>Ga0209367_1005893_pt1 | contig 16978 bp, 10 predicted proteins | sample WorMetLIZISLAND2_FD_187412 | JGI IMG/M metagenome (GOLD analysis project Ga0209367, IMG submission 187412) | Marine gutless worms symbiont microbial communities from Max Planck institute for Marine Microbiology, Germany - Olavius geniculatus... ... | reverse complement strand
TTTTTATGCTACGAAATTGATATCTTTATGTGCTGCCTGTTCTCCGAGACCACTGTAGCTTTGACAGTGTTTGTTTTGCTAGGTAATGTGGTCACACAATAAAGGTGCAGTGGGTGGAAGAACTTCACGTTTACGCACCATAAATTTCTGCTTGTAACAGTGAAAGAATGGTTAAAATCGGTGCTAAATTACCGAAGTTATCCCAAAAATAAAATTGGGTATCCGTTTTTTGGAACACCCTGTATATCTAGTTATGTTTAATTTTAGTGGGTATACAATATTCTTCCGCGATGACAATAGATATAAGTTTGACACTAAAAAAGCGAAAAGACCTGTTAAAGTGTGTGTACATGTAATGGCTGTTTGTGGAAACCCATTTCAAAGCTCCCAAGCGGGGGGGGGTCCAAACAGCCCTGATGTACACGTAACTTCTCACAAGATCGCATTCACCGTCAAACTTGGCATATTAATTTTGACTTACTTGCTTGGGTGTATATATGCCTACGTTTACTTGGCGATCGGAAAATTCGGCATATTAACGTTTGATCTTAAATCATGAATTTTATTAGATTAACGTCCACCAGTGATGTAGTCCCTAAAACCGAAATCATTTTCAAACTGGCGGGAGAGCCATTATGTCATGTTGGCCGTCTATGTTTGTGGATACGCATACGCTAAAATACATGTAGAATACGTTAAGATACGTACGCATTTTTAGCAAAAAAATAAATTACATAGAGTATGATAAGACCTACGTATCCTCGAATGCTGTTGGCCATTGTGCAGCTGCTTCATTCTTATTTGCAGACCCTGGGAGAGTAGTGTACGGTTGGCGAAGAGCAAGTTGGGTGAAGTCGAGAAATAAGCCTGTACGTCGTCGACGTCTGAAAATAACAAGAGCTGGACTTTACTTAGTCTATGCTCAGGTTAATTGACGCTCGTTTCTTTTCACGATACTTAGAGCCTACCGAGTAGTCAGTAGGCTTATACTCGGAATTTGGTAACGGAATCTACATAACACTCATTTTTTGCAATCGTGTTCGTGTAGGCCTACAGTGAACGATAGGCCTATTTACTAATTAACATATGTGATAAGAAATAGTAGCTTTATTTTCGTACGTCGTACTGAAAATGTATTCGCAGTGACTTGAAACATTAAAATGTACTTTAGTTCTTCCGAAGCCACTAGGCCTATGAGGTGGCGCTGATCTCCGTTTCCCCATAGCCTTCAGCCGAGCAGTGTCAGGGGTGAGAGGCAGGGAGTTGCAAATTTTCGACAGACAACTGCAAGTTTTCAGCGAAAACAATAATTGTTTAAAATTCCAATATTCTTAATTCCCCAACCCCAAATTTCGTATTTTTAAAATACATTGTCCGACGAACCACTGGCGTAGCTATGGGGGCACTGGAGGCAGTAGCTGCCCGGCCTAATTAATTGTTTAAAACAGTGCAAAAAATGCACCAAAACGCTTCAATTTAGCTAAAACAAATCTAAACATTTTCTGCGGAGGAGGCACAGCCCCTTCCCAGACTCTTTCCTTGCTGGGAAAAGAGACCCCTCTTTACACTTTACCCCTCGAGTGCCCTCCCCTACATCCAGATTCTGACTAGACCAGTGCGACGAACAAAGATTTTCTGGCAAACTAAAATTTAGTGGTAGAGGCAACTTGCCCCTAACGTCCTTGTCACGATCTATAGCCGTAGCCAGACACTAAATTACGCCGCTTGGCCACGGATAGAGGGTTAATGCATCAAACAGTGCCTGTGCGTGTTTAGGCTACGCGCACAGATAGGCCCTATCGCTGCAAAGTACGCATTGCGTCTACCCAAGAAGGGATGGCCAGGTTAAGTTCACCCGGGTTCTGGTTACATTGTATCGTCATATCTACACGGCACCAGTGCTGCAATTAAAATGAGAGAACAGCTACTTCTGCGCAGACAGCTAGCGACATCACTGATGCCGAGTGGCGATTGCTGCTATAGGCCTAGCGTCATGCGCGTCCAGTGAGAATTAGGCCTATAGGCCTACGCTATATAGGTTAATTAGGCCTACCTCGATTAGATTCGTTGATCTCAACGTCATCGCATTAATCTGTCAGAGGCATAAGCAGATACTATAAAATTATGTGAATTATTGGCTTGGTGATGTAATGTACCTATGTGCGACTGCGACGTGCGATCAAGAGGTCGTGGATTCGATTCAGGGAGGTTAAAATATTCGGGTAGGCGACTGACTTTATCCGCGGAAATGGTAAACTATCACAATCTGCGTATATAATGATTAACACAGGTCAGTTCAGCCTTGCATCTCGATATGATGATATGGTGTCGATGTAGGTTGGATATGAGTCGACGGCGGCGCTGAGCGGTTTTAAGGTGGTGCTTGTTGACGGTCGTCGGACAGGCGAGCCTTCCTCCGTGCTGACGCAATGTATGCTTGGCGTTGACTACGTCAACTCAAGTTTACCAAACGAACACAACCGACAGAGGAGGACTTGCTTCACGGCTACTGTTGCTGAGCTCGATTCAGGGCAGGCGATACAGCTACAGGACATCAGCATTGCTGATTCTGATGAAGGACCTTTTTTCCTCGACGGCAACACAGCAAATTACTTCGGAATCTTTGCCTTGTGAACCGCATTCCACGATCGCCATCGTAGTGATCGTACTGCATAGCATATCTATAGCATTATGTCTGCGCACTGGTTCAATGGTTGTTCACTCCACAGGTGTACTGAAACTTAAACGAACGACAGTGTACACCGAATTGCGAATTCTATAAAAACATCGCCCTTTTTATTTTCGTCATACATTTGTCGGACGTCATTTAATGTTCCTAATTTGGGCAAAATGTGTTTGTTTCAAACTTCTTCAGGTAAGCCTATGCTTCTAACAAAAATAAGCGAAAATGGTTGATATGTAATTGAAATATCACACAAATAGAAAGGGTAACGTTTTTATGGAACAGTGTAGTGAAACTACTGTCTAAAGTGTTTTTTGTTTATTACCCGTTTATACAATGAAGCTGGCTTGACGAGCGCTCAACCAGCTGGCTCGTCAAGCGTTTGACGAGCGCAAATTCAAGTGTACAGTGTATTTGTAAACTATAACTTGCTCCCTAACTAGCATAGTTCGTTAAGCCAGTTTGGTGAATGCCTGCAGTATCAAACCTGTTTGAAAACTCAAGCACTCGTCAAGCTGGCGTGTAAACTGGATATAGCCTGACACATTAATCTTACTCTAGACTGTCCAGATTAACACAGTAGTTTAACATGTACATCACCTGTTGCACTTAGGCTACAATGCGCTGAATTGACAATGACATTGTCTCGTCTCGTAGTAACGTCGACCTCGTCGGCCTCGTCAGATCTTAATCTGTCTTTTGTCAGCAAGAATTGTTCGTTGTTCACAGTCACCGCATCAGTCCATATTCTACTATTTAGGCCTATAGCCTAAATCCTATAAAGCTCAAGGACCATATGACGTATATGCAGGGATCAGGAGCGTCATTTAGGGGGGAGGCTGAGGTGGTTTACGATATCAATTTTCACTGAAACCTCCCCCAATGATTTTCTGAAATGACGCCACTGACCAGGGGCGTATTTAGAGGGGACGCCCTAAATTCGCCAAAGCAGACTGTCTTAAAGACGCACGTATAGTTAACGTGATTTTGCACACAACAGCTCAAAAAAATTTTCTGCTCGCTTAGCTCGCTGATTATTTCTACCCCCCCCCACTTTTGAATTTGTAGCGCCGCCGTTGTTTGCCTATAGGCCTACTGTTTAAACTGCACTAAATTTGATCAATTGATTCTCAGGAAAATAACTAAACTTTTTGTCAAACTGATTTTACATTTTAAAGTTGTAATGCACCAATATAATTTCGACTGGGGCTCGCTTACACCGCTCCCTCAGCTTATAGCTGGAATTTAGGGATCTTACCCTTAAAAACCTCAAAAGTCTAATTTTAGGTTTTTAGGCTTTTTATTTGTTGTAAAATTTATTATAATATAATACTTTAATTTATACTTTAATTGTGATTTTTGGATTATGACGTTAATTATGTCATTATGTCGTTTGCTCTCAAGAGAGTGTAGGCCTATGACGTTTTTCCTGGGTCGTAATTTAGTGTACGGTGTTCATTTGAATGATTGGACACTAAACCAAAAAATTTTAAAAACTACAAAAATTTAAACTTTTTTTAACAATTTAAAACCTAAACATCTTCTTTCAAAAACTTTTTTCCAGCCCTGAGCTTGGGTCGTCCGACTTCGAGTCGGCCAGCGGCGAGTGCGACATGCGAGTTCGCCTAACTCCATTACGTTATGTTACCGTCGTTTTTCAATTTTCGTCTTTCGTCCACTTTTTAACAGCTGTCGGGCTGTTTTGTTTTCTATTTCCGGTTAAACAGTGCGATGGATTTGGTACGATGGAAGGATGCAATAAAGGAATTTCTTGCTCCGTCCTGTTACAGATTTGCAGCTGACATTCGCGTCTGTGTGAAGGCCGTCGATACCGAACTGAAGCCGAGTTATATGTTTGATCTAGCTTTTGTTCCGTGTCAGAGAGTCATAGATTGGCTGAAACGACTGTACGACGTTCGCCTTGTTCAGTGTCAGCTGTCAGTACTTGCTGTTGAGGAGCAGATATTTATTGTCAAACGTAGCGCAGTAAAACACAGAATGAGTGAAATCGCATGTGGAAATGAACGAGTCATAATGGTTGACGTGTCTGCTAATTTGCAGCAACCCCAATCAACTTCAACAGAGCTTCACCAGAGGATTGCCCAGGTAGAAGAGACTGATGTAATTACAGGATTATTATATTTGGTGGTTATATGAACTAATAGCAGACTGTTCATTAGAGTAGAAAGTTGCCTGTGTCTGTTACTGTTGATGATTAAAAAAGAGACCAATATAGTTACAAAAATAGGCCAATATTTTTTGCAACTAACATTAAACTTGTAGCATTTGTGACTGCAGGTTGTAACTGAAAAGCTGACAACATGGACTACTGATGATGCCTATATGCTAGAACTGAGTCCGGAAGTCAACCATACTACTGTCTTTGGTTTGCTGCTTGGTTACCCAGTTGTATACTGGTACAGCAATGTTACAAGTGCTGACAACTGTCTTTCACAAGTACCACTACGACTGTTCAGGATATTGGCTGTCGACAGCAAAGCAGATAGCCACACGACTGTTATTTATTCATTCACAGTTCCTGAACAACTCTACAGTCACTGCCAGTCTTTTGTTGACAGCTGGCAGAAACATCTGTTTACATCAGTATCCTTAGATTGGGCTTACTCCTTGCACACTGACAACAAAATAACAGTACAGTCGGTAGTATGCATGTGATGTGGATGTTGCTGTGTCAGCTGAATTTTTGTGTGTCATTTTGTTCCTGTGCTCTAATATATATCTATTTTCACAGATTAACTTATTTGCAACTTTTGTTTGATATGCTTACTCCACCCTTAGGTATCAGTTGAGGTGTTAAGTTTTTAGATCTTAGTCGATGAGTGAATGCATATGTGCATTTATGTGTTGCCTTTCGTCGAAAAGCATGTTATCTTAAAACCCATTGGGTAGAAGTTCACCAACATTGGTTGATGACAAAGTCAAAGCCAGATGATATCATTACGTTTTGAAGATTAACGGGTCAAGGTCATAGTTCGTACAAGGTCAGATAACAAAGTTCTGGAACTCCATATCTTTCAGAGTCTTAAACAGCTGGAGAGTTTTGTCAACAAAATAACACACATTTACTCCATATGAAAGTCAGATGAACTTGTTAGGCCTTAAACATCATGGGTCGAGAAAGTAAGTCAGAGCAAGGTAAAATATGTGAGTGAATTACAGCAGATGGAGGCATCCACGTTGATACTTCTGCTTCTGCTGAGATACGCTGCAGGACCAATACTGGCGTTAGCATCTATTTGTACAATTATAATGTTCGAATACCGAGAGTATTTGCATAGAACATTTACGCAGAAAAAAATACGCAGAAAATGATGTTCCTTCAACTAATAAGCGACTGCAAAGTTTTTACTGGTTTGTTTGTCATTATGTTACTAAGCAACAGAATTTTAATGGTAAAACTATAGCAGTTATTCTGTATTACCATAATATCCAGTTGGAAATAGTGTCATAATACTGATGCACACACAGTGCATTACAGCACGTGTGTATATAAAACCAAATTGTGCACCACAATGCTGTCACGAACATAAAAAGGTTAATAATACTGTACTTAAATGTCTAGCAGTATGCCTATATTAGTATAAGAGCAAACAGCTGCTCCACATGTGCACATTGTGCAGTGTATTGTGATAACCACTTCACAATAATCTCTAAAACGATGCTAAATCACAACAATTCAAGCACAAAAGTATGCTGCATCAGTGCCATATTATTTGCCAGGCCTTGCTGCTAATATCCAACATCATATAGCAAGCGGAAAAGTCCACAGTGACATAAAACATATCTACAGCCATCTGTAACAGGATAAATAAACAGTAAATAATCTCAATAGAGTACACATAAAACTAATCACTGTGTACCAGTGCGAATATGACACATTAAAAATCGCACCACAATGGCCAATATGTACCTTATGAACAGTTTTGTACACCGCTGTAGTAAACACTTTTAGGTTCCAATCTCCTTTATCGCTGTTTTATATCAGACAAAATCATGGATACAAATAAGCATGGCTCTACAGTCATTACTAGTACTGAAATTGTTATTTAACCTGCATTCTTTTTAAGAATTACTCCTAGATGAGCTAGGTGTCAATACAGTCCCAAAAACCAAATGCAATTGCACAAATGGCCAGAGGTCCTTCCCACTGCCAAAATGACAACATTAAGCATTGGAAGCACAACTAGGACTCTACAGTAATGTGGGACTTTGGGATGATCGGCTGCTGCACAAAAAAACAGCATGTTAGCTATGCGTCACATTTTAGCTAGTTAATTATTATTCACACTGTAATCCTACTGCATTCACCCATTAACTGTTTCTGTCCTAACACCTTTGCTCAATGTAATGTGGAATCCTTTGCAATTTATGGAATAACCTGACCTCAAAAGTAGAAGAACTCTGTATCTACCTGCCAAAAAAGATGTTTGGATCCTAACATGGGTTCTACTGATGCAATAACAGTGTGTAGCAAACAGACAAATGGTCAAACATGCTGAACAAAACTAATACGGCATAGCTGCATAGTTTGCTGTGGCAACACGCTTTAAAAATGGTAATAAAGATGTCATAAAAATAACTCCACACATCAAAATACCATCACAAATGTACAGCAGGATGAACAAAACTCAAATCAGCATACATCTGGGCCCACATTCTAAAAACTTCCCAAGAAAATTGCTTATCTTATAAAATGTCACACACCAGTATCTGTATAAATGCATGCATTGGTTTATCTCACTTGCAGAAGAAGTTATCAAGCGTAAAGAATGCCATCAATAATTTGAACAGAAAAATGTTCTTAGAAAATCTTAAGTGACCTGCATTAAGAACAACTGGGTAACAATTTGAAAAAGTTCCCAGAAAGTTTGGAGAACATGGTCCCTGATCATCACATCAAATTCAGAAGTTCGCCTACATAATTTACAATGGCTGTTTGCACTAGCAGCAACAGTTCACCACAGTAGTTTGTCTTTTGATTTGAAATGCTAATTACACTCTACTGTCTTTTTTATCTGCTTTCTTCTTCTTTTCGCTGACTGACAGTAAGGATGCGGTACTCGCAGCAGACTGGCGGGAAGCGCTGGCTGGTGGAGTAGGCATGGTCGATCGTTGTGTCTCCAGGCGGCTCGACTGCAGACGCTGCACTAAGTTGAAGAAGTCGTCGTCAGGTAAAGTCGGCGCAGCGACGTGTCGCATTGAGCTGCGCTGATCGTCCATACGTGAACCCTTACATCAACATCATCACATGACTGCACTTCTATGTGCTCCAATATTGCAATTATCATCCAATACTCTGAATCACTAACAATTTTCTGACCTCTGCCACTTTCTTGCTTAATTTCACAGATAATTACGGCATGCAATTGACCGAAAAAATAAAAAAAAAATAATAAAAAGCCACAACTTAAATAAAGCACAGCAAAGCTGAAAGGCTACCAAATGTGTCAGCAGCACATTCTAAACAGCATCCTAAAATGCCCCTTCCCCCCACATACACATGCAGTGCATTACATTATTCTTCAGACCATCAGTGCTGTAGAGTGTGATTAGAATGGAAAAAAACAGTTCCAAAATTATACACCTTCATCACCGATATCAGCCTTATGCCAAACAATTGAAGTACTGAATAGTATAGACTTCAGCAATATAACTTTTTAAATATATGCACAGGAAAAAATGAGAAAGAATGAAATATGGTAAAAAAAATCCTCACTAAGAAATGCGTATTTAAAACACCAATTCCACAGTCGCCAACAGAATGGATAAAAAGTTCTTCCTAGCCACTCTTACAAAGACTGCAGAAAAACAGGTGACAGAGCTGTGATGGACAAAAAACACTGAACAACAAAAATCGCTGAAGACTGCAGCGGAATTATCAACATGTTGCACCTCAGATTTATTTGCAACGCTTTGTGCTACGTAAATGTGCTTTGACTGATTCACTGATTGAACAACAAGACTGTCTGCTAACCTGATAGCGCATCAGCATGTCAAAGAAGCTCTCATCCAGTCTGCTGTTTTTGCTTGTCTGATTTGCTGGTGCCTTCGGTAGAGCAGCTTCAGAAGAACCAGGAACACTTGTTGTGCCTGCTGCTGATACAAAATATTTGCCATATTATCACTTGGTAAATGGAAATCAACAAATGAAAGATCCGCTCAACATTGACGACAGTTTACGCCGTAAGAAATGCAGTCTCTACATAAATTTAGCATCAAACTGTTATTATGCGTTACAGGTGTAACTTTCTAATTATCCATCATGCTGAAATTTTCATGGTGTCATTTCTATTTGTCCTGACAAATATTAATTAAAAGCCTACTTCTTCCAGAATTGATAAGGCTGAGGCATGACAAGACAGAACTGGGGATGTTTTTCCAGATGTCATTCCTGTTGCTAAAGACAATGTAGTTGTACAGCTGCTGTCATATATTCTCAAACAATAAACAAACCTATGCCCCAAAACTAAGAAAAATCCACTTTACAAAAAAGACTGCAGCAATGACTAGAGACAAACTGGACCTGAGCGTGGGGTTAAATGTCTAGCTGAACATCGCTGGTCATCGATCCTCCGGCTTTGTGAACGACTTATGAGTTCAAACAGACTTTCATCTTCAGCAGCTGTTGGTCGACTGCCTGCACTTTTGCTCACCTATCAGACAGAAAACTTTGCACATCACCAAGATATCATGCAATGAGAGTCAAACTAGAAAATATGTTAGTCTTAAACCTGACTTAGTGAGCTGAAGACTGGCATATCTGTTATTCCTGCCCTGGGGAATGTTCACAACTTTACAGCAATTTTAAAAGTTTTTTTGCATGCCATTTCATGTTAGACTTCGGAGCCAGACTGACAAAGAAACAAGATTCGCAAATGCCTATTAGGAAGGTTGAAAAATAACATACACAATTATTTTGTGACTGGTGACAAAAAAGTGTCCGAGCAATTTTATAATTATTTCACTCCTGTATATGAGACAAAGCACAAACAAAGCTGGAATCAAAGCTGCCACTCCAAATTTGTTGCTGTACGACCTTGCAAAACATGAACATTAAACTGAACTTGAACAAGCGTGCAATCACATTATACAGAATAATCTACATGTCAGTGTGAATTGTTTAAACAACATCTGATGACGTTTTCATTTGACGAAGACTGTGATGTACTGTGTGTCAGTTACAAGTAAACTTTACTAATTACTTATGTATAGCAAAGTCGGACTCCAGTTGCTGTAAGCGTTGAAGCAAGTGCATATTCTAGTGCAGTAGTTAATATCTGCATCATGCAACAAGCTAATCAGACCAACAGACACTGCACACTGATTACCTGTTGTGCAGTGCTTCTCTGCCTCACCGACGTGGCTACAGCATTCTCTTCGAGATCAGTTCGGTAGTTTCTCGTACGTCCTGTGTCAACGTCGTCATGTCCATCACTGCCACTACAGACACAGCAGAAAACATGTAAAGTCACGCTGATCTCTGTTTCCTTAGCCTGCAGCCATTTAGATTATAATGCCAGAGCACAGATACGTCTCGACACATCTACCCAGGTGCCTTCACCATGACCCCTTTAAGACCCAATTAAACATAGAAAGTAATTTCAGTTACCAAAAGTATTTTCATTATGGTACATAATCGTAAAATACTGGATTGTTTACATGCACAGCCTTGTCGTATGTTAATATGCCTGAGCCCATTGAGCCATACTACAGTTTACAAGCACAAGAGAGATGCAAACATGCAAAAACTAATTTCTCAAAAAATATTATGTACACTAGACTACTAATAAACAGAAAGAAAAGCTGATATGCATTATGTGAGATACAAACTGCAACACAAATAATAAGCCCATCCTAGCCAAGTGCCAACACAATGTGTGGCCAACCTCTGATCTCTTGAGCTAAAAACTGGCAACCCAGTTAGGCCTGCACTTGGGTACGTTCCCACCAATTTTAGTTTTTATGTGAGAAAGCAATTACTTCAGCGCATCTTAGCCACCGCAATTCTGTCTGTCCGTCTGTCCATCTGTCTGTCACAGGGGTGGATCAGTCAAAAATAGTGCAAGCTAGGATCACCAATCTTCACCGTCAGCTGCCTGGAAGACTAGTTCCAGGAACCATAAAGCTTTTCCATAAATTTGAAGGGGGTCATCCCGAACAACAGCACTAAGTGAGAGGGAAGTGGGAAAAATTTGCAATTTTTGGCCAATAAGTCGCTGTATCTCAATAGCGGTGCGAGATAGGGCCTAGGTTACTATTAATCAGTAACAGGAAGTCATACACTGGCTCTCGATTGCCACCAAATTCAATGACCTTGGATGACCTTGAACGCTAAAGTAAGGGCTTTTATGGATTTTTTTTGGTGATTTCGGGTTGCGAGACAAATTTCAAGAGCAAATTGCACCAAAACCAATTGAGACAGACATGGTGCATATGAAATTTTCAGCACTGAAAGTAGATTTCAACGGTTCAAGTATCAATTTTCTAGGTTCAAGGAAACCTGCGCACGAGGGCATCAAAGAATGGTACCCCCATAAAAGTCGTTATTTTACCGTTGTTGGCCAGTATTTCGTGAAAACGGTTGCAGATTCTACCTATAAACACTAGTGACGAGCTTTTCAGTCGTATCAACATCGATGACTTTAAAAAACCCTAAACTTCCGAAATAAGGGGTTTTTTATTGATTTTTGCGATCTTCAGCTGCAGCGCACACTCCAAGAATGAACTGTGACAAAATGGCTGAAGACAGACTGACAGTTTGCGAACAAGAACTGCTATAGGCTTTTGCGCGTCTCGTGAGCATTAGCTCAAATTACTTGTTTTCTGTGCCCTTTTGTTTTCAAGATAAGAGCCTATATGTGACAGAGAGATAAATTGATCAACAAGCAGATAAACAAAACCCATGATGCAGCCTATTAAGATAGCTGCACAGTAATTAGCAGCATCGAATAAGCCAACAATTTAATACAATCTACCTCCTCTGTGAAATGTTTACTCCAAACATTTGCTGCAGATCTGTCAAGTTTTTCTCGGCTGTTTCCAAGCCACTTGTGTCACCAATCTGCAATACGTAATGCCACCATTATGCGTAGTGCACGCAGTTCACTTGTCACATTTACTGAACTCAAAGAGATATGAATATTTCAATGTTCTACCTCAAAACAAAATCACTTGTCAGTAAAAATGTTCTATACCTAGCAACTAATCTTTGAAGTACATATTACACCATACACAAAAATATATAGTGCCCCCAATAAAGAGGAAAAACCATCGATGCATTACAATGCCAATACATCAAGATTCACACACGCACAATCTAACTACAGCAGTACAAACTAAAACCCTGGTTCAGAAATTTCTACGTCATTCAAACACAGAATGAAACACAGAATGGACCTGGCCTATTCTCGAGCTCACAAGACCCACGAAACTTTGAATACAGTAGTGATTGTAATCCCAGGATTGAATTCTCAATCCCGGAATTCAGGATTGAAAAAATCGTAATGGTATCCAGTTTCGGGATTAAGCTTTTAGACTGGTCATCATTTTGGTATCCCCAATGGACTTATATCATGCATAGGATACGTTGTGTAGGCCCCTACGGAAGGTACGTCCGAACTGTATGGAGTGACGACTGTCAAAATACGAATCAAAGTATGCAGCACAGAGTAGTTCTCTGGCGCTCATAAAATATTTTATTTATCAGACGGCTAAAAATCTTATTTCTATCATTTGACATGCAAAAAAGTACAATTCTAACGAATTTTTGTAATCCCGAAATAACAGGATTGGGACGTCACCAATACCAGGATTCGGGATTGGTGAAAACGGCCGGGATCCCGAGATTCAGGATCCCGGGATTGCAATACCTAGAATACATCAGCAAAATGAAACCAAGGTTTGTAACCTCAACACAGATGTCTCGGTGATGCAAGACGTACGAGACCGCCTTCTCAGAGTTGCCGGTGGCTCTGTACACGTTACTCAGACTCCAACATGCACGGGATTCCCCAACACGGTCGCTCAGCTCGCGCGCTATTTTCAAATGCAGCGCGTGGTACTCGATCGCTTGTATGTAGTCGCCAAGCAATGTGTACACGTTGCCAAGACTGTAGCATGCCTGGGCCTCGAGGGCACGATCTGTCAGCTGCCGCGACAGCTGCAGAGTCTGTCTGAAACAACAGTGACAAGACCATGTTCAACATTCACATTCACTATAACGAATGTTTGTGTTTTGCAGCTGCAAGCCTAAAATTGTGGAACAGTTATATACTTATTCTTAATAACAGACAAGCTGGCATTGACTTTGAACAGCTCAAATGCCTGCAAAAGAGATTTTTTGTTTTGGTGTTAAGGACGCAGCAAATTGTGACAGTCTGCTAAATATGTGACCTTTAAGTTTGTAGTTTATAGCTCACAGTCCACAGCTCTAGAAATAAGAAATAAGTAACAAAGGCAGCATAATGTAGCAATGTCAAACAACAAAAACACCTTATCTTCTGCCAAATATAACAATCACAATACAGTTCTAATAAACTTACAACTTTTTTTACTGCAAAACACCATTCAATAACGAAACACTCTATCATCTGCCGAATATAAAAATCACAACCGAGTTCTAATATACTTACGATATTATTACTACACAACATTAATTAATAATGAAACAAGCAAAGACATCATATGGAACATCCCCCCCAAACCATGCATATTTGTGCACGATCCTGACCCTAACCCGGGACTCTGGATCTCACAAGTGGCCATCTGGTTACTCATAACCCAGAAAACATTCACACAAATTTGGGTTTTCCTACATTTTTTCTGAGTTAGAATCCCAGACTAGACAGACAACACTGGTAATGCACCTTAGTAGAAACGCAGCATAATAGAAAGTGACTACGAAATATGCTTTGAGTCTATGCTTACTTGTACTGGTCAACAGCAAGCTCGTAGTGGCCTTGGAAGATGTAGGCATTGCCAAGGTTCGAGTAGGCTCGTCTCTCAGCGGATTTGTCACCAAACTCTTTGGCAACAGAAAGTCTCTGGACCGTCATACACATATGCAAGGAAACTTAAGTTTAAGCAGTAAAACAATGTGGCTTATTACAGCAGCCACATAAGATGCATTGCACACAGAAAGAGATAACACCCAAATATATAACTAGCTTGTAAAACCAAAGTTTAAGCACTAAAATGGCTACTTACAATGTCGCCACCATCTTCCATTCAGAATTACAAAATAAGTTCAAAAAAATCGAGACAAGTTTATAGTCCTAGTCCTAGTCTCTATTTGCAATGCATTTATCCTGACGTGCGACAACCATAGCAGGGAGTAGTTAAAGTATGCATGAAATAAACAGCAATAGAAAAAAGATATACGCACAGACCAAGGACCTGAGGTTTATTGCATGGTAGGAGTGGCTTGAGTCGCCAAGGTTTAAACCTGATTAAATTAACATACTTAACCCAAGTTAGTGGGAGAGTCAGCTCCATTAACAGCCAGTGCCTTTAACTGACTAGATCAGTTGACCAGCAGTCAAGGGGACTACACTGTCATACAGAATTCATCATTTCCTCCAGAACGGCTGTTGTACATTTACAGACAGACATACGTACAAACAGGCACCTGTTGGTGGTGGCTGATGGCTTGCTCAAAGTTGCCGAGCAGATAGAATGTGTTGCCAAGATTACCAAACACTCGACCCTGAGCTGCTCTGTCTCCAAGCTCAGTCACTAGCTGCAGATTCCTCCTATATGCAACATTATTTAATTTCATTCTAACGTAACAAACCAACAACCGATTTTTCATAGACAAAAAACAGATAGACAAATGAACAAGACATATAACGTGGTCTATTACAAAAGACGTATAGCAAAGTGGTAACAAAATTTCTGCCTGATCACAAATACAAGTGCAACTGCACAGTTTGCTAACTGACTGAGCGAAAAGGTATTTACCACTCTAAGTCACAAATATGACAGCACAAGAAAATCTGCAAGTCTGTGTAAGTTAAAAATACTTACTTGTAAAATTCAACAGCTTGCAGCAAAAGTTTCTGCACGTCGTCTGGACAGCTGTCATAGTTTCCAGCTTTTGGTCTTACAGCTTTTGCTCTTGCATGGCAAATATTGCCAAGATTGTACAGAGCACGTGCTTCACCAATCTAAAGAAAAACGAGCATAAACAAAAGTCAGGTTATAACTGTGTATACAGCTGGTACAACCAACAACATGTACAAATTTTTTGATAATATCGCAATGTAATTGATGGACAGACAAATGACTAAATACAGAGTTCTGCACAGCTAAACATCAACCAACAAAACCAAGGTTTCGAGTTCAAACAAAAATCCGAAACCTTGGATGCAAAAACTCTGCCAGTAAGATTAGTTGTGACAGCAGACACATGAACCAACACAACTTCAAAACAGAAACATCTCGAAATTATTATGCCACCACACAAACAAGCCATCATCTGCAGAGGTACAATTTACTCTAGCAAGAAATGTGTCAAGTTCAGTCCCAGTCGGAGTTGAATTAGTACCAATGTGAGCAAAAAGAAACAATAAAAATATGTTGGGTTGGCCTTGATCTGACATAATTATTTAGACCTTCAACCTTTTAAACTAAAAATTACTACACCAATTACACCGGTAGAGAGTAAAGTTTGTACCAATTCAATTATTTATTCTACATCTTTAATTCTTTTTGTGTTAAGAGCCTGTATTCTGTACAGGATGGCATGTGGGACGGACAGAACAAAAGACCATGTACCGGTCCATTACAAAAATGTATCATTATGATATTCAATGCTCACGCAGTAAGATCTCAAACTGCCATAATTGCACTGTGAAGTTGTATTAATAACACAATTTTTCTTTATGATAATTATTAAGTGGAACAGATAAAAAATAGAATAAACCTTGTCACTGAGCTGTGATGTTAGAGACAAATGCTGCTCGCAGTGTGTCATTGCATCATCATAAATACCAAGCACTTTCAAAGTGTTACCAATATTGCCATGCGCCTTTGCTTCTCCAATTCTGTCTCCTATTGTTCTGTTACACACATAAAATCAATCAATCGTCGATCAGTCTAATGCCAAATAAAGTATCCTGCCCATACAAAGTCCTGCTCCAATAACTATTCAGTTACAGTCCACTCTGGGGTAGCATGTACATAAATAACTGCTCAAAAGAATTCTCAGCTAAAAATAGCGAACAGAAATTTGCCATAACTTGGGTCCTTGGAAAGAGCTGAAAAGATTTCCCAAATCAATAATTCTAGCAGTTTGCTCTTAGCATAGAGAAATTGCTAGAAACAAATATAGTGAGGCACATTATCAATAGATGGCAGACCCAATATTCACAATAAACACAGATGGTCTGTGAACCATGACATGACACCTTCAGTCCTTCACGTATTATTTAAATCATGCCAGTATGCAATATATTTCAGAGTGCAGCTCAAGCCAAAACTGTTTTTGTTAAACATGAACTTGAAAAAAATTATTGGACAAACTACAAACTGCTTTTGATGTACAATGGGCAACTAGAGCTGTCAAATTAAGGCTTTAACTCAACGCGTTAACACATTTTAAAAAAATTAACATATGTTAAAAAATTAACACACATATGTAAATTTACTAAATTTCTTGAAGCAGGAGTTCCAATATTCCATGAAACTGTGGTGCTGAATGTATGAATATAAGCAGTGAACTGTACGACCAACTAGTGTCTGATTCATCAAATGTGCCTTTGCGCTGGTTCTGTGATTCATGCGATCAGGTAATCATGGATTCACGCAACATCCCTTCGACTTCGCAGGACAAGTTGGACAACCTGATCACCTTGGTGGAGCGGCTGGTACTTAAATATGAGAACTTCGAGATCAAAGTGGATAGCAAATGCGATGTCGATGAGGCTGCCAAGTTGGATTCAAGAATAAGCAAGCTGGAAGCTATCCTGTCAAAACTGGAACAACATACTGATGTTCAGACTTGTTCCTTTGAAACGCGAATACGTGGGTTGGAGGAATGGTTCGAGCAGCAAGACAGAGATCTTGATAAAAAATTGGCAGTTATTGAAGACAAGATCACAAACAAATGTGATAATATGCTGTCTAACACAGTCTGTGCATCGGGTAACGAGGGGTTGATTAAATCGCTTGTGCAGGGTGAGCTACACAAAAAATCTGAGGAGGAAAAGATGTGGAAAATAGAAAGCGTAATATCATAATATACAGGGCTCCCGAAAAGCAGTGTGACATTGCGGC
>Ga0209367_1005890_pt1 | contig 16979 bp, 15 predicted proteins | sample WorMetLIZISLAND2_FD_187412 | JGI IMG/M metagenome (GOLD analysis project Ga0209367, IMG submission 187412) | Marine gutless worms symbiont microbial communities from Max Planck institute for Marine Microbiology, Germany - Olavius geniculatus... ... | reverse complement strand
AAACTGACAAATACTGAGTGATCAAACGTCCATTTCAAATTGACCGGTTTAAATTTATAACAACGTTTCTCTATCAGAACACTAGGTAGCATACCTTAACTAACGAGCGAAAAGCCCGAAACTCAGTCCAAACTTTACCGATCTATTGCCCAGGACAACGCTGGGTAAGGATATACCAAGGTACGATTGGATACTCTTAACAGTTTCAATGTTATTCGTCCTAAATAATTATAAGACATGGAAACTGTGTTTATCTAAGCGTTTTACTGTATATTACGGTTTAGACCTAAATAGACCAAGCTGGCTTTAAATACGAAATATAAAATTGTCACAAAATTGCCTTAAAACTTTTTGAAAGTAGGTTTTTCGGACAAATTTTCCAGCCCTGTCTGTTATAGTAGTTTTGGGAAAAATACCTGTCGAAACTTTTTAGCACAACTACAAACAAATTACAACTGCGGCTTTTGCCAAATTTTTTGTTCTATCCACTGTATTCAAAAAGTCGGCGATTTCGGCAAAAATAAACGTGTGAAAAGCCCAAATTTCACTACTGCGATTCGTTATGTGGATTTGTAGACTGTACAGCTTGCACGTTGTGCAGCAAATCCGCAACGAATCGAACACGAACTATGTGGAATTTGGGCTTAACGGACGAGGCGAAACTCACCGTCGACAAGTCGCAACTCAGCCCAAACCGCTACTCGAAAACTCCTGGCGACTGACACAGGCGGACGCGACCTGTTGCCACTCGGATGACGCCTGTAGCAGTGGCGTCAACGTCGACACGGCACGAGACACTGACACGCTGCTAGCTGGTGGGTGCTAAGTCTCACATCTATACGAGAGACTATAGCGCTTGCTGTATCCGCGACGGACTGGCTGCACGGGTGCGGCGCGACTGCTGCGGTTGAAAGAGGGTATAGCATGCACGCAGTCGCAGCCGTCTGCAACCGATGACACTAGAGATCACCCGATAGTGCGAAGGCTACAGACCCTCGCATTCCACAACTCGGGGACACAACTTTTTTCTGCATGGTTAGTTGTGATACCAGTTGCATGTATCGTACGGCATTTGTTCGTACTTTTTTCGTTTTTACGCGCAACAGCAGAATGCTTCGCGTGTCTTAGCTATGGCCCAGGCGTCTGTCTGTCCGTTCGCCTGTCTGTCTCACTCTGGAGCCCTATCAAGACGGTGCAAGCTAGAATCACGAAATCGTCACTGCGGGCTGCCCCCAAAACTGTAGTTTTTTGTCATTTGTGACGAAACTTTGAGACTCTGGGTGAAAAAAATTTCTCTTGAACGAAGGCGTGAAAGAGGAGTTCCTCCCCCCAAAGTTCATATTTTACTGCTGTTGCCTCATCTAGCGGCTGCAGATAAGGTAAAGGTAAAGTCCAGTACTTACTAAAGCGCTTCTTACATGAAACGGACTCGAGACCAGAAGCGCTTCTACAATATCAGGAGTGGTAACTGATTGGCATGAGCTAATGATACCGCAGCGCACTATGCGGCCGTCCATTGCCCTCGTTAACGAACAATTGGACCCGCGGTTTGCAGCTAGCAGACATACCATCGCCCCAGTCAGCCACACTAGGCCTTCAACTTGTAGCCCGTTAGCTACTACTCAATTCCCCATTTTACGGAGGGTAGAAGACTGAGTTGGCCTGAGCACATAGTAGGTTAGCATCTTGCTCAAGGTTGCTTGCAAATGACGGCAGTGAGAATCGAACCTCAACCTGAAAGTTACGAGTCGACACCAACCACTAGACACTTGCACCTACACAGGCAGGTAGGTGTGAACAACTTGGGTTACTTGGTAGCGCATCGGCTGGGCATTGAACCATGAATTTTTCGGTCTTGTATCCAACGCCCTAACCGCTAAGCCACCAAGCCACAAAATATGCGCAAAGACATGCTGCTTATCATAAGCACTAGTGACGACCTTTTTAGCGCTCTCAACATCGATAACCTTGAACGACATTGAACCCCAAAATAAAGGGTTTTAGTAAATTTTTGCTATTTTGAGCGGCGAAACACATTCTAAGAGCAAATTTGAGCAAAGCTCATGAGACGCGCGACAGCCTAGCAGTTCCTGCTCGCAGGTTGTCTTAGTCTTTCTCCATCCATTTCGTCGCAATTTACTCTTGAAATAGCCGTAGCAGCCACAAATTGCAAAAATAACACTAAAATTCCCTATCTTAGGGGCTTAAGATCATTCAAGGTCAGTGATGTTGACACCACTACAAAATTGTCATTACTGCTTGGTACGATAAGCAGCATGTCTGTGGATATCTGCAACTATTTTTACGTTACACGAGCCAATAGGGGTAAAATAACCACTTTTCGGGAAGTAGCCGTCTTTTACGCCCGTCTGCGCAGGCCTTCTTAAACCTAGAGAGTCAGGACTTGAACTGCTAAAATCTACGTTTAATGCTGAAAATTTCATATGCAGGTTTTTTGGTCTATCTCCAGCCATTTCGGCGCAATTTACTGTTGAAATGTGCGCTGCAGCCCAAAATTGTGAAACAAAATCACCAAAACCCCTTTATTGGGTTTGAAGGTCGTTCAAGGTTATCGATATTGACAAATCTAAAAAGCCCGTCACTACTGCTTGTTATGATATGCAGCAAGTCTGTACCTATGTACAATCGATTTCACACTACAAGAGCCAATAGCGGCAAAATGACGTCTTTTAGGAGGATAGTCCTCTTCGATGCCCTCGTTCGAGAGGAACCCTCTCACCCAGGGGCACGAAATTTTGTAACTAAAGACTAGAGTCCTTGGAGCAGCCAACAGTAAAGATTTCGTGATTCTAGGTGTCACCGTTTTGATACAGTGCCAGGATGTGACGGACGGACGGACAGACGAAGGCTATAAACTGCACACGTTTTGTGTAGAATTGTTGTACACTAAAAGCTCGGCATGCATGTAACGGCCGACATGGCCTGATCCCGGTTTGGGCAAGCTTGACAGGTTCAACTGTGACTCGCTTCCTGAGCAGTGACATGGATAAATAATCAGTAAGATCCGGTAGCGTCAACTCACTGCGCCATTCGTCGGTCATCGGTCGTTGGTCGTTGGTCGGTCATGTTTAGCGGCGTGACTCGCACTGGCTTCCCGCGCGCTCGCGACGTCACTTGACCACAGTCCCGCCACCGCAGCAAATATTTCATGAGCAGCATCTCCTCATCCGCCGCAGAAACCGATGGACAGATTCTTTCCATTCGAGGTTTTACGGCCGACGGACGGACGTCAGACTAGAGAGCTCTGTTCGTTCGCAGCAGTTCTGTGTTTACAAAAAATAACTGGTAGTATCGATGCAATGCAGCATCCACAGACTAATGCGTGTGTGGAAAAATATGCCAGAGGAAGTTTTTTTCATCCTTTAATGCCTTTCGGCAATCACTCGCCGTATGCTATTTTTTGTAAAATGCATTTTTGCAAGCATGAAAAACGGGGCATTTGCATGCTAGAAAAAAAACAAAAATAGTAAAACCCCAACTGAGGGAGCTTATGACGCTCCTAGTTGTCTGAAAGATAAACATACTACGACTAAGAGCGGAGTATCCTTTCAATTTTCTACCCCATTTCACTCAGTCTATCTTTACTCATCTCAAAACCAGCACACACACTGTGTCTGCTTTTTGATACCATGCCTCTCCAACAATTTTATTCTTTTTTACTGGCAAACCGAGCGCGTTCGAGTTAAATTACCTACTTACTTAGTTCACTCGACGTAGGCGTTCAGTTTCTTTTAACATCTGCGGCGTCTGGGCTTGCTCTGCCCCTTGGTTCCCTGCAATGAAGACTTCTTCTTATATAATTTGTGCAATGCTTTCAACAGGACTTTAAATTTATGAAGTAATTATGATATTCCATCAAAATCTCCTTATGCCAGGTGTAAATTCCGATGCATCTCATATAGATGTTTTGGCTAAAATGTGCTAAAAAGAATACAGAAAAGATTGGTCGGTTACTAAGAAAATTTTTATCACAGTTTTACTTAAAGTATATATAGTATTTATTATAGGCATATCAACTTTACGACTACTAGGTCAACAGTCAAGGTTACGAGCTCATGCTAAGCTTGGCGTAAAAAAACTAGCCTAGTACACTTGAAAAAATACTGCCTGAAATGCCGGTGGGCACTAAGTCAACTGATACTATCTCAAGTAAGCTGTCATTCATTAGTAATATAACATCGCCGTGGTAGCAATCATGTTGTATATTGGAAACTGATGATGTAGGCTAGTTTACCGTTAGTCCCGTGTCTCCATAATACGGTAAATCGTTGGTTCTTAGGAGGCAGAAAGTAATAAATACAGATATGAATGAGACGAAGAGTAGACGATGTCGTGCTCGTGTCTCCGGAGACAATATTGGGTTAGACCGATGTTCTGCTTTACATTCAACTTTCCGATAAATCGAGTTAACGTCCAAATTGCCTTCGACCGTCGACGTCATTCACCATAGATAACGTACAACTTACTACGAGCGCAATCTGTGACTGTGGGAGGTCCCTGAAAAACCTCCGTTGCAATGGCGTCGCGGTAGAGGAGGGCAAGGGGCAGTTGCTTCTACTTCAATTTTAACCAGTCGGAAAATTACTTTTGTGTGAAAATTGTTTTTAAAAAAAATTAAAATGTCAGGCTGAAAATCTTTATTTTTCCGAAGACTTTGTGGGCATTATTAAAATTTTGAACACCAGTGATCACCGGTGTCAAAAATTTGCATCGGTCAGTCGGAAAACAGCAACCGCCTACCCCTTCCCGTAACTTTTCTTAGCCCCCGACGCCGCTGCTCGATTGCCTGCTGTCGACAATTGTGTCGCTGAACCTCATCCGATTCAGAGATATTCTGCAGTGTTCGCTACTAGAAACAGACCAAGAAACACTGTCTCCATCACAGACGCCGACTGAACAACGGCCGTGCAAACTGAACAATTCTCCGAGTGTTTTACACGTAGACGAATTAAGCCAAGAAGTACTCTCCGCCAAGTAAATTCTCACAATATAACAATTTAACGCTGTGTGCCAAATTAGAAGTCTGCATCCATAAACATTTTAAAGTCATTGGCATTTAACGCCTAAAAATTCATGGGTCAAGTGATCCTGATCACGCCCCGTTTTGATAAAATTTTTAGTGGACATATCCGGATTGTTCCTAAAAACTTGAGCGTAAAATTCGAAGTCGTAGCTTTAACCGTTTTGAAGCTGTTGACATTTAACTTGCATAAATGTACCGATCACGTGACGGTAGCACGCCCTTTTTGTAAAAAGTGGTAATGTCCGGCTTGTCTTTTGGAATATGCACATCAAATTTGCATGGGCGGCGCTAGGAATCTAAAGCTAGGGAGCAACGGGGGGCAAGGGCCAAGGCACAGGGGAACAATATTTTTGTGTGTGAGCCAAATGTCGACCTTTATTAGTTGTTGTGTGCATCAAAAAATGTAGCGAGGTGCAGGGGCAAATTGCGGGTTGCGGGTCAGGGGGCTTCGCCCCTAAAGCTAAAACACATTTGGCTTTTCGAGGTCAACGGAATGTGCAAATTTGCAGATATCTGTGTTGTCTTGCAAAAATGACGTTCAATAAGTCATACCTTGGCATATGTATGGTTACCAGAGGGCATTATCATCATCAAAATTTTTTCTTGAGGCAGCCGGGGAGGGGCAAAAGCAAAGGCACGGTCTACTCGCTTTTGGCGCCACCCATACAAATTTGAAAGTCATGGCTTTAACTGTTTTGGAGTTATTGGCATAAACGCCAGCCAGATTCTGTGAGCACATAATCTTCGCCGTTCACTTTGTTCATTTGGCGAAGATGTTAAATACGAAACTGGTGATGTCCACTCATACAGGACTCGCATCATCGTATTTACGAGCTGATCAGTGACCACCCACGGCTAAAAATACTCGCGAGCACATGCAATATTTAATCACGCAACTCGGCAGCAGCACCGGCAGTAAATGGTTGTGAATGGACGGCCAGTTCGTTAATACGGGCCGCAGAAAATGACGCACACGAAAACACAGGACCTGAAATTGCGTATATGAAATTGCAAGACATGCAACTAGCTCAGAAGCGGCAAACGTTTGAGGCTAAAACAATAACTCTTTTAGGTTCTGTTTAAAAAACGCAGTGTTAAATAATTCGTGAAGTGTATAGCCTACATTGCTGATGCCCATCATTTATTTTAAATATGTATTATTATCGTAATTAAACTTTTTACCTTTGGTATTCCAAGGTAGTGAACCGCCACCCTGACCGCTGCCCAGGACCTCCCCGTGTCTTAATCCGGCTTTGATTGCAATGTGATTTCTTTTGATGCTATGTTATTATTGTCCTGCAATTTTATGTCCTGCAATTTTGACGGTCCGTCATGTTCATGTCCATCATTTTCAGTCAAATTAATACTAGGTATGTGAACTGTGGGTGCGGACGTGGAAAACGCCAACCCACTACTGAACCGTTGGAGCTGCATCGCTCATAGGGGGCTAGAAACATACGGAATCTTATACGAATTTATTTCTTTTCATCGCTGAATAAACTTCATTCGTTGTTTTGTGTCGTGTGACTACATTTTGTAAAGTAAAAATGTTGCAAACCATTTTACGGAAATATGTAGACAACAGTTAAGAAGGTTCCCCTAATTTAAACACACGTTGAAGTAACTTAAGGATAGGGCGTTGTTACGTGCAAAATACAGGGAAAAGTGTGACATAATGTTATCTGTTACGCCAATAAATAAAGTATTATTTAATGTGAACGTGCAAGTTTTATCTCCATTTATATCCGTATTTGCTAATAGAAAAACAAGTAATTTGAGCACAGCTCACGTGACGCGCGATAGCAGCAATCCTGCCACCTTGGCAATCACTGTACAGCAATAAATAATAATGCGTCATGAAAAGCGTACTTAAATTTGAAGCCTCCGCACGGAAGACTTTGTATTATTTTGAGAGATCGAAACTTAGATTGCTAAAAATGTATGTTTTATGCTAAAAATTTCATACGCAGGTTGTCCAGATCTGTCTCCCGCCATTTCGGCGCACTTCACTCTTAAAATGTGCGTCGCAGCCCGAAATCGCGAAAAATTCATTAAAAACCTCTCTTTTTGCCCACTGTTTGTGTGTGTTTACGTGTCGTTTTCGGTCTGCCTTTCTTTGTTCAGTGGCGCCATCAATTAAGTCTCACTACGCTTTATTTCCAAGCTGTGCTAATTTATTATTCACAGCGTGAATAGATGGGCATGTAACACGAATAGCAGGCAAAACACCCTCTTGTTTAATTCCACATGACAGAATAAAAACCGGGAGAATGTTACCCCATTTTACACACGTAGCACAAATAGAAAACCAATTTTCAAATATACACAGAACATTTAGCGGTACATGTCTTTGCATTAACCTGATAAAAAGAGCGTGGTGGTTCATTTTGTCAAATGCTTTGGATAAGTCTAATGCACAAATGTTAACCGTTGAACCATTCTTAACATAGTAATCGACGACGCATCTCAACGAATATATGGCATGACTACAGCTGGACTTTTTCTTAAACCCAAACTGATTGTCGCTTGACATGAAGAACTTCTGGTAACGCTCCAAGATACAATGTTCAAATACTTTCGAAATAACCGGGCTAATGGATATTCCACGAAAGTCTTCGACAGTTATTGTCATTCTGTAGAATTGGAACGGTGAATGATTGCCCAAAATCCGTAGGTACAGATCCAACAAACATCATAAGGTTAAAGAGTTTGGCTAATATATAAGCAGACTAACACTGCAATAACGCAAGTGTTCTACAGTTAGCCCATCCAGACCTGCAGCTTCATCGAGCTTCATTCTGCAAATGACAGATTCAACAAGTTCTGCATCAAAGCGAAATGAATCATCAACATGAACTCCGAAATAGGTGGATCTTCCGTGCACATAATTGGCCTTCAACTCAGCAGCGTGGTTTGCTGTTGTGTGGCTAGAAACGTTAGAAAAATATGTTGCAATTACATTCTTGTCACTAATACCATTAACAATATTTACTAAACGTTTTTATCACCTAATTTACTGTTACCCGCACTATAGGCATTTCACTGCAGCTTGTAATGTACTTATTTTCAGTCCCGCTGCGGTAGGAAGCTCAGTTGACCCGAGCACGTAATACGTTAGTAGTTTGCTCAAATGGCCCACAATGCACCGCAACCTGAAAGTTGGCGAGTTTGGTTCTTTAACCGTTGGAGAACCGGCGCATATAAATTGCGTTCTTGAATTATTCCCGTTTTCGTGACAAGTGTCAATTTGTCCATCGTGACAAACGTCAGACAATGCCGGAGAAAGGAACGCCCATGGGTTACGACTCGTTCTTTTTCACGCATTTCAATATTTCACCACCGTGTGCTTGACCTTGTGCGACCTCGATGCCCAAAAGCAAATACATGACACTGTGCAAGTAGACTAGCTCGGAGTTGCACGGTATATCGAGTACCGACATAGCGGTATATCGCTTTTCGACAGTACGATATGCCGCCACACTGGCATATACCACAGTAAAGCGCATAGTATAACTTTAATCGTTAGTTTAGTTATGTGGTGCAAACAGTATTGCAGCTGGTGTCAGTAGGCCTAATTCGTAATATCCGCAGCTTGTCACACACTGTCAGCCAAAACGATTGAGCAGCGAATGATCATGTTTGCGATGCCCGAAGTGTCACGCAAGCCCGTATGCCTGGCGGTCGCGACGAGACAATTATTGCCACATTATATGAGACGCCTCGAGCCGGTCATCGAACGTTCGCTACGCCGAGTCTAAGGACACGGAGTATAGACAACCGACGTCCGCTTAGTCTATACCCCTCCGATCATAACTAAAATGCAACTATATAGGCTACGGAGCAAGGAACGCGCCTGCACTTTTTATCTGTCTCGTTGCTGCTGCACGTACGGGTATTTATATAGCATGCGGCGTAGTTTATCGGCTGATCGGTCCATGCTCATGACCGTGCGTCACAGCAGCGCGACATTCATAGGGTGTTTACACGATCCAGCAAACGTCCAGCAAATTTCCAGCAAACGTCGAGCAATTAGCACGTATAATTTAAATACATTTGCTGGAAGTTTGCTGGACGTTTGCTGGATCGTGTAAACGGGGTATTTCTGGCCTGGATGGGGGAAAAAGACTCCTTACGCCGTATTGCGAAATTCGAATTTCTTCTTCTTCTTTCCCGATAATACGCAAATTCTCAAACTTGAACAGTGACGTGCATCGTATTCTTTTATAACGTTACTTTCTTATTTATTTCTTGAAGAGAAAATTTAAGTAAGCGCGACCACAGTTTTACTGAACAGGGCCTAATTTGGTGTAAATTTGTCCCGCGTCTCTCTGCACCTTATTCTGCCGTCGCAATTTTAGTTAACTTTCGTCGTCCGAGGCCCAACCAGAGCTTGTTAGAAGTCAAATTTCAATAACCCATATCTCAATTTTTTAAAAACTTTAGACTTCAGCCCAGATTCAAACATCGCAGTACTGAGGCCTCGGGCCCGTGGATCGATTGTTGTGGTTAACAGCTTTTGACTAAGCGACACACAAACACACATATGGATAGACATACCGAATGGCGTTTGCGAGGGCAGGGAACACGTTAACCCCTCTCCTAAATTTGTGGGAAAATTTTATTGTGGTCGGATTTTTGTGCAAGAATTCAAAATTTTCGATTGTAAATTCTCCACTTTCAGGAAATTTATTTTAGGACAAAATTGTAACTAAGAGGTTTTTTATCGTTCTTATCGTTTTTAGCTCGTATTTATTGTTTACAAACATTACGAGTTCTTCTTTTCTTTTCTTTATTTGAATTCTGCACTTGTTGCTTATAGGCCCTATAAGTTGTTGTCGGTAGCGGAAAGATAAAAAGAGCAAAAGCAAATACTGCAAATAAAATCTTGCTGGTACGTGGCATCAAACACAACGCTGAACAAAAGCTTGCTTTGAGCAAGAGCCTTATACATTACTGACCGCAGCAACATAATGCAAATACGTGAAAATATGGAACTGAAATAATCACACTATATGAGCAGACTATAATAATACATGAATAATAGGGGCCTACATATGCATAGGACATATTTGACTGTGTCAACAAACAGAGCCCCATAGATTAATGAATCGCTGTGTATCACAATGGCCCGTTTCTGCATTTTACAGCGATTCATGCGCCTGGATGCTGCAATTGTCTCGACGCACAAAATCATTTCAATGAAATATGAATTGAACATCTTCATTTACCTTAAACGTAGCGTAACGTAGCAAAAATATAAAGATATGGCTGCAATGTTTACGTCGATTGAGCACTGTAATCATTTTATCGGCATCGTTATGGTGCCGAAACATTTAGAATAAAAACGGTCGAGAACAAAAGCTGAGGATATATTCTACGTTGCATCACGCATTGCAGATACACTGAAGACTGCTGCAGTTTCCGCGAAACCACAAAATCCGCTCCAAGAAGCACGAAGAGAAAAGCGATAGCATTAGCATCGTCGAGTGACGCTCAGAGGCTATAAACCCGTAATGACACCAAGACCTGTATCTCAGGACTATGGACCATTCCAATATGGACTGTTCTCTGTAAATTTGAACGACGCAGCAGGGTGCTGCCATTTCACATTTTCTCGTGTTCGCTTCGCCGATCTGCCAGATAAAGTGACTATCTGGGTGATTTTTGGTAGGCCAAATCTTTAGTTCGCCGATAACGGTAGACAAAGATAAAACCCACACACTTAGCAACATGTTTTGTATTTTTTGTTGTCCATTGCTTTGTCGTTCAACGTACTAGTTTCGTTCGTAGTCGATCGATCAATCAAAACACACTGTAGCGTCGTGCCACTCGTGCGTAGCGAACGAATTAGAGATGCATCATCACCGATGTCGATAGATAAACCTAAAGTTTAAACAAAATCTACCATCATCTGTTTGCATCACTAAGTTGCGATGCGCTGAGTTCGGTGAAATGACACAACGGACTCGGAACATTCATTTCTTCCACTATAAGGTTGATGTTTTCAGCGTGAATCAGCAATACATCCAATGTGCCCCCCACTTCATGCCATCCATGGGTCATTCTGCTGTCAGCTATTCTATTCCCTGACTTGTCTGTAGCACTATGCAGGCCTGACGTGATCAAATCCAATCAAATATATACCCGGTAGCATTTGCTTAACGCCGCTCAAAGTACATTTTCAGAAGAGGCACCTCCTGCAAGCTGCGGGTTTGCACAAAAAGCCAGCCAAAAGTCTTAGGGCGCCGAGCGCCGCCGACTGATCAAGACCATTGTTAGGTGTAGTGCTCTTGGAAATACACGGCCGCGTGTTTCAAACAGTGACTGCCACTTTATGCAAACTGCGCAGAAAGTGTTACAAATCAGCTGAAATTTTTTTATAATTTACAGACTCAAATTTTGTAACCTGATTTGAATAGGTCTAAGTCTTTAACGTTAACGGAGTCTGCGGTTTATAGGTTGACTTAAGTAATTATAGACTACATTAATAAATTGATGTCTTAATTATACACTGTAGTTTTATAAACGCATCGTAAAAGACACAGTGATATCGTCGTGTCTACGTTCGTTTTCGGCAAACATTTGCTGGTGTTTTCGGCTTTTGGCTTTTACCGCATTACGTGCTGTGCTTGTCTGTCTCACGGTCTCCTAACTCACTCGACAACAAGCGTGATCGTTCCCAGGAGGATGTGCCAATTCTCAGATCAAAAAGTAAAAAGTCAAGGTGGTCATTTAAAAAATGTCAAGAAAATGGCACACAACGCGCGTGATTACGGTTTGTTAACGTCTGAGACGTTCATAAAGTAGAGGGGCAGCCGCATATCATGTCTGCACTCGACATCGACATCTTTTTTGCAAGCGTCCTAAAAAGCCGCATGCAACCTAATGCGTTTTGCCAATCCCACACAGACTTGTAACTCGAAGATGAAAAAAGCTTACTGAAACCAAAATTGGTAGGCCTATGACCGTTGCCTGGCTCAAAGGTAACCGGTGTGCTGATTCTGTGCTCAAAAAGTCAAAATTCAGGCTCAGGAGACACGTGCATAATATGTATGTACTGTGGTAGACGTATTTCTATCTTTAGTTTTCGTTCAGGCAACGTGCACGTTACGTTTACGTTGGACTACGGCGCACACCTGCGCGCATGGAGCTATCTGCAGCGCCAAAACCTCGCACTGAATTGAACGCGCCGAATCAATCGTCACTGCGTCGCCAATCAGCCGCGAATAAAAGTCCAATTGAAAAGCGGCTTGTTCGGACGATTGCATGCGGTCACGCGATCTGCCGCCACTGGCTGCAGCAACTGACTAACCACGCGCCAAAATGTCTTCGTCTCCCCAGGTGTTGTTGATTTACGCTGTACGTGAATTATACCCCGTTTACACGACAGAGCGAACATGAAGCAAACGTATTCAATATGCACGTGCATGACGCGTGCTCTAAATTTACTTCTTGTTTGCTTCGTCGTGTAAACGGAGTATTAGGCATTTCTATATATACAGTTCTGACGTGAAATTTCGTACTTGAACTGTGGAACTCAGCACACCACAGAGGTGGCTTCGTGCCGTAACGGTAGGGTGTCGGACATACAATCCAAAGGTCGTGGGTTCGATTCCCGGTCGGGTCGCCATCAAATGATTACTACTTGGATGGTTGACTGTCTTCGGACAGGTAAACCATCTGGGTGTATAACCAGCACCAAGGTCAACTCAGCCTTTCATCCCTCCGGGGTAGGTACATTAAATCGAGTATCGGTCTGTCTGAGTAAGGTTAAGGCGGAGCGCGTTCACTTGTGTCGTGTGTCAAGTGATCCCATATGGCTGGTGACGCTCCGTATCTGATAACGAGACGGCTCGCTGACAGCATTTCAAAGCCCCATTCAGCTCTCAGTTTTTCAGTTTTCTACCGTACGTGTACCTTCGATTCTCACAACCAACTGAAGGTCCTTAATTTTCTGTTGAACCAGAGCCACTTAGAACCTCACAATGCTATACTGGATGTCTGCTCCTGACACCAAAACGCGGTAAATTTCGGATCACAAACCTTGGATGCTCGTATGTACTGCTTAAGGCCGTTTAAGATGACCGCCGTATAAATAGCCGACCCGGGTAGATAGGCTATTGATACGGCCGCCAGTGAAATATCCTGTGCTTTAATTAAAACGTGCGCTTTGGTCAGCTAATGTTTGCGCCGTACAAACATGACCTACGACAGTTGTTATAAACAGATAAAAAAGACGGCTGCCACTGGATGGTCATAAGCCCATCGCAGCTGGTCACTGAAGTGACGACTTGCAGCCAATCCTGTCGTGTTTACGGCGTGGCTTGAAAATTTTACCGTCGCGTTTACGACGATATAGGCCTATGTACTACGCAGATTCGCAGCGTTTACCAATGCAACCAGGAACTCGCTACCAACAACGGTTATTGTTCAAGGCTTGGTACTTTGACCTGTTTCTTCAGTCCCAAAACGAAGCCGTTTGGCAGCAGTAGAGTGTGCAGCCAGAAATGGCCAAACTGTTGGGAGAGTAATACCCCGTTTACACGATGAAGCAAACATGAAACAAACTTAGAGCATACGTCGTGCACGTGTATTTTGAATACGTTTGCTTCATGTTTGCTTCATGTAGGCTATGCTTCCTCATGTAAACGGGGTATAAGTTAACAAAAGTCCCCATAACCGCCGCCGTTCGCCGCCGTTAAGGCCTCGGACTGCAGACAACCGATTAATTAGCGGTCCCGCCGATAAGTTAACGGTTTTAGCAGTTTAACGCTAAAAACATCAACTAATTTGAGCAAAGCTCATGAGACGCGCGTCAGTTTTTTAGCAGTACCCGTTCGCAGGTTGTTTTGGTTTATCTCCAGCCATTTCATCGCAATTCATTCTTTATATGTGTGCTTCGCAGCCGAAAATCACAAAAAAAACTTTAAAAAACCCTATAATGGTTGCTTAAGATGATTCAAAGTCATCGATGTTAATATCACCAAAAATCTCGTTACTAGTACTGATGAGCAGCATGTCTGTGTTTATCTGCAACCGTTTTCACGATAGGCTACACGAGCCAATAACAGTAAAATAACCACTTCTTAAAAACTATCCTTTTTTGACGCCCACGAGCGCCGGCCTCCTTAAACCTAAAGGGTCAAGACTTGCAGCCCTAAAATCTACGTTTCATGCTGAAAATTTTATGTGCAGATTGTCTTGGTCTATCTCCAGTTATTTTGGCGCAATTCACTCTTAGCACGTGTGTCGCTACCCGAAATCGCGAAAAATTACCAAAACCCTTTAGTTTGGGGGTTTAAGGTCGCTCAAGGTCATCAAGGTCATACCCTTATGAAACTCGTCGCCAGTGTTCGTTATGATACACAGTATGTCTTTTCTTATCTGTAACCGTTTTCACTCTAGGCCAGCCAATAGCGGTAAAATATGAACTTTTAAATAAAGGATACCTTTCTTTCACGCTTTTGTTCGACGGGAATTCCCTCACACAGCGGCAGGAAATTTTCTCAAAAAAAACTTGAGTTCTTGTGACAGCCCACAGTGAAAATTTTGTTATCCTAGCTTGCACCGTTTTCATAGGGCTGAAAAGTGTGACAAACGGACGGGCGAACGGACAGACGGACGCCTCGTCGATGGCTAAAGGTGCGTTGAACTGCGTTCTCACTGCGCGCGTTCGTGCGCGCAGTGAGAACGCACCTTTAGACGCGCGAAGCTTTACATACTGTCGCGCGTAATAAAATTAAACACTGTGTTGTGTTCACACTGCTGCAAGCTGAGCCGCGAGCGCAATTGCGCGTGTCCTCGACTCCTCGTCAGTCGTCAGTTCTGCAGTGTAGTATAGAACTTGAATGTGACTTCTGGAAAAACGGTAATTTATCGTACGTCGTTACGATTCACGTGAAGGTTGTTGCTGTTGGGTCTCAAAAACTACTACCAGTGACCGCTAAGCTAGCCGCTAAAGGTTCAGATCAGCCGCCAAGGCTTTAACAAACGGTTCCGGCCACTAGTTAACAACAATACGCACAACATATCGATGTCGAATCGATATGTCTATATTTCGTATAATGACTCATCACTAATCATAACAGACTCGATGGAAGAATCTCAGATCTATGTTACGGTATCCAATGACAACACAATAAACAAACTTGACAGAATGGCAGAGGAGGGGTGTTTCGCAACGTCGGTATTCGGCTTATTAAACGATGTCACGTTTCAGATGGCAAAATGTTGTGCCGAGGTGAATAGTACAGCGGCGCGGTTGCGATAAATTACAGTTTTTTGGTCATGGTTCAGTAGTGCGGATTGGGATTGGAAGTTATCACATGGTGCCGGTGGCGTGCACGCCAGCACTATGAAGAGGTTTTTGATAAATACACCGGCCGACATTCTGCCGGCGATATTGCGGTACTAAATAATCTAAACGCCGGTGCCACCATAAAACCACGCGACGCTGAACGTGTCTTTCCTACGCGCGGACCATAACCCTGGCCGGCAATCATAAGTGCTTCGGTAAGAGGTGACTGACCGCTGACGTTGATGGAATATTTATCAGCCGGGCTTGAATTTTGCATGCCGGTCTGGCTGTGGCGCAGAAAACGTTGATGCAATGTATGGAAAGCAAAACAAATACCTGCGCCGGTTCATAGTAGGATACTCTGATTTAAGGAATATGACGTACCTCGGCAGACTCACAGTGACGTATTTTAGTTGTTTTTCACGTTTTTTTTGCGTGAACGTTTCGGGTTAGGGTTTGGGTCAGGCTTGGATTTTGTTTATTTCCACAACCGTTAATGAAAATTTAAAAAGAAAATGGTTGCCCTGTGATATATTAACGTGGTGCTGCATAAGTCTCCAGATCTTTTTCCAGGGCTTTATCCTTGGATCCCACGAGGAAACTTTTGTTTTTCGGACCCTGTTACTTCACCCTCTTAACTTGAGATCCTAAATAGCCCTTGAGTTCAGTGCATTTAAGTAATAGCCAATTGCATTTACATGTATTTTATTGTGAATTTTGTGTTTTTTACTTGTACCTGTATTTGTATTTCTAACTCTGTACTTCAGGTGACTTTCTAAACATTTCCATGCAAAAAATGGCTGCTAAATTGTCTGCTCTTTTTATAAAAAGTGTTTAGCTTTGTTCGTGGTTTTTGCTGGGGACTTCCATATCCCAGACCCCCTAGTCCATCTTTCCGATGCTTACGGAAAATAAAATTGCCACCATTGAAAACCACTTATGTTCATTATGCAGTAAAAAAGTGTAGACACAATGCACAGATAAACATGCAATTTAAGAAATTAAAAAAGAAAGGAACAGAACATCAAAAGTTGCACAAATGCTTTATTACTGGACTGGGAAATATAAGAAAATAAATGCATGAATTGTAAAAAAGCTATTTTACTGCACATGATGTAAGAAAAAATTAACTTACAATATTTTTTTGCAATTTTACACATTATGTTATGTTGTTTATCAGATACTCTACTGCAGCATAAGTTTAGATAATTTAGAAGTGCTGTCACTGTGGCAGTCATAAAATGTGTGCAGAAAATAAAATGTATATTTTATACATGTAATTGACATTGTAGGATTTTCACCAGAGAGATCCAGTTAAATATCCACAACCGGAGATTAATGGAATGTTGGAATTTGAGTGGAATTTGTTTCTTGAAAGCAAGCGAAAGGTATCCATGTACAAAAAAATGTCTGTAAAGATTGTAATGTAATTAATTATGTTTATTAATTAATTAATTAATTAATTAATTGTGTTTATTGCTTGTTGTATTGGCTAATAAACTAATAAAAGAAATTTGAGCAAAGCTCACGAGACGCACGAAAGCCTATAGCATTTCCAGTTCAGTAGTTATAGTTTCGAAAATTGCATATCACTTGGACTCGGCCCGTCGGGACCCTAATACACATCGGCCATAGGCG
>Ga0209367_1005889_pt1 | contig 16980 bp, 10 predicted proteins | sample WorMetLIZISLAND2_FD_187412 | JGI IMG/M metagenome (GOLD analysis project Ga0209367, IMG submission 187412) | Marine gutless worms symbiont microbial communities from Max Planck institute for Marine Microbiology, Germany - Olavius geniculatus... ... | reverse complement strand
CCCTGGACCCCGCTGGGGGCTCCGCCCCCAGCCCCCCGTTATAGGCTCGCGCTCCGCGCGCTCGCCATGCCCCCCCGTTTGCCAAATCCTAAATATGCCACTGATTAATTTCACTAGCAAAGTACCCGCCCTATGGCGGGTACTTTGCTAGTGTACATAATGCATTCACATTTCACTTGGTTGCACCACCCGGTATATCCTGAAACTGTGTGCACTCAATCAGTTAATCAACCAACCAAAACAAGAAGCTCAGCTGTCGCTAGAATATCCGACTGCAACTAGTCAGTGACCTTCAAGGTCATCCAAGCTCGATGATTTTCATGTAATCTGAAAGGGCATATTTCCGTTTGTGCTTTCTCTTTGTACTCCTCGTGCCTTCTTTCCCTGATATTAGTGATTAGTAGTAACACTGGCCCTATCTCTCACCGTTTCAGGAGATACGGCCACTTATAGCTTGAAACTTTCCTTTAAAAAAACAGCGGCCAAAGCGCTGCAGATAGAGACATGGTTACTATTGACAGCCTATAGGAAGTCGCCAGCGCCCTATCTGACCCCCTACGACTTACCGTTCAGCCACGTTACCGCACAATTGGCATACCATAGTGCGTTATGACCCTTCAAGGTCATCCAAGGTCATCGATTTTCATGTTATTTTAAAGCCAATATGCGACTTCCTATTAGTGATTAATAGCAACCTAGGCCATATCTCACACCGGTTAGCCATACTATATCCGTGAAAGACAGACATGGACGACAACCATACCATAAGCTCGACCATTACTTAAGCACGGTCAGCTAAAAATCAATCAATCAGAGTTACAAAAGTACTTCAAGTTTAATAATAACATATACTGTTTATATACAGTTACCATTCAACAGAAATGACGAGCAAACGACTACAGCAGCAGCAACGACAACTACCGATGAAACTGTAGTGCTGGCAACTGGCTTTGGTCTCAAAGCTCTCGACTGTTTGGCATCTCGTTGCTGGATGCTGTTGTCAGCTGGTTGCTGAGCTAAGATCATTTCACGAAGAACCTGCTGCTCCAGGCAGATGTCCGCCAGTTCAGCGTCTGCAGCACGACTCAACTGAGCCTTGCGTTTGTGCTTTCTCTTTTTACTCCTCGTGCCTTCTTTCCCTGACGCCGTTCAATATCACACACATAATTCATGGTGCACTCGAAAATGTTTTGGTACATCAGCCTCTTAAAAGTTAGTTCTGCAGTTACTCAGAGCATTTTATGTGGCTTTTGCACCTGGCTACCCTTCTAAATGCAACAAAATAACAAAAGGAGAGACAAAAAACTTTGCAGAAAGTATAAATCAAAGATCCTGTCACACCCCAAACATGCCGCCACACTATATGGTGCAGTATACCTTGTAACTATCAGTATATTATAAAGCAGATGTTTTTTGTGACACATTTACAACAGTTAGTGTATTTGAAGTTTACTGCTAATATAACTAATAAAAGAATTTTATCAGATAATTATTCGACGAAGTTCTGAATCTATATATCATCATCATCATCATCAGAACGCATACCGATGCGCTCTCCACTCCTCTCGATCATCAGCCGCTCTCCAGGTCTCCCAAGCAGTTAAACGTGTCGCTTTTAGAACGTCACGTGACCAGATACATCACGGTCTTCCTGGCTTTCTTCGCCAACCAAAATGTAGTACTATGCCGTTTTCTGGCAGGCGTCTGACATGTCCGAACAGAGCCAGCTTTCTGTCATTGATGACTGCACGTACATGTATGTCTGGTAGACCTGTCTTTATGGTGATTGCCGAGTTGGTTACAAAGTCTGACCACCGGATGCCTAGAATGCGACGCTGGCACTGTATGTGGAAGGTTTGTAGCTTTTTGCATTCAGCTTTGAGATGGTCCATGTGTCAGCTCTATGAAGAAGGGATGATTGGACACAGGATGTGTATATTCTAAGCTTTGTTTGTAGGCTTAAGCGGGATTTTCCAGACATTGTCAAGTCTCCCAAATACCATTGATGCGATGAATCTATATAGTTAGGGACTAATCTTTATTGAACCACTGTGAATACACGTACATACCAGTAGCAGCAGGTTTGCAGGCTGATTTGCCAGGGTTAGTTGACAGCTTCGCTACAGTAACAGCTGGTTGTGATGACTGCTGACAACAGTGTAAAATACATGAACATATACTTCGCATATTATACAGCAAAAAATTTCCACACAGACTGCTATGTCTACTGCATAACTAATTTATGGCACTTTGAGTCAATGAGGGTTAAACCCAATAACCTAACATCCAACTGAAATTCACTAAATGGCCGAGCTTTAACCGAAAAGGTCAGTATGCCATCAGTCCTGATCACACGTTCTATAGGCTACATAAATAGCTCTATAGATTACAGAGCGTCACCTGTCATATGGGATCACAAAACGTTAGCTACCACCCGACACAGGTGAACGAGCCCCACCTTAGCCCCAGCCAAACAGACTAGTACTCGATTAACCTACCCCAGAAGGATAAAAGACTAAGTTGACCTTGGTGTTGATAATAGATGGTTTATTCCTGTCCACGGGCAGTCACCCATCCAAGTAGTAACCACTTGATAGTGAATCCCGACCGGGAGTTGAACTCATGATCTCTTGATCGTAAGTCAGACACCCTACCAACCAAGCCATCTAAACAATAAAAAATGACTAACCACCTGTGCGGTGTTGTCACTCCCATGCGTCACCGCAGCACCATTCTGTTGGCCATGATTGGCAGTGAAACGTCCCGACGTTTTCGCACTAGTACTGGGCATGAGGTTTGCAGCTGGTGGCAGGGGCATCACATCATCGGCTACATTTACAGCAGCGCCGGACGTTCTGTATTGCCAGCTGCTAGGCTGGTGAAAGCCTGCAGCCCCATACCCACTGACGACAGCGCTGTTGTTATGGCCGTGTGCAAAAGTAGCACTGGCTACATCATCCGACGAGGAAAATCCGTACGGTAGCGATTCATGCCGTAGAAACACAAACTGCCCGGCATGTGTTACAACCGGCAAGTATGGATCACCGATTGCGGTTGGCAGCGGGTTTGAATGATTGTCGTGAAGAGCAGTCTCGATGTCTCCAAAGTCTTCCAGCACAGTCTCATTGATATGTCGCCACAGATCAGTCTTTCTCTCACAGTACAGAGGACTCGGCTCCTCAATCAGTGAAAACTTTGACAGTTCTTCTGGGAAATCTGGACAATCACAATGATCATATTGTATGTTTATATTTAATGAAATCTAGCAGTATTCTCCAAGTATAAAAATAAGAAAATGACTTACTTAAACTCACTTACTTAATTAACAATGCAAGATAAACTTTTCCAACAACACAAGTTGTACTTTTATGGTTTTATAGTCATAATTTTTACGCGCGACAGCAGGTACTGCTACAGCGCGTCTTAGCCATCGCAATTCTGTCTGTCCGTCTGTCTGTCCATCTCTCCGTCTATCACACGGGTGGATCAGTCAAAAACGGTGCAAGCTAGGATCACCAATCTTCACCATCGGCTGCCTGGAAGACTCTAGTTTCAGGAACCGTAAAGCTTTACTATAAATTCGAAGGGGGTTACCCCAAACGAGGGTGATAAATGCTAAAATGAGAGAAGGGTGGGAAAAATTTGCGATTTTCAGCCAATAGTGGAATTCATGCATTGGACGTGGCGTGCAATGCTGAATACTGAAATACATGCACTAAATATGGCGCTAGGCGTCATTCACCATCAAGTCTAAATAAAACATCATTGTAAACTTAGATTTCATTTGAACCAGGCGTTCACAAATGCATCGCTGTCGCGCATTTCCCTTTGTGTTAGATGGGCTAATTCTTGTTTCATTTGTCATGCTGCAAACAAAAATGAGTCTGCAATGAGCAAAGTTAGCAGAAATCACATATATGCAATATGCATTTTACAAATAATTGCATCGTGGTAACTAAAATTTTACCAGAAAAACAAAGCAATAGTAAACGTTTATTTTTACTTACTGATAAGTTAGAATAAACGAGGTCTATAAATGCAAACCCAAACTAATACAGTGCTACACTAGGTAAGATTAAGATGTACACAGCAGATTCTAAAATTTACGGCAGTATACAGCATATGGTCACATAGTGTTACCTTAACACCAGCCAAACAGGCTTGATTTACCTATCCCAAGTAGACAAAAGGCTGAGTTGACCTTGGTGACTGGTTATATACTGGTGGTTTATCTGTCTGCAGACAGCCACCCATTCAAGTAGTAACCACCTGGTAACAAGTTTTTACGTGCAACAGCAGGTACTGCTGTAGCATGTCTTAGCCATTGCAATTCTGTCTGTCTGTCTGTCTGTCTGTCACACGGGTGGATCAGTCAAAAACAGTGCAAGCTAGGATCACCAAATCTTCACCGTCGGCTGCCTGAAAGACTCTAGTTTCAGGAACTGTAAAGTTTTTTATAAATTCGAAATGGGTCACCCCAAACGAAGGCGCTAAATGAGAGAGTGGTAGGAAGAATTTGCGATTTTCAGCCAATATTGGAATTCATGCACTGGATATAGCGCTAGGCGTCATCCGCCGTCGAGTCTAAATGAAACTTTGTTGTGAGCTCAGATTTCGTTCACACCGTCCTTCACACATGCATCGCTGTCACGCATTCCCCTTCGCGTTAGCTGGGCTTTTCTTGCTTTAAAGTTTTAACAACTCCACTGGGATTCAAACCGATGACCTTATGATCATAAGTCTGACGCCCTGCCTTTACACCATGAAACGACTTGAAACGTATTCTGCACACAACAGTAACCTGTCTGTACTTCACAATCTTTGCAGATAATTGTCCTCGCAGTGCCTGACCGAGCACATGGCTTCAATGATGATTCATACTGCACACCAATACTAACCTTGGCATTGTCACCTCTCCTCTATTTAAGACACAAACACGTGTAAATATTGGTAAAATAAGCTTAACACATGTTTACAAAATTTATAAATTGAAAAACAACTATTAAGCTATATGAATTATTCATTAGATTACAAATTCTTCACTATGATGACATCTAGCAGCTAACAGGAATCGTTAGAAAAAAGCAACAGCAATTGCCAAAACAAAAACAAATCAGTGAAAAAAATTATTTTTATGAGATTATACAGTTTATTGCGCTTCATAAACGTAACATCATGACAGCAGTGTTGCAACTGTATTTTATAGTAACTGACTTTGAACAATTTACTTCTGATCTAAATGTCTGCAAAGTATTGCAGAACTGATGAAACATATACATGTTAGATCTTAGTTGCATTTTACAGCATAACAAATATGCAAAATATATAACAATCTTGAAACTTACTGAAGAACCCTCAAAGACTATTTTTATGTGATCATACTTACTTTCACATGCTTCAATAAATGTTGCCAATAAACTGAAGACGTTGGTTCACATAAGTTTTTTTCACATGATGTAATCCATTTATCATTACTATTGCTCCACGATGGCAGCACAACTCCAGAAGCATTATTCATCCACGTTGATGAAATGCTATCATTCCAGACATTGTCCGACGGTGGTTGTTGGTAAGGTAAGGATCCAGTAGTGGTAATGTTCTGATGACTAGGCACTAAAGTGTTGGATGAAAACACTGAATTGCTACAGATGTTATTCCATCCATCATCGAATTGTTCTGATCCATATCCAGCTTCAGCATTAACCAATGGCTTTTCAAACTCTTGTGTTTGTAATCTATCATTCATGCAGGAGTAACATTAAAGTTGATTATGAGTAAACAAAAAATATGCTACAATTAATACAAAAACTAATTCATTTACCACATCCACAACATTTGATCAACTAGTGAACTGTCTAAAATACATTTCTATCTGATCACTTTTGCTAGTATAATTTCCCTTTAAAGTAAACTGCAGAAATAGACAGACCATTTTAACACAAAGAAACAAGTAAAAGCCAGCAGTAATTCAGTAAATAAAAAAGTGAAAATTTAATCTTTTAATATATGAAAAAACATACTAACCAACGTAGTCAAAATGCTGCATCTTCAGTGACACCATTTAACTTATAGAAAGACATCTAAATAATAGCTAAATAATAGTTCATATTGCAAAACACATTAAAAATAGCACACTTCTGACTCACTGAAAGTTGTGTGCATAATCATGGTCAGCAAGTGAATAGGACGCTGTCATGTAACCTGGCACACCAGTTATGTCCAACGATCCAATCTGTGCAGCTGAAGATTTGTGAATCAAACCTCTAAAGAATTCTGGGACAAAACTTTTAGCATTGGGAGATAATTTCACACCCTGCATACAAATATAAACATAAAATAAACTGATATAATGATAAACTGTTTAAGCTTCTGTCAGTGTCAAATATTATTCAAAATTAGCATATTTTTCCTCCTCGTGCGCTACGTTCCTAATGTAGCAAAGAGGAGTATATAAGATCAGTGTAATATTGAGGACCAACCGACCGACCGAAAACCGACCAACGGTCGACCGACTTCTGTTCCTGGAAGAGTCTTCCTGGAAGAACTTCAAACAGCCATATCTCCATAACGGTGCTAGATAGACGCATGGTCACTATGGATCACCCATACAATGTCGACCCCCTGGAGTTGAATGGTCACATGACCGATGACGTCATGTGACCCCAAAAGGTCAAACTCGTGACGCCATTATCTTTGAGGCGCCATATCTCCATAACGGTGCTAGATAGATGCATGGTCACTATGGACAAGACCATGCATCTATCTAGCACCGTTATAGAGGTATGGCACCTCAAAGATAATGGGGTCACGGGTTTGACCTTTTAGGGTCACATGACGTGATGACATCAGTTGCACGGTTGATGCTGTTGGCGAGGTGATGCTGTCGGCACTGCTATTTGTGGTGTGAAAAGAAAGAAACTAAAAAGCAGTTAAAGAATACAGGAGAAAATAATGCGCGCGAGGAGTACATTAAATTGGCCACAATCTAAAATATTTCTTGTTACAATTTTATACACAAATATGACAGCATAACAAATGCTAACATCAGAAGAACTTAGCACCCAGGGAGGCATTAGCAATGCCAAAATATGACAATTGTTGAAAAAAGTAACAGAAATGTCATAAATGGTATGAATTGAAATAAATCACTTTTTGCAAACATTTACAAATGGCATCCCATTAATCGCCATGTTGACAAGAAACATTAACGAGTAGAAGAGCACTGTTGTGCATTGTGTTCATACTGATCAACTCACAATCATCTGTTTGTTTTTTTCCTGCTTTTGTTTTGTAAATAACTGCTGCTGCAGAAGCATGTAAAGTAAAAAAATAAAGCAAAAACAAAACTAAAAACAATAAAAAAAACAATCCAAAAAATTAAACTGGAAGGAGAAAAAGTCCTCCAACACTGAAACAAAACTGAACCCCAAATCACACTGTTAAAAGAAAACGAAAAAAAGAAAAATAATAACAGTTGAAACGTCGATCACACTAAAGACCGGTTCAAGTTACCTGAGAGATTACTTTATTTGTATGTTTCTCTGTGTCTGACATAATCAATATACGGTATGAAGTAACTAACACACTGTGATGATGATACTCTATAGCACCGTCACATTAGAACACTATCCGCATCACAGATCGCGGCCATATAATACTGACGACAATTAATTTGCCGCGCAATACGATGTATATTCCTTAAAGTGCGATTCTTAGTGATGCCATTATTTTATGTCAATTACAGAAAATAACGAATGTCAGCAATAATTCCAACATTTCACAATTTTGTTGTTGACAAATCGGTGTTTGTTGACATCCGTTGACATGGTGACGCGAAACATGCAGGTGCCAGTAAGTAAATAAAACAGAACAGCTGGTCGAAAACGACTGCAAGTCTGCAACTAGAACAGAACTGCTTATTTGCATAGAACTGTTCTGCGGTGCGCACTAAAACTCCATGCTGGGTCTTGCACTAAGCGATTTTTAGCCGACCGTACTTACGTAACAGTCGAGCTTATGCCGGTACGTCTGTCGTCCGTCTCTCAGAAATGTATTGTGGCTAAACGGTACGAGATAGGGTCTAGGTTGCTGTTGATCACTATTAGGAAGTCACATATTGACTTTTAAATGACATGAAAATTATTGACCTTGGATGACCCTGAATGGTCATAACGCACTATGGTATGCCAATCGTGCGGTATTATGGCTAAACCGTAAGTCATAGGGGGTCGGCGATGGTACCACCGGATAGGGCGCTGACGACTTCCTATAGGATGCCAATAGTAACCATTGTTTTCATCTTTACCGGTTTGGTCGCAATTTTCAATGGAAAGTTTCAAGGTACGAGTGGGTTGAAGTGGCCATATCTCGGGAACGGCAAGAGTAGGGCAAGGTTATTATTAATCACTGATAGTGGTATACGCCCTTTCAGATTACAATGTCATGAAAATCATCGACCTTGGATGATCTAGAAGGTCACTTACAACTAGTACGGTCGGCTATCCTAACGCCAGCCGGGCTTCTTGTTTTATCTTTGGGCATTTTTGTACTATGAACTCAGCACTACCAAAGTCCATGACACTGGTCAGGAATCGTCCGAGAAGTATTCAACTTGTTGAAGTTTGACCATACTCAAAAGAAAGAAAGAAAGACAGGAGTGGTAACTGGCTGATATCAATAAAATGTTGAGATTCTTCACGTTGTGAAAGACCTAACGTGCATTATAAACCGAGTATAATAATAATAATTTTTAAAAATGTTGGTGCCAGCTTTGATTTCAAATAGTATCGATACTAACATTTCCACTATCCAACATTTAAAAAAAAATCGTCACTATGTGATGAAATCACAGTGCTCTGTGTCTGTTTTGTACCGCTCATTTCGAGTTAATACAACAAAATTATTTCATAAAAAAGTTGGACGTTTAGACAGATTTGCCCTTTTCCTTTCCACATTCGAATTTCACAGTCAGTAAGTAATTTTTAAAAATGCACATAAAACTCTAAGTGAGCATCAGAACACGTACACGACAAAACTGGAAAGTTTGTGCTATGCAGTTCTCAAATTCATTCACTTAATTAATTACTTTGCAAATGCAAAGAGAGATAAAATGCCATTGACGTATGTCTGGTTGGTCACGCAATACTTTGCCATGTAATGTGTTACAGAATTCCCGGCGTGCTCGCAATTCACGCGTTGGCAAATTGGCAGAAAAGTAACAACTAATGAAAAAACAATCCAGTGCCAAAAATACAACAAATAAAACAATGATAACAGTTTACAGACGGTATTCGCACACTGCAGTCATTTATGACAGTAACTTAGGCCTATACAAAAAACAACTATGTACATGGTGACTAGAACGTTAACGACGGTGGACATATGATTATGCATGCCGCATGGTCACTTTCAATACCGGTACAGTGTTTATTTCACTCATTAAGGCAATCGATCAGATTAGGCCTAATCACTACCAAGTAAGCAAAATAAACCACACCAAAACATTATGTTCATTTTGCCTACAAAATGACAATGTGTAGGCTTACGTCAGTGTTTTTCAACCTTTTTGTTGCCGCGGAACCCTACGCAAGCGTGAAGGTCACTCACGCAACCCCATGCATTGATCCGTGAATCCAGCAACGTATGCGAGGATGAAGCTACAGGGGGTTTACGGACTCATTTCCCTAGCAGGGCACTGAGGGCAGAGCCGTCATCAGGACGACAAAGCAGACAAAGATGACCAATATGATATTTTAACGCATTAGTAGGCAGCAGTATGTTATTGTATTTAACTAAACATGACGGGCGAGGCGGTCGTTAACGGCCGCTTAGCCCCACCACCAACATAGAAAATTTATCACTTGGATGCCCTTGGAAAAGACAGACCTACGTGTTTTTTAACGAAATAAATGGCCGAACGATTTCGTAAACATAAGCCTAATCAATACGTTTTTTTTCTTCTTTTTCATTTCCAATAATGCCTTGGAGTTGAATAATGTCGTGTGTAGGAAGCTTACGTTATAATATAGGCCTAAAATGCAAATATGCTAAAATTTTACTAACAACAAAAATGATTCAACACAGTAAATCTATGCAAAAAACGCGTATAAATGCAATTTCAAACAAAAAAAAATTGATGCTGAGTATTTCTACGACACTGTCTGGTGTGATTTCGCAAGCTAAATCATTTTTACTGCCCAGCTGTGGAACCCTTGGCAGCTGCTTGCAGAACCCTTGGGTTCCACGGAACCCCGGTTGAAAATCACTGGCTTACATTATAGTGTGAAAATTAAGCAGTAGTGCAAGCAAAATGCACAGTCACTGTCATGCAACACAAAGTTGTTCAATAATAACTGCCCATAAGCCTGAAAAACAGATGGTAAAATAGTATAGAACTATGACAAGCTACACTAGCACACCAACAAAAGCAGACAAGTCCACAACATTAGAATTTAACAACGGATGTAAAATCACAAAATATATGCGGCAACTGAAAAACTTGATTTAAAAAGTACAATGTAGTAGGACTATAAGAACGTTTACAAACACTTCATGTATTGTATATCATATCTGTCACACAGCAGATTCGATAGTAAAATATGCACAAAACATGATATTTGTGTAACATTACGACAACAAAACATTTGCACACATATCATAAATAAGAGCTATTATGTCAAAAATATGATATCACAGTTCTGTCGTGACTAGAGTTCCTTACATCACAAAACCAATAAAAATGAAAAATAAGAAAAAAATGACTTGAACTATTTAAAAACATTGCAATAATAACCAACATCACAATCTCAAATCTTTACACTAAAACAAAAATAAAATATCTTAAACTCTAATGCCATGATCTATGGAAATCCTTGTCCAAATTCACAGCATTTCATATCAGTCATCTCCAATGCTCAGGGCTGGATTCAGTGTAGTATAGCAAAAGTAGCAAATGCATTGGTCTCTGTGCCTGCATACGAGCCCACTTAGTAGCCCAATACTTGTAATGTTTTCTTTGCTTGCTTTGTAGAATTAGAAATACAGACTGTAAAGCTGCACTAGCCTACAACTTTTAAATTACAAAAGAAAAAAACTTGGTTACTTCAGTTGCACTGAAACAAGGCCCTTCTATATTTTTTTGCTACAACACCTTCTGCTCACGAGTCTGGAGTGCTATAGCAAGTACAGGACTTTTCACCTAACTAATCCACCCCGAACTGCAGTAGAAGACTGCATAGTCACTGTATGGCAATTATGCATCATTCGTCGTCTCCAGCACCTGTGGCTGCTTTGTGGAATGTTGTGAGCACAGCACTTCATCATTCTCATCATCACTGTCAGTATCTGCAATGACATTCGTCTGTTCGTTGGTAACAGTCTCATTTTACGCTGTAAGAAATACTTTTGGCAGTAAGACCGCTAGCTACAGATTAGACTCACTGTCAAAACTACCGTAGTTAATGTCGGCCTATACCCTGTACATAGACTTGTCACTTTACTTCAGCTGCTATAACGGTACGTTTAATCCTAAAACAGAACTGTGTGTGAAAGCATCAGCAATGGCGGCTACTGCAACAGACGTAGCGTAGCATGGTCTGTCCATCTGTCTGTCTGTCTGTCACACTTGTGCAGAGAACAGAGAAAATAAATAATGCCATCTGGCAGCAGACACTCTTGCAGTCATAAGTAACAAAACAGAAGTCTTAGTTCTCCATGGAAAGAAATTTGGAGGTCAGAAACCCCAGTCAAGTTGAAGCCAAACCAACATTGTTCATGAGCAATTCCGCCCACTGCCCAATAACTTTCGTTCTCAAACTTCTCGTTGTACGTTGTGACTTTCGTGGTTGGTTAGACAACATGAAGAACACGAATCAATCTGGGCTATAAAATTTATCAGAAAACTCATTGTGTTTAATACTGAACAAAAAGTTTTCAACCACAAGAATGCAATAAACTACTTGATAAAGTTTTGTTTCTTTATGCTGTTAAGGCTATCTAGTCATTTGGTGCGTACTGTTCTAATTATTAGTTTTTTTGGTTTGCTAGCATTGTATGGGAAATAAGTATTTTCATAAACATAACTTACCGCTAGGTAAGTCTGCTGCTGCAAGAGCAAGTTTTGAAGACGTCAAACGATAATTCATAAATTCTTTTTCTGTTGCACATCAATACAAAAAGTTTGATCATTCACAAATTACAACAAATCTATTTCTAAGAACAAATAACACATCAACCTTTGACAAATAAAATTATCATCAGCTAACAATTAACAACAGATAGCGATTCACTGGCATGGTACACATAAAGCCTAAACGGTTCAATTCCCAAGTAAGCTAAATAAATTGTTTCAGTATTATTAGCATAAATGCTTTGCAGTTAATTTTTCAGACAAGCCTAAGATTTTGACCATAAAATTATAGAATTATTTATATTTCTGTGGGTTTGACAATGTCCTCTATAATTGTGGACACTAGTGGACCTAAAGCTAAAGCATTATGGCGCTTTAAAAACATCTATATTAGTACAATACTACATCTATTTTATTTATTCATTTTAACTGTTAACGATCAGCAAGCAATTTGATACTCGTCAAACGGAAGAAACATACTAACACGAATGCATTCAACACAAAAAATGAACGCAATAGCGAACCGATGCGGTATTTATCGCGGCGAAGCTGTTCACATGAAGCAGTGAGCGTTGAGATTGTTTCCTGCTGAGAACTGACAAGATGTCGCAGTGTCACAATCTCATGACGCAGGCGATTCACGCAACTCACTTCTGAACGATAAGCATCTATGCTTCTCTGCCGCCTACGCAAAGACCACATAAGTACAGAACCACAATTCACATACGAAGGAATAAATTGAAGAACCACGATTATATCACTTATCAAACGTGATTCATGTAGGCCTACACAGTGACAGGTTAATCTAATGGTAATATTTATAATTGATTGCATCAACTAAATTACTCTACATCATTTAAGCTAAGCTTGTACTGAGACTGGCGACTGAACATGGGTATACAGTGATTCAACCAAACCACTCAGCCCGGCTATCCCTCTACAAGTAAGCATATTGCGTATGACATTGGCTACGCTAGGATAGCCGACCGTACTGGTTGTCAGTGACCTTCCAAGGTCGATGATTTTCATATAATTTGAAAGCCAACATGCCACTTCCTATTAGTGATCAATAGCAATCTAAGCCCTATCTCGCACCGTTTAGCCACAATAGCTCGTAATGACTTTCAAGGTCATCCATGGATCCAAGGCTAAAAACAAAAAGTTTTGCATAACAGTATAAGGCCAATGATCAACAGCAGACTGCTGGCTAGTTGGCTTAATGCGTTGCATGGTTTTCAACGAGTTGACTTGAGATGATGTACGCTAGTTTAAGTACAGGGTTTAACCACAGTGCATACGCATACTCATTACCCAAACGTGGTGAGTACTCGCCGAGTAATATGTATTGTGGTTTAACCCTCACCAGCTCACAGCTCTGAACTCTCACACAACATGGTACTTCAGTCTACGCTTAGTCTTCATTTTCTTCTTCTTTCATATAACAAGAAGCCCACCTGTCGCTAGGAGAGGACCGTACTGGTTGTCAGTGACCTTCAAGGTTATCCAAAGTTAATGACTTCCATCTTATCTGAAAAGACGTATTCCATTTCCTATTAGTGCTTAATAGTAACCTTGGCCAAACTTCTCACCGTATGCAAGATAAGGCCATTTATAGCTTGAAACTTTCCATTGAAAATTGCGGCCAAACCACTGCAGATGAAGACGTGGTTACTATTGACAGCCTATAGGAAGTCGCCAGCGGTACCATCGCCTACCCCCTACGACTTACTGTTTAGCCACATTACCGCACGACTGGCATAGCATAATGCGTTATGACCCTTTAAGGTCATCCAAGGAGAATAAATCATATGTCATTTGAAAGCCAATATGCAAGTTCCTATTAGTGATCAGTAGCAACCTAGGCCCTATCTTGCATCATTTAGCCACAACAATACATCCGTGATGAACGGAGAACAGACAGATGATGGACATCCATGGTAATAGCTCGACCATTACTTAAGTATGGTGGGCTGAAAAACAAGTAAGCAGCAGTGTATAAAGGGCGTTGGCTGACTGACCAGCGTTGTATTTCACTGTCCATTGCAGAGATGTCCAGTTCTGCCATTGCCAGCGTGCCACCAGAATCAGCTAAAAATAAACAACCATCATAAAGTACAGGTTAATAACAGAAACCACAAAACTGAAGATAAAAAACAGATGCACCACTGCCAACTTAACAACAATCACATCAACTCAGCCTTCAATTTCACTGGGGTAGGTAAATCGAGTACCTGCTTTTAAGGACTTTTTAAAATTTTGGCAAAGTATGTAAACTTCTACAAATTTTAATACGATTAATTGTGAAATTCTATTTTTCGTCACCGCCAACTGTCTATGTCTCTGCTAACTGGCACCTATGCCCCTTTAATGACCCCTAAATTTGAGACATCCAGCATCCATCTTTGCCTCAGAATGCATCAATGCACAGATCAGTGGGGTAGCCAAGGAAAGGCTCAAGGGGGCCAGCCCCCCCCAATTCTCCAGACAAAACATAAACATACGTATAAACTGCACAAAATTTGCCAATTTGGTCAGTTTATTTTCGGGAAAATAATTAAAATTGTTGCCACCAGATCGCATCTTTCAAAGCTAAAATGCACCAAATTCGATTTCGGCTAAAGCTCCACCCCAGACCCCGCATGGGGAGCTAACAGCGCTCCCCAGATCCCCTAGCTGGATTTTAGGGGGTCCTACTTTTAAGGGAAAGGAGGGAGAAGAAAAGGGGAGGGCACGGGAAAGAGAGGGAAGGGGTAAAAAGGAAGAGGCAGGGAGGGAAAGGACAAAAAAGCAAAAGGAAAGAAAGGGAAAGGGAAACGAGGCCCCAATTGAAATTTCTGGCTGCGCCACTGGCACAGATGCAGTCACATGAAATGCAAAGACATAGGCCTAATGCACAAATACTGAAAACCACTGACTCAAACGCCAATACTGTAAAACAGCAGTGAGCAATAACAACACAATAAGAGACAATGTTTTAATTGAATAAATGTACCAGTAAATGGAGGCATGAAAGACATGAGAGTGCATTGAGTGTATTGTTCTGCCAGGTCACTGAAACACACACATACATACAGGGTGGGCCAAAAAAACATGCCACTACTTTTGTCCAATCTTCGCCAATTATTGATCGATTTTCAAAATTCTTTCACTGGCACACTCTGCAGACAATTTGCAATAACGTGATTATAACATATCCCACCATACCGTAAATGCATCTCTGCACTACTTTGTGAAATATCAATGAAGTATGCATACACAATGATAATAACAAACAAACATTTTGGTAAAATTAAAAAAACACCTCAGACCAACATTGCAGTGAATGGTCTGTATGACACTAAACTGTGTGGGTTTATCACAGTCTAGCGTCCTACAGACCATTCATCGCAATGTTGGTCTGTTTTTGTTATTATCATTAGTTTTTGCTTACGTTTATATTTCACAAGGTAGTGTAGAAATGCATTTACCGTGTGGTAGAATGTATAATAATCACATTATTACAAATTGTCTGCAGAGTGTGCCAGTGAAAGAATTTAGAAAATTGGTAAATAATCGGCAAAGATACTGACAAAAGTAAAGTGCCACGATTTTTATGACCCACGGTGTATAACACAACACCTCACAGTCAACTTTCCTCATCACAACTGCAAGGGGAAGAAAGGCATCAACTGATGACCCTTATCTAAATTGCAGCTTAAAAAATGTTCTTCGTTTCACAAAATTTTCTGAGCAACAGTCTTTGTACAACAACTAAGTGAGTAAGTAAGTGAGTGAGTACTGTTCTTTATTTTATTTTACACGGTCTTGTTAATTTGGGTGCACTTTGAAATGCAGTTTTTTTACGCAAACAGATGTACTGTATGTGTAATTTTCAGATTATTTCTCTATCCGTACAAAATGACAAAATTTGAAGTAAAAGACGTTGACACTTTCTTCACAATTAACTAAGAAGTTCGCAGCGGTAAGTTAAAAAACTGCAATTTCTTGCCCCCCTCCCCCAACTTTTTTATATCAATGACGCCACTCAATATACAATATTCTCCACCATGCCCCAATGTAAGAACGTTCAGTGTGAGATATTGCCATCCACATAACTAAAGCAATTTAACTCTTTGTGAACCTCTGAAGCATAAAGAAACTCAACAGGGCATTTTCAACGAGCCTGTTTTCCTAATGATAAAGTTATCACAGCCCACATAGTGTAGTTTAATTAAGATAAACGTCATCATCATGTATGCAGTGATAGCAATCCATGCAACTTACTTCCACCTACTGTTGAGAACGACGTCGTCAGAAAAACCAAATTTTCTAAAGAACTTAAGTGCAGAGTTGTCAGCGTGGACAACAACAGCATCGTACTTGCCGACGACTGACATATCTTTTACTTGCTATCAGACCAACAACACAAACAAACCAGCAGATGTGTTCAACGACAGTAAAACCTAACTTACAAACACCTCAACATACATTTGAGTACCAGCTTAGCTGGTGCGTTTAAGATGAGATGCGTTCACCTGTCTTAAGTAAGTGCCAGACAACACCAGAACTGAACACAAAATGGGGGCGCTGAAAATGCAAGTACTGGAAAATGCAAGTATGGAAAATGTAAGTAAAAAACTGGACATTTTACACTGATAGAAAATGCAAGTATGGAAAATGCAAGTACGAATTTGCAGGGGTGGAAAATGCAAGTACGGAAAATGCGAGTACGTGTCTGTGAATATTTTTTGTGAAAATTACAGTAAAACTATTAAGTCCTTACCTTACCTTACCTTACCTCCGGGGTGGACAGGCTCTTACACCTGCCCAGCGCTGAGGCCGTATCAGCTCGGCCCAATGCGCATCCCCGAATG
>Ga0209367_1005887_pt1 | contig 16984 bp, 8 predicted proteins | sample WorMetLIZISLAND2_FD_187412 | JGI IMG/M metagenome (GOLD analysis project Ga0209367, IMG submission 187412) | Marine gutless worms symbiont microbial communities from Max Planck institute for Marine Microbiology, Germany - Olavius geniculatus... ... | reverse complement strand
ACAGCACCAGTTGAGACAAGCAAGCTTGTATTCACGATGCATTATGACGTCAGCATTACATCACAACTAGCAAAGAATATTTAACTAACAGCCATATTTTGTCCATATATTTTGAATTAGCATTTCCTCAGCTACATCTGGTAAAAATTTCGTGTAAATTGATCATCATTTGAGTGAATATGAAAGAAATAAAAAGGGTGCCCGTTTTTTTGAAACACAGTGTAGTTAACAGTAGCGTTAACAATGTAGATTAGGCCAGAACTGATTATCGAATTATCTTACGATGACTTGACTTTGACGTTCATCGGCGGTCGCTTCGGTATAATACTCTTCTCTTCGAAGTCAGATGCGATGGCGTCGTACAGACTGAAATCTGCATGTAAGCACACAACATCCGCTGACCATTATTATTATTATTTCACAATAATTAATACGTCTACACAATTTACTATACAATTTGCATATCGTTAAAGTCTTCTGACTCACGCACCTAACGTTTTACATTGTTATACCTCAACGCAAAATAGTCCAAATCGCGTCGCGTTATAATTCACCAATACGCAATGTTGCTCTCACGGCAACACTGAAGTTAAATGTTGGCCCCGCGGGCAACACTGAGCGGCCAAAACTGAAGTTGTTATAGCTTTTTTGTTTAAATAATTTTTGTCTAAATTTTTTGTTCTGGTTTCGACTGGCGCCATTGATCATCATTGAAAATTTTTTGCCCTTGGTTCGTAATTTTGCGAACCTCTGGCAAAAAATTTTCAATCATAACCTTGACGCCAGTCACTATTTGTAACTATAGGGCCTACTGTTGTTCTTTCAAGTTCAGAATACACCAAAAGTCCAAAACCCGTATTTGCCAGAGCTCTGACACGGACCTCACCCAGACGGAAAGGGGACATTTCATAACATTCCACTGTGGACGGTTTCGACATCTGCGTTTTTGGTGCTTCGCTTTCTTCCACACGACGCGTCTTTGATTGTTACATTTGTGCATCAGTAAAAACTTCTTAGGATAGCCTATGCCTTGGTGTGATCAACTAAAAGGTTATTGCCGCCCGAGAACTGGAATGTCTCCGCCCAATAACGCCCGACAGAAATACGGCAATGCAGCACCATTTTGGTATAATTACTTTACGCAGTAGAACACGACAACAAGCTATTAACAGATGAGGATATCTGCGTAAAACGTTACGCGGCTGATCGGTAATAGGGTGTTTACACGATCCAGCAAACGCCCAGCATTAGCACGTGTATTTTGAATACATTTGCTAGAAGTTTGCTGGACGTTTGCTGGATCGTGTAAACACCCTATAAAATACGACTAAAATACACCATCAAAATATACCTGGCTCTTTCAACGGTTTATGTAACGTGTTGAACACTTTTCGATACCATTCTTTGTAGCTTTGTTCATCCTGCATAATACAGCGGCTTACTGTAAAACTCCAAAACAATCAAAATAGTCAAATGTAGTCTATCAGTTCCTACCGCAGATCAATCATTTAACTAAGTAAGGTGTGCAAATAACCTAAACTAACCCAAGTATGTGTAAGGTTCTTATTTTGATATTTTTTGTAACATGACAAAAACGGTTTCTCTAAAAGAAAAACATTTGGTATAATTATTAGGGTCCATAGGGAAACAACTAGCAGAAATTGTTGCACGTCTAATATGCAATTAGCAACAATAGCAAACAGATGTAACTGTGCAGCATCATTGTGATAAAATCATTAAGCACTGTGAAATGTAAAAACGTCGGTTATAGTTGCGTAGGGTCTATCATTAACTCGCACTTTTATAACGTAAATGAAAAAATAAATCTCCTGAAAACAGGCCCGTCGAAAGGGTGGGGTAAGGGGGGTAAGCTACCCCGAGCCCCGAAACGTTTGGTGGGCCGCACCGTCGGTCAGAAATATAAAGTACACCAGAATGCACCTTTTAAGTAAAGAAAAAGTCAAAAATTTTCTCCCCAGAGGGGCCCCGTAAAAATGTTGGGGGGTGAGAGTGTTTCCGCGGGCCCCGATGTGACTTTCGACGGGCCTGCCTGAAAATACTGGCGGAATGTGTCTTCGTAGTCCTACACGTGCTGCACAAGTCAGCTAGAACTGATATGTGCGTACGTCTTGCGGTGCTGATGTAATGACAGCAACGTCGTTTGGGTCACTCACGTATCCCGCGAGAATATCGTCAATATTCTTCGAAACATCTGACAATTCGCGACTAGTTGCCGGCCGTTTGCTGGCTGTATCAACTTCTACAAAGCCGCAAATGTTTTACAGAAAATAACCACGCTTCCTTTAGCGGTCAGTAGACACAGACTTCATCTACACAGTATTTTGTCAGTGCTATGCTACAATGTATATATCATGTTCCAAACAAAAAAACCAAGCCCTTGCATCACTCGTGATAATTTTGTCAAACTGTGATCCATTTTCAGTTTTTTTACTGATAGACCTTTGCGAAAAACTGCCATAAAAGAATTTCGAAAATCGGTCGCAGTTTGGCAAAGACGATAAACAATGCAAAAGCATAGTTTTTCTGAAACACAGTGTATTTTAAATAAAATTTAATGCTATTTGTTTGGCATCACGAGGCATTCATTGTCAGGGGCTACGAAGCACTTTGTCTCGCCGTCTCACGCTCTATTGCCGACCTCACACGGAGATCAAACATTCGGCCTGGAAAAGACAAATGCTTCGAAGCAGATTGATTAACATCAGCCACATCAACTGCATCTTTGTCTAATTCATTCCAAAGCCATATTTTTCCGTCAGGAAGATAATTTCTAATGTCTCTCTCACATTCACGTATTAGCATTTTTTGCCCAAAGCCGCAAGGCCATCTGTTCGTTCTCGAAAACAGACTACCGCTTTAGAGTTAGCCTACATTTTTACTTCTTTCATAAATTTCTCAAGTAATTCTCATTGACACGGACCAAACCAACTGTCAACCTGGTGTCCAAATCTCATAACCAGCCGAACGCGACATACTGTATATGTCCACTTACTTAAATAATGAATATAATTTGCAATATGTTAAAAAACAGCAAAAAGTTGATGATGGGAACAAAACTAAACGTAGAATGAGTGTAATTATTTTCACTGCACAAACATACAAAGTGGGCCGAAAACGGGCACAATTTTTACACATCAATAACTTTATCAAAGAATAACCGATTTTCAAAATTCTTTCACTACCGAAATCAGGAGAAAATTTGTAGTAACATTGTCACTAAAGATCCCACTACACTTCATATGTGTCGCTAAACTACCTTGTGAAATGTAAGACATCGCGCTGCAGCCGGCGACGACACTGACTGCGTGATCAACGTTGATCGAGCCTGACATGTGGCCCCAAACAGCCCGTATTTAAATCCGGTCGAGTATGCTGTTTGGGGGGCCCTTCATCAGATGGTATACCAACATTGACAATTCCCAACAATCAACCTGCTGAAACAGGTGATCGTCACTAAGTGGGGCAAACTGTCGCAGCGTTTGGTTGATCAGTGGCGTCGCCGGTTTGAGTGCGTTGTCCAGCAGCAAGGCGGACACATTGAACATTTGATGAGAAAACTGTGAGATGTGACAGTTGCTTCAGACAATAACTGATACAATAAACATATTGTTTTCAGTTCGTATTTTTTAAAAATGTGTTGTTATACGGATATCGCCTTGGCTTCAATTGTTGCTTTGAAGACACTAGTATTTCACTAAATAGTGTAGCTACACACTTGAGGTGTGGTGGGATCTTTAGTAGGCCTAATTATATTGCTACAAATTTTCTCCTGATTCTGGCAGTGAAAGAATTTTGAAAATCGATTAATATTGGATGTAGTTTTTGGCGTAAAAAAACATTGTGCCAGTTTTTTTGGCCCACCCTGTATATTAAAATTTGCTAGCAGTAACATTTTCAGCAGCATTAGGCCTATGCACAGCATGCGTTAGGCCTATGCACAGCATGCGTTTGTTGTTCAGATCATAAACACTTAAACGATTTGCACACGTGTAATAAAATGCAATAAAATTACTACACAAGGTTTTTAAAAATACAATAAAACGACTGGATTGTTGTATTGTATCGTACGTGTATGTTTTTTTCTTACTGCAAACGCGCGAAGCCCATTAGGCCATAGCTAAAACTGTGAAATACCTTCACTACCTGTCATTAGGGACAGCAAAAATCACGGAAACACGGAAATCACGGATACCGTGATTTTCGTCAAATGCCGTGATTTTGCCAAAATGCTGTGTTTTGCCGTGTTTTCAGCCAAAATTCCGTGATTTTTTTTACAAGGATCAATATAAGTTAACGTTTATTGTCTGATTTTAACACAAAAATATTCACTTTTGCTACTGCTACCAAAGGCTGTATGCTTTGGTACTTACTGGCTCAATATCTGAGCGTGACATCATCGTAGAAATATGTATTTTAATACTCCGCAGCGACAAAACTTTACAGATGAAAACTTTGCACTACATGTAATGATGGTTGGCAATGCTAGGTGTTGAGTTCAGAGTTTTATATACCGTATAATGGTCTTTGGACTTGTAATTTCATGCTGTGTCTTTGCCGTGATTTTGCCGTGACTTTCTGCGATTTTCAAGCAAGTTTGCTGCGTTTTTGGCTAATGTTTGCCGTGATTTTCTACTGCTCCCACCTGTCATCAGTGGAGAAGTTTGTTCGCATGGCGTCAGTTGTAAGTCTACCACGTCACGTGTCGCTGGGCTCTGCAGCTCCAGACCACCCACGACGTTATCAGGCTTCGTTGCATTGTCAGTCGTTTGTTGAGTGATCGATAGTTCCGCCGGCGATTTGCTTTCGGTTTTTCGCGACGATATCTATTCATAATCATCATCATCATTATTCATCGCAGACATAAGATACAAAAGGGATTCGCGCTGAAAAAATGACAGGCAAGCTGCCAGTTTAATTCCGCACTTAAGCGAAAAAGCAATTGGGAGTATACAGGGTGTGCCAAAAAATGATCCAACTTGTTTTTGACAGAACTTCGTCAAATATCCACCAAATTTGATAATTGTTGGCACAAAGATAGCGAAGACGATAGAAATATGTAAGGTACACTTATTGTCCACCTCACATAGTTTATGTCAGCGCACTACCGTGTAAAACCCAGATGTTCCAAATTGTTACATACACGATGATTATCAGTATAAAATTGTTCACTTTCTTATCATCAATTTGACAAAGAGTGCCTCGTGATGTAATAATTTGGTGGTACTAAATATTTTACACTAAAAATAGCAGACAACAGAATAACTGACTGATGAGCTTAAAACACATTTTATCCATAAATGAGTGCAGCGTATTTTGATCAGTTGATCGTTAATGCTGCTGTCAGCTGTGGCGTCACATCTAAGCCATTGTATACACTTTTGGCATAAATTTTGATAATTTGCAACAAGTTGTTACTCAGACTTATAATTCTGTTAAAGAAATCACATTTTAGTTTATTCTGTGATTAATTAAGTTGTTAAAACTTTTACGAAGACAACAAATGAGCATTATGCAACAATTTGGAGCATCTGCGTTTTATACAGTAGTGCGTTGCCATAAACTAGGCGAGATGGACAATGAGTATACCTTACATATTTCTGTTTTCTTGGCTATCTTTATGCCAAAAATTATCAAATTTGGTGGAGATTTGACGAAGATCTGGCAAAAACATGTTGGGTCATTTCTGGCACACCCTGTACTACGCGCCTGACTTAAAATATTCTAGCTGTTCGTGATCATTTTTTAGAGACATCATCAAATTGCTGTTATTTGTGTGGCGGCGTGGTGTTGTGGTAAAATGCTGTTCTTGATCAACGAAGTTACTCTACGCCGCGTACTGTTAAGGGGATGTCAGACGAACGACAAAATCAGCCGATTTTATCTGCCGACAAAATCGACCGACAAAAATCTGTCGTGTGTCATGCAAAAATCGCCCGATTTTGTCGGCCGCCAAAATCGCCCGATTTTGTCGGCCAAGATAGAGCATATTCTATCTTCGACGATTTTGTCGGCCGACCTTTCGTATATCAGACAACAAATTTTGTTTATGTTGCCATGGTGATTGTTTAGAACGAAAGATGAATATTTATTTTAGTTATTTATTGTGTTTGTTATTATTTTCGTATTAGATGCAGAAAAAAAGTGATGCAAGTATTATTTTGCGATCTACATTCGGCTGTTGTGCTAGCTGATAACGTATGAAGTAGCAGACAAAACTATCGGCCGTGTGTCATGGTTCACCGATTTTGTCGGCCGATTTTGTCGGGCAACTCAACCACGCCCACAAAAGTCGGCGTCGTTCGTCTGACATCCCCTAGTAACTGGGATGGAAAGTCTCCGCCAGCCCGCCATTCAGATTCAGGTCAACTCAGCCTGGCCATCCCTCCGTGGGTGAGCGCAATGGAGAACAACGACAATGGGGTGTAAACGGGCACACCGCGCGATGCAGTAGCGTGGTCTCGCAGTGTAAACTGGGACCTGGCTGAAAGCTACAGAAACAGAAATTAGTGCCGTCCTATGGCTCGGGCTTGTGGCTCGGGCAGAAATTCACGATTTACGCTGTTGTTTAGCAGCATTGAAAACAACAAGAAAGCCAAGCTGTCGCTAGGGAAGACGCGTTACAGCCTATACAGTTCCTGTTGCAGAACTGACCTTCAAGGTCACCCAAGGTCGATGATTTTCGTCTCATCTGAAAAAGCGTAGGCCTATGTCACTTCCTATTTAGTAATTAATAGTAGGCTTAACCTTGGCCCTATCTCTCACCGTTTCCAAGATATGGCCAGTTTTCCATTAAAAATGCACATTTTCCTACCCCATCTATTCAGCCCCAAATTTAAAAAACGTTTCCCTTGCACTAGCCTACATCCGCAAAATTTTGTACACAGAGAGCCTTGACACAGGGCTAATTATTCGCGTAGGCCCTATATAATTATAAAAGCTTCCTCAAACGACCCAACGCTTAGCCACATTACATCCGTTACCCACAGACGACAGACAGACGACAATCGTGCCATAGACGTCTACAGCATAGCTGTAGCGCGTCAAAAATGAGTGATACCTCGGTGATGATGCGTCTTGGAGGCGTGACGCTGCGTTGAGGTGATGATGTCGAAAGTTTTATTAGTGCTGACGACTTTATAGCTGCTGCTGCTGCTGTTGCTGAGGTAAATGGCGGCGGTGTATTTAGACCTGAAACTAAAAAATTCATCCAAACCAGTGATTGCAATCCCGGGAGTGAATTTTCAATCCCGATATCCGGGATTAAGAAACTTATAATCCCGTTATCCGTTTCGGAATTAGGCTTAGGTCTATAGATAGGTTGTTATTCTGCTATGCCCAGTAGACTTATTTCATGCATAGGATGTTGTAATTGTCGTATAGATCCCTACGGAAGGTATATCGGAACTATAGGGAATGATCGTGACTGTCAAAATACAAATTACAGTAGTTATTGGACTCCAGCACGCATAAAATATTTTATTTATTAAAAACTGGAATTGTTGCTCTATCATTTAACACTCAAAAAAGTACAAATTTGACGAATTTATGTAATCCGGAAATTCCGGGATTGGGATCCCGGGATTCGGAATTGGCGAAAACGGTCGGGATCCCGTAATCCCGGGATTTCGGATCCCGGGATTGCAGTCCCTAATCCAAACTTATGATAAAATCTAAATTACTCTAAAGGAGACATGCAGATTTTGACAAATTAAACATCTAAAGCACCCACTCCGTTACTTATTAATTCCTTTCTAAGTCAAATTGCAACCTACTAGTAACAATGTCCATATCAGTTTCTGCTCGATGAAATCTACCCGCCCTCTCTCCGTGGGTAGGCGCAATGAGTACCAGCGGAAACTGGGACGTAAACAGGCACACCGCGCGATGCACTAGCCCCGTATCCGTGGTCTGGCAGTGTAAGCTGGTGTATGAGTGAGTACTAAAAAACGGATATCAACACTACCCTGAGGCTTTGTGGCTTGCTTAAGAACTAACGTTTCCACTTCCTTTAGTACAATCATGAACATCTGATGGAAATAGGACACTGCTGCAATTTTCCCGCTATTTTTCTAGCGCCAGTTAAATCTATGTACACCGTGTGTCAAAAAACCAACCCACTTTTATTTTTTGAATAGCTCCGTGAAGCGCTGATCGGTTTTAATAATTTACAGCACCAAAGTGAGATGGGAAAAACTACAGTTATTTAAGTCAAGTTTCTTCGCCATGTTGCGTGCTAGAAATTATTATATTCGGCCAATGTTTTACAGAACTATTCAATCAATAAAAAGACCGTAGCCGACCGTAGTTACATAACGGTCAAGCTTATGGTACGATTTTCGTCTATCATCCGTCCGTTTGTCTGTCACGGATGTATTGTGGCTAAAAGGTGCGAGATCGGGCCTAGGTTGCTATTGATCACTAATAGAAAATCACACACGCTTTTTAGATGAGATAAAAGTCATTGAACTTGGATGACCTCGAAGGTCGCTGACAACCAGTACGGTCGGCTATCCTAGCGACAGCTGGGTTTCTTGTTTTTGGAGATACGGTGTACATACACACGCACCTGGCTGTTGGTCAGCAGCTGGACGCGTTGTCCAGTCCGCTGGTGGCAGATTGTCCACAGAACTCGGAGGTTGTTTGCGCGCTGACGCAAGCGCCGGCGCGTCCAATCGTCGCGGCAGTGAAGTGCTGCTGTCTAGGGAAAACCGACCGGTCACAGGCCGCCAGCCGCCCCTAGCAGGCATGTCGGCGCCCGGCTGGCTGGGTCCTACATAAGCAAGTAAATAAGTAAATAATAGTTCAATGCACATATCAAACGCACATGCAACTTTAATCAATCAGTCAATCGTTTACTACGCCAAATGCAGTGTATTCCATATAAAATATACAGAAAATCATAAAAATGCAATGTAGAAACTAAAACTCAACGGCTGCAGCAAACGAGTTCCAAATGGCGATTTTTATATCTCTAACGGACTCCTTAATAAACAACACATATAAGGTGAAAACGGTTTCCAATAAAATACAGCAAGCAGGAATAAAATACATACAGTAAACACACGACCCCAAATCTCAAACCACCCAACTGCATACCTGCAAAAAAAACTTGTGTTGCCCAAGTTATACAACGCTTGTACAAGATATAAGTAAGTAACTAAGTAAGTAAATTTCTACACCATACAATATCAGTAGAAATACCTGCTAAATCTGAAACACTCGTACAAGCATTGTGGGACAAAGTATATTTTTCGTACAGTTCAAGCGTACAACCACGTGTAGGCCTACATGCAGTGTTTGAATTGTTTGGGGTTAGGGTTCGGGGTTAACTTTTTTTCAACCCTCTTAACACACTGTCAAATTATGTACTGGGGGTCAACTCTATACTATACCGTGTCCGGAAAAAAATCTCAGACATTTTCGATTGTAACGTAAAGAAGGACACTCAAATTTTAATCATTTTTGACATCAACATTTCTGACACAACTGGCAATCAAACAGCTGCCCAATTTTCCACCGCACCCTATGTCTGCTTCTGCACTACCCGGGAAACAAAACCAACGAAATATTGCATTTATATCTAATTTTGCCTGCTATGGTTTTCCCAGGTAGTGCAGAAGCAGACATTTGGTGAGGTGGGAACTAGAACAGTCATTTAATGGCAAGTAGTGTCAAAAATGTTTGCACCAAAAATTACGAAAATCTATCAATCCTTCTTTAAGTCACAATTATTAAGGTTGGGGATGTTTTTTGACGTATTTCTGTTTATTTCAACTCATATGTCGTTGGTTCTGCTTTCCCCAAGTAGTGTAAAAGCAGACACTGGGTGAGGTGGAATATTGAACGCTAATTTGATGGCCAGTTGTGCAAAGAATAAACGTACCAAAAATTATTACAAGTGGATGACCTTCCCTCAAGTGACAATCGATAATGTTCGGGATCTTTTTTTCCGGACACGGTGTAAATACATACGATTTACATCACAATTTTGTTCGGTCTCCGACAGTCGAAAAGTTCAACCCCCCCAGCTGATTTTTCACAATTCAAACACGATGTAAACTTACGTGTACCTCGTGACGGGTGTGCTGCGGGACTGTGCAGTGGAATGGTTTCGACGGAGAAGCGCTTGTGTAGCGGACTGGCGGGAGCACTGTACGTGAGGCACGGACCGAACTCACGCTGGAACTGGTCCATCGTGAACTTGCGAGTGCTGCCGGGAGGGGGCGGCGCGGGCGCAACATCTAGCTCGGGCAACAGGTAGTCGTCACGCGCTCTGATGGGCAGTGGTGAACCACGGATCAGCTCTTTGGTGGGTCCGCCGCCGGTGGGCACCTCGTCAGCACCGGTCTGGCCTGTCAGACTGACGACACAGCGACTGTTCCACATGCGCCACAGTGACGGATACGATGACACGCCGGTCTGCCGGTCATCACCGGCGGTCGTACCGGTGACTTGAGGACTGAACGACATCGGAGACACGACCTCGTGCCGTCCTCCTGACTGCGCTGTAAGCGAATCACAATCCACGCATTACCAGCAGCGGCGTGGTAACAAGGGTTGGAGAGAAAAGGAGGGGCAAACGCTCCCGCCCCCCCCCTAAATTTGGGGCTGTCAGAAAAATGTCAGAAAATCTTTTTCTTGTCGGACAATTTTCGTCCAAATAATGCAAAATCTGAGGGCTGAAAATCTGCATTTTGTGAAAATTTAGGGGCCAAATTGAAATCCTGATCATCTTGTCAGAAAATTGCAACTTCCTGCCAAACTTAATTTTTCAACCTACGACAACGCTGATTACCAGCTGTAAGTGGGTTTTATTACGTGGCCCTTCTAATAGGCCGCATTACAGATGTTGCCAACCCGTCCGTCTGTTTGTCTGTCTATCCCGTACAGGCTCCTATAACTCGAAAATGAAAAGGCGTAGTAAAACATAAAGTGCATGTAAACGTTCCCTTTGGCAAGGGTACCACTAGTGTCAGTTCTTAGCTCAATATGTCAAATGTCAGGTTTAGGGTTATGGTTAGGAGGTCGCAGTGTATAGTGTATTACTAGGCAGACGGCTGCATATGATGTCGACAAGGGGCTGAATGGCTGGCATTTTCGCTTGTTTCGTAATCGACTCGATGTACTTATAATGTACAATCTATTACGTGCAACTGTCAAGCTGCAGCGTATTTCAGTTGTATGAATCAAACAAACCAAAATAATAAGACAAAAAAACGTCAACATAGAATCGTTGCTCGTACTCAGTAGCGTATACACTGTGGTCCATCAAAAACGTGCCACTTCTATTTTTTAAATAGCTCCGTGCAGCATTGGATGATTTTAACAATTTTTGGCGTGCAACATCAGGACGAAACTTGACGCAAATGCCTGCACTTTTAGCTACCTCACTTTAATACTGTCGCTACACTACTTTGTGAAATGCAGGTTGTTGAGCCTGCTGTTTGCAAGTGGTGTAACGTTTGCCGCTTGCATTTGCGCTGGGGGAGGACATTTTCAGCACATACTGTAATAAAGAGAATGTGATGTGACACGTGTGACTTTTTGAGATACAACAGTTGCCAATAGTGTTTGTCGTTGTTCAGTTAATCATTTCTGAGCCGACGCGTGCGCTATCCAGTATGGATTCATTATCGTAAAACCACGCATCTTTACTTTACTACGACTTCTGCATTTTACAACATAGTGTAGCAACAGTATTAAAGTGAAATGGCCAAAACTACAGTCATCAGTGTCAAGTTCTATCGTGATGCCTCGTGTTAAAAATTATTAAAATCGGCACACGTTTCGCGAAGCTATTCAAAAAATAAAAGTGGCACGTTTTTTTATAAACCACGGTGTGGAGACTGACCAGGATGAAATGGTCGAGGAAGCGATTGATAGCTCGAGTCGAAACTAACCGGATGAAACAGTTTAGCACGACGCTGTCCTGCATATATTGCAACGTCATCGTCATTGAACTGTAACAGTTTCACTTCAAAGAAACGGTGTGAAAAGAACCACCATGCACCAGCAACGTTACCGCGCTGCCCTCCTAATAGGCTGAATTATTCACCAGTAGCAGGAATAGCCGGTGTGTCAATTTTAAGCTTATTGTTGCGGTTAAGGTTCCGCAGCTGTAGGCGGACGTCGGCATAACGTGGGCCAACATAATCATTTTTCTAGTTGCTGACGTATTTGGTATCATCGTGTAATGTCAAATTTCATCGATGAGGTAAGAATGTGGACAAAGTGCTGAAGCCAAAACAATCAGCATTTGAAGAAGGCAGTGGATACGTGTAAAGTTAAAAAAGTTGCACAAATGTTTTACACGAGACCTACAATACATGTAACCACGATCTATTTCCAACAGCGCACAGTCCTACCAAAAAAAAAACTGCCAAATGTGTGCAACATCTGTATTTGAAGTAAAGAACACAGATAAAGACGACGTCTGCAGACGTACCGTGAACACGTGGCGACCACGAAGCTGGCCCGGGTGCGTGCTGCGTCCGAGCTCTGGACACTGGGTAAGCCGCCGTTCTGCCGCTGAAATCTTCGCCCACAGAGTTCATCAGCATCGTCGTCGTCTGACCTGTACCCGCCCACATCACACCACCCATCGATCAGTCACCCACTAACAGGTGCGATCAAAAACAACACCAGCCTGTGTCCTATATAACTAACTTCCTGACCAGCCTTCACCTTTTAGGAGAGTTAATAATTCAATCAAGTAAAACAATTTACAAAGCGGATTATCGACAAATGAACAAAATTAGCAGACGAAAAGTGATATATACGGTACCAGTCATTTTTCCTGACTTTTTCGAACTGGACTCCATCTACTTGTGTATCATATCTCGCTCTGGTAGATCTAGCAGTCCTTTCTATTACTCAGGCCACTTTAAACATTTTAGATTGATTGACTGATTGATAGGCTTAAGACTGACCAGTCGGTGGTTGGCTGTTAGAGCGAGATGACGCGGTGCTTGTACAGGGAGAGTCGTCGCCGGAGCGTTGAACGCTGATTGGCGCCGCACGCTTCCGCGATAAACACCTGTATGTCATACAATGACAACAATCTATACCTTCATTCTTCATCTGTGTACGAACGACTAAAAACTCAACATTCTGTACTGTATTTCATGTAGAAACCGCTATTTTGTTTGTGTGTACGTTTGATATGTGCATTAAAATATTACTTATTGACTTACATACTTACTTACTCACAACTCGCGCTGTACTGTAGATGACGTCAGCCAGCTTTCGGCCCTGTGTGTTCGCCTAAAGATTTACACAGAATGATCAGATATCACATTACTTGAAATACGTTAAAATAAACTGAAACCTGATAAAATTGAAAAAAAATACGTCGGCCCAGAGCCGTCATATTACGCGGCCTCCGGCTAGAGCTGTACGACCCTAACGTAACCATGACCTTTGACCTTTCGACCTGAAAACTGGCACACCGGTTACTTCTGTCTCGAGAAACATTTCACACCAACCTTTCACTTTGTACGCCTTTTGTTCGCGTGTTAAGAAGCCGTGTGGGAAAGACAGACCAACGGACGGACAGACAGACAGACAAACAGACCCATAATGTGGCCTGTTAAGACAGACGACCGGATGACATAAGTCAATTATGGCGACAGTTAGATGCCGTAAAGAAATCCGTTACGCGTCTGAGTCCTATGTCATCAATCTAGTGCTTTTTACACGTGAGCTTAAAGGCAAAACTGCTTAGTACAAGAAATTTGAGCTAATGCTCACGAGACGCGCGAAAGCCTATAGCAGTTACGGTTCACGCTAAGTTAATATGCAAATACCAAATTCTCTATCTGGATCGCATAACGACAGTAGCGTGGCGCCACCTTGTGAATGATGTAGACTTGTGTCGCAGCCCAAAATCGCCAAAAAATCCATAAAACCCCCTATTTTTGCGTTCAAGGTCATTCAAGGTCATTCAATTGGGCGTCAATCGAGAGCCAGTGTACGACTTTCTATTAGTGATTAATAGTAACCTAGGTCCTATCTCGCACCGTTACTGAGATACAGCGACTTATTGGTCAGAAATTGCAAGTTTTGCCCACCCCCCTCTCATTTAGCGCCCTCGTTCGGGGAGACCCGCTTCTAATTTATGAAAAAGCTTTACGGTTCCTGAAACGATGGTGAAGACTTGGTGATTCTAGTTTAAACCGTTTTTGACTGATCCACCCGTGTGACCGACAGACAGACAGACAGACAGACGGACAGACAGAATTGCGATGGCTAAGACGCGCTGAAAGCAGTAGCTGCTTTCGCGCGTAAAAAGTGCAAAAGTGTTCTCGCATTTGTTCTTTGGGCTTGCAGATGTTGTGGTTGGTTACGCGTCCTCAGCAGATTAAGGCTGAACTGTAGCAAGACTGAAACATCAGACGCCAAAAGGGCAGACGCGTCGAAAAGAGAAAGGTAGAAGGGTAAGTTACTCCCGACCATGCCACGTTTGGGGACCCCGCCGTCGCTCAGAAATATAACGTACACCAGATTGCGCCATTTTAAAAAGAAAAATTTCAAAATTATCTCCCCAGAGGGGCCTTGCGGGAATGTTTCCCCGAGCCTCGCTGTGGCTCTCGACGTCCCTGCGAACGGGGGCTGAAAGAGAAGTCGCTATAGAGGCCGCTTTGATGCCGCTTTGTTTAGCGAACGGGATGCGTTCAGCTCCGTCAGCCGCAAGCAAGGGAATGGTGGTCGGCTGGTTAGTTCTGTTCTGTACTGAGACTCGCGAGGAATAGGAGAACTGACTCTAGCTACGTGGCGTGTTTGCCTGCGTGTGCAACGTCGTTTGCAACGCAGTTCTACAGTTCTGCGCCGAATCAGCAGTTATATAGACGACTAATATTGCACCCGCACAGCACAACCGCGCATATTCACGATCTACTCGATAGCTCCTAGAAGCGTACTAGAATAACTCTTGACGATCCACGTGCAATGAATAGGCAACTAAGTGAAGCTTACATGCACGGCTGCACGTCGCGGCAGCAGTTTGTTATTCAAAAACTGAAACACATGCGAAGAAGAAAAACCTGAGGTGATGGTGCGCCTGTATTTTGAAATCAAAGTATTGGGAAAATTAGGCAAACGTCATAAGAAGTTGATATTGTTGATTACATCGCACTGCACGTGTAGAGTGTTTGGGCGGTAAACGTATATGACGTAGATGATGTAGATGCATTGAGCAAAAGTTTCTTAATATTTTGAGAAAACAACACAGCTGACCAAACGAGCGATAAGTGCGAACTCTCGAAAATATGGCAAACCGTTTTGGCGACATTATGAAACTGTTTGAAACAAAAAGTCTGTTTATTGCTTCTATGCATTCGTACGTGCGTATGTTCGTTTCACGACACAGTCGGCAAACATAGGCCTACAGCATACGTCGTAATATAAGGCTGTAATTTAGCAGCAAATGAAAAATAAATACGGGCCTAACTAGAAATTTCAATCAGAACTCAACATAAAGCCGCCTGTCACTATATGTCTGACTACGGAGACAATTTAGAAAGTTAAAATTCTGCTCCTAGCAACATTACGTGGCCCGAAGTTCGCAATCGCATTACTCTATACATAGCACGCAGTGTTGAACCAGAGTGGGTCAAAATGAAACAACCAGACATTGTGGTTAGTGGACCAAAAATAAACCAAATAATTTTCATCAAACGTGGGAGACATTGCAGTTGATAACGCTTTTTCCGTTTTTTAATATTTTTATCTATTCCGGAGACATTCGCGACCAAATTCTGAATTTCAAATACTTGTAATCGTAGGCCTATATGAAAGTTTCATGACGATCGGCCAAAACAGCTCGGAGATATAGTGTCGTAAATTGCAAAATTCCAGAAACAAAACAACAAAAACATCACCAGTAAAACATAAGACCGCCGGGACTACTGTTCCAGGTGACCTAACATAACATAACATAAAATGTAGCGATTTTCGTTTAGCAAGTGATAGGTAAACTAATCGAAACATTATCAACACCGGCAGCATTTCTATATTCAACGAAAGTCACGACCAAAAATGAATGTTCTGATTGAAATGTAATAGGCCTACGGAAAAGCTGACATCAATATTTTACAAGGTAGTGCAGCGACACGTGGATGACGCGACGAGTGGCGTACAGTACGTACGTGGAGAGTTGCAGCAGCAGTTGTCGGTTGTCGCCGTAGATTAGTCCGTGCGCGTCACTGAGCGTCAGTCTGTTGGTCGACTGTCCGTTGATGCTGTGAACAACATCACCCGGTCTCACGCCCAGCAACTCAGCCTTGCTACCCGCCTTTACCTGCGGCACACAACACGTGACTTCGTGGCGTAACGGTAGAGTGTCGGACTTATAATTCAGAGGTCGTGGGTTCGACTTCCGGTCGGGTCGCTCTCAAGTGATTTCTACTTGGATGGATGGGTGATTGTCTGTCTGCGGCCAAATAAACCATCTGCAGGGTGCGGCAAAAAGTGGACCCCTAAATTTTTTTCGCCGTTTTCTCAGCAACCGTTTGGGATTTTAATGTGAAATTTTACAGATTTATTTGGTTAAACCTTCTACATATAACTGCCAAGTATAATGTGATTTTGTCGAAAAACAACTAAGTTATAAATTTTTTAACATGACCGCCTACCGATTTTTCAGCATTAAAAATGTTCAAGCTAAAAATGCTATTTAATTTTCAAAAACTGGTTACACGTTACTGCCGATGACGTCACAGTGACGTTTTGATAAACGGTAATTTATATTGTTTATAAATTATTACTATATTATCGTTCCTTCAAAGCAATCGCCGGCTGCCCACCGGATTCATCATCCAGCAGGACGGCGCGCAACGAAGCGCAGCGCACAGAACTGGCTGCGGGCCAGCTGTCCAGATATCATCACAAAAGACCAATGGCCTCCAAATTCGTCGAATATAAACCCAATGGACTATCACGTATGGGGTGCAATGTTGGAGGCTTA
>Ga0209367_1005884_pt1 | contig 16987 bp, 9 predicted proteins | sample WorMetLIZISLAND2_FD_187412 | JGI IMG/M metagenome (GOLD analysis project Ga0209367, IMG submission 187412) | Marine gutless worms symbiont microbial communities from Max Planck institute for Marine Microbiology, Germany - Olavius geniculatus... ... | reverse complement strand
TTCCAAAAGGGGTTTTTAGTAAATTTTTCACAATATTTGGATGCTGCGCACATTTCAATACTGAATTGCGACGAAATGGCTGGAGTTAGACCAAGACAACCTGCGTATGATAACAGCATTAAACGTAGATTTTAGCAGTCTAAATCCCGATCTCTTAGGTTCATGGAGCCCGGCGCAGGCGGGCGTCAAAGACGGCTACCCCTTCTAAAAAGTGGTTATTTTACCGCAATTATCTGGTGTAGCGTGAAAACGATTGCAAATATGTACAGACATGCTGTTTATTATTAATTTTTGCCATCTTCTGCTGCAGCACAAAATCCAAGAATGAACTGCAACGAAAAGGCTGGAGACAGGCTGACAGTTTGCGAAGAGGAACTGCTATAGGCTTTTGCGCGTCTCGTGAGCGTTAGCTCAAATTTCTTGTACTTAATTTTAAGCAGTTTCACTTAATAATTTTTGTCTTTGAGTTATGGGAGACACATGAACAGACGGACGTACGGGCAAGACCCATATAATGCGGCCTAATAGGACGGGCGCATAATAAAATGCCTTATCCTATAATTTAGCAAAACGCTTAGGGTCTGAGACATTGTGCGAATAGGGATGGGCACAACTGGTAGAGTTCTTCAGGATCGAATGGGCAGCAAATTCTCCCGTCAGCTACGAAGTTAAAGCGAGTTCTGCAGTCTGCAGGAAGCTACCATAGTGCGGTCGGGGCGTAGGCTTTAGCTTCCGCCACAAACGCGCATTTCTAAGCATGAAATTTCGTTAGTTTTTATTCACAAACTTGCATTAACAAGTGAAGTCGTCTCTTGTAGATTTCATGCCCATCCTAACGTGGGATGGATTTTGCGAGTAGGGATGGGCCCATGATGTGTGCACTCGAGCAGAGCAACTTGTACAAGTGTAGACCCACCGTGTATATAAATCGCATTTCTATACACAGGCTCTACTATGATGTATACCATTGTATGCCTATTTTATATAGTGTAATCGTCAAGTCATAGTTATGTCTATTAATTCACATCTCTATTTTTTTGCTGATAGCCACCCAACCTGGAGTTTAACTCACGATCTTTTGATCGTAGTTCGACGTTCTCACCGTAACTTACGGCACCAAGTCAATGATTGTTTACGCTTTACACTTTTACAGTAACGTTTTCTACAGACGCACACAGTTGATCAGTGCTGCTCTAGTTCTGAGGCTGACGTCCTTTATTAAATTACCAAAAAACGCAAAAACTAAAGTTGGTAACGATTAAAAATCGAATCGAATAAGTAACTTTTAAAAAGTAACGAGTAATCAATCATGATAAAACTGAAACATTTCTATAGCCGGAGTCCACGGCACACTAGTGATTTACCCACCCTCTACACTCAGAGATCCAAGTTAAAAAATTCGTATGTTTTGTTTCAAGCTTTGAACGCGAGCTACATCGATCGACGCCTGCCAACACCCAAGCATCGACTACAGCTTTTAGTTGATACTAGAATTTCTGCGCCTTTTCGTTCTCGAGCTATGCGCTCACATGGATATGGTCTCGGACTCGACGTTTCGGTCTCGAAATCGTCTTGAGACGTACTAACTTTTGTCCCGACAACCATTTCTTTCTGTAAAACCGTACGGGATGGACAGTGGCCAGCAACATCCGCAGTACCGTCTGGACAGCGCGCGCTAATAAAAATCAACGGACCAGTTAGTTTTAGTTATAGTAAGCGACGACAAACAGAAATGACAAAATTACAATGTTTGCAGTATACTGAAAGAAAAGGGCAGGAGACAGGGAAAATACGTAAACGTATGAAAAAAGAGAAAAAAGACAGTAGCTGCTTTCGCGCGGAATAATAATAAGAATGGCACATGGTACCAAAAGAGAGTGCAGCAAGTTCAGGGGATGTGGCCGACGTATCACAGCCCTCACTGGAGACGCCAGGGAGACTGTCTTAAGCTTATTTGTTCCAGCGGCTATTAGTGGCTTTCCAAATGGGGAAATGAAGTTTCGTTCCAAGACACTTTCAATACCGTATAAACGCCGCTGTGGTTTACTGGCTTAGTATTCAATATATTACCCTTGGGCACGTTGGCGCGATATCCCACCGAGAGTTTGCCGACTATGCTCCAGACCCAGAGGGAATTGACTACTAATTGTATAAAACACTTATAATAATATTACTTACCGGTATTAATAATGTCTAATCAGCAGTATTCTTAAAGTAAAAACAAGTGTTGGTGTCTCTAGTGTCCTGATTGCTAATTAACGGAGTACTGGTAACGGACAAGCTGCTAAAAACGCACAAGCTATGAACAATGAATTAATAACCTGAATGAATCACGGAAATGGCATTATATCGGAGAGCTTTAAGGCAACTTCAAAACACCTAGAACAATCCGTCTAAGAAACCAGAGCCAACTAGGTCTGTTGAGAATTTTTACGCGCGAAATCAGCTACTACTTTCAGCGCGTATTAGCCATCGCATTCTGTCCGTCTGTCACACGGGTGGATCAGTCAAAAACGGTGCAAGATAGGATCACCAAATTTTTACCGTCGGCTGCCTGGAAGACTCTAGTTTCAGAAACCGTAAAGCTTTTTCATAAATTAGAAGGGGGTCACTCCGAACAAGGGCGCTAAATGAGAGGGGGTGGGCAAAATTTGCGATTTTTGGTTGATAAGTTGCTGTATCTCAGTAACGGTGCGAGATAGGGTTTAGGTATTAATCACTAATAGGAAGTCGTACACTTGCTCTCGATTGGCGCCGAATTCAATGACCAGTAATGACTTTGAACACCAAAATAAAGGGCTTTATGGATTTTTTTGGCGATTTTAGGCTGCGACACAAGTCTATATCATTCACAAAGTGGCGCCACGGAACTATCGTTAAGCCTATGCGATCCAGATAAAGAATTTGGTATTTGTATATTAACTTAGCGTGAACACCCCAATTTTCAGCTAAACTACTTAACCGGAAGTGCTATAGGCTTTCGTGCGTCTCGTGAGCATTAGCTCAAATTTCTTGTTACAAACGTTTTTAGTCAGCGATGTTAGGTTTGAACGACGCTTTGAACATCTCATACAGAAAGACATTCTTTACTTCTGCAGTAAACACAATTTAGTATTCAGACATTACTATTCACTGCCGTCGGTTTTAGTACGGCTTTCTGTCACAATAATAGTGCTAAAGTTTTATTTGTAAAATTCCGAGTATGCAGAAACTACCAATTCAGCATGACTAAACGGTTTCACTAAAGCACAGTTCGACCACAATATATCGTTCGTCTCTGTCTGTCAGCTGCCGCAGCTGGTGTGATGAGATATGTCTAAGCGACCGGTCGTATTTTCATCTCAGTGAACTTGAGCGAGTAGTTATGTTCACGCCAGTAGTACCAGTTCACTCCGTCTGCGATGCTGGCGTGTTGACCGCCGTGATAGAGACCGTTGAGGTTAGACGAATGGCAAGCCGCGTACCACCACGCCCCGCCGTACTTCACCGCACAATTCAAAGTAGAAAGATCATTGTCTTTGTCCTTCGTCGAGAAATCACGGCCATTGTGCTCGCCCAGCGAATCTCCTACAAGAGCCACCGCAAGCGGTCCAGTGCCGACATGATATGCGACAGTCTGCCTAGCTGTACACTGCACTGCGCAACCATAACCTTACCGCTGGCTTTTGACTTTTTTGCTGAGAAGTAGCACACACGTTACTAAAGGTTAAAAGTGGTGTTTTAGCTACGGAGCGTTACCTGCCATGTGGGATCACACAGTGTTACCTGCCACCCGACACAGGTAAACGCGCCCCGCCTGTAACCCCTGACAGATAGGCCAGTACTCGACTTACCTACCCCGGAGAGATGGAAGGCTGAGTTGACCTAGGCGGCTGGTTACATACCGAGATGGTTTACCTGCCCGTATGCAGTAATCCATCTAAGTACTAACCCGGCCCGGTGTAGAGCAACTTCGTTGATCGGACACAACGCGTTACCGCTACGGCAGGCCACCAATCTAACTGCCTCGGCGAGAAACGTTCACGCCAGTTTTGGGTTTTCCACGCTTTTTGACAATTTGCCACTGATCAGCAAGTTTTAAACTGATTTTGATGAAACTTTTCAAAGTGATGGTGCGTAGTCCATAAACCAGTCAGTCAGATTTTGGTAGCGATCCGATTCGGGATCCGGATTCAGTGTTTTAATCATAATCACCTTAATCATGTGCAACGGTTGTACTTAGTTGCGTGTTTTCGTCTAGCGATACCATTATTCTCAGTGACGTTTGTAGCTTTTTAAAGTTTCAGCTTAAATTTTTAAAAATACAAACCAGCGTCTCCGTTATAGGCACCCAGGTCTAGTCGAAAGTTCTCATTAGACGATGCAATGGTGAAGTTCGAGTACACGGCAACGCGAGTCTGATTCTCAAAATCCTCCAGATCGACTCGTAGTTCGTACCTGCGGGCAGATGAGCCAGTTGTCAGCCGGTGAAGGTATCTGAGACCTGAAATACACAACACGACATATAGGCCTATTAGCACAAACAAAACAATGGCATTTTGCTGCGAAATATAAGTTGTTTTAACAACATTTTCAACTTTTGCGAGAAGGTGCAGACACCAATGGCGGATCCAGGATTTGCTGACTAGCGATGCAAGGCTCACTTTCAAAGTATAAAGGAGCGGGTGTTAATAACACTCCCATTTATGACAGTTTTCGTAGCAAAACGGCTAAGAAAACTGCAACGATCAGACGTTAATCTTTGTGCGGTGAGTCTTACAAGCAATTCAAAAGTCAGTAACGCAATACAACACGTGGCGTTGAATGAAAACAACAGGTATTCGATTCGATTCGATTTGGAACGAAAACGTCGCACCTATGGACATAGATAGCTCAGATGACGCACTGCCGTGCGACATAGTAACGTCCTATCTATAGAGCCTACGCTAATTGAGTTTGCAAAACATAAACTTCACCTAGCCAGAATTCACCCTCCAGATTTCCGAATCCGTATTTGTAGTCATCCCACAGACGATAAAAGTCTTCAGATCCGTCTTTTCTTCGCTGAAAAACCTGCATATTGCATTGGAACAAATAAAATTTCATAAACGTTTAATACACGTAGTTTACGGATTAATCAAATGCTAATTGGCCACATAAATATCTTGGCATGCACCACATGTCGTCATAAAACTAACGCGGAAGTATTTCAAACTTTAATAAGTTTTTTTCAGAAAAGTCAGACAACTAAATTAACAAGCTATATGCACCATGTCTCAATAAAAACGTGCCACTTTTATTTTTTGAATAACTCCGTGAAACATTGGCCAATTTTGATAATTTGGCATACAACATCAAGAAAAAACTTAACGTAAACAACAATAATTTTGCTTACCTCACCCTCATACTGTTGCTGCACTACCTTGTGAAATTCATACGTCGTAGTTTGGCTGTTTACAGCAATGAACTTATACTGGGCAGCGCATGAGTTGGCTTTAAAATGATTAATTGAATAGCGACAAACACGAGTAGCAGTTATTATCTCTCAGAAAGTTTTATGTGTAACATCACATCATTTTTATTACTGTGTGTGCTCAAAATGTCCCCTCCAGCACGAACGCAAGGCGTGGACGTTGACGCGACTCGCCAGCAGCACGTTTAATAACGGGTGACCCAGAGCGGTTCACTCGCTGTTGATGCGTTATTTCAGTTCGTCGACGTACGATTTTAAAATAAGCACGACTAATGTTGAATATGTAACAGGTTTTCAATGATTTTGCGGCGTCAGTGATTTTTTGAGCCAACACATGCGCTCCCCAGTACGAATTCGTTGTTGTAGGTGCGGCCAAACTACGACCTCTGCATTTCACAATGTAGTGTAGCAACGGTATCAAAGTGAGGTGGGCTAAAGTACACTTGTTTACGTCAAGTTTTTTTTTGTAATGCTGCGTGCCAAAAATTATCAAAATCGGCCAATGCTGCACGAAGTTATTCAAAAAATAAAAGTCACATGTTTTTTATTGAGACACGGTGCCAAAAATTATTAAAATCTGCTAATCTTTCTTCAAGTTACGATCGATAATATCGGGGATGTTTTTTTCAGGTTTTCTGTTTATTTCAACACATATCTCGCTTGATCTAACTTTCCTAGGTAGTGCAAAGGCATACATTGGGTGAGGTGAAAAACTGAAGAGTCATTTGATGGCAAATTGTGTCAGAAATATTCCTACCAAAAATTATCAAAATCTGATAATTTGTTTTAAAGTTACAGCCAAAATGTCAGGGATGTTTTTTGAGACACAGTGTACATAGCCAAATCACGTAGCATGCCACAGTTTAAAAGTTAAATAAGCAATTCTGTTGCAATCAAAAACTGTCACAACTAGAAGGCGCTAGTGAGAGTGCATATCTCCACCAAGTATAATCATTAAAACATTACTACTACAACTACTACTACAACTACAACTACTACTACTGAAGCATAAATCTGACTGATCGATCGAGCAATTAGTAAACTGATTGCTGATCAATCAGTAAGACTGATTGATTGATTAATCGGTATGCAGAGACACACAGAGAGACCGAAGAAAGCGATCTCTTAATCTCCACCAGTTCACTACGTTCACTATGGCAAAAATAATTAAAGCCAGATTGACTATTGTCTATTGTGCGACATGCTGCTAACACGAAAATAAGATTAAAAGCACACAATCTGGACTACACTGCATTGAAATAAACTGTAAGACGTATAAGTTATACCAGCCATCCTCCTCCGTCAGTTGTCATATCACAGTAGACTTGAACATCGTCGTTTCTAATGTTCACTGTGTAGACACCGCTGTTCACGTGATCGGTCGCCAATATGTCTGCGCAGTCACGAGCAACCTGTGTAACAATTAATAATTTAATACACAAAAATGTTAATCAAATCAGTAATTGTCGTTAGTAATGTTTATTTAGCACTGTCATTATTTTTAGTTAATTGCTACCACTCGCGGGTTGTTTTTTTTCGAAAAATGAATAAAACGAACAAAACCAGAAACTAACTCAAACTAATAGCGATCGGAGATCTTAAACCTACACCCAGAACAGTGCGGTCACCTGACTATATAGTACAACGGATTTAACAACAAATTGTTCTTTTTGACTAGACCCACCCCACTTTTCTAGCGTGCCACAGTTGATAAGTCGTCCATATATTTTTGGATTCTAATTGCATATTTTTTAGATAAATCTGCATTTGAGAAACTAGATCCGGATTTTCAACCGAATCGCCATCAAAATCTGAGTGGTCCGTCATTCAGCCATTTTCCACTTTGGGTAATTTTTTGTCAAAATCCATTTAGAACGTGCTGTGACAGCGTGCAAAGTGCCTATAAATTACGCCGTATCCCACAATAGTAAAGAATGCTGGATAACGAACTAGAATCCACAAAAGACTCAGGATTGCTACCAAAATTTAAAAACAGCTTAACTTCTTCACAAATTTCATTAAAACTCATAATGTGTGAATATCTAGCTGACAAAAAATCGACTGATCCAAAAACAGAGGCCATGTCCCTCTTGGCTTCACCTTGGTAAACGAAAGCCTAATTCAAGAACAGTAGGCTAAAACATACTGTCCACGGAGCGGCTGGCATGTAGCAGTAGATGTCCCTAATTGCGTTTGTGACGACTTCCGTGAATACTGTGTAGATGCCAGTTTCATTGTAACCGTTCAAATGATGATCCAAACACGAGCGCGGTACATCCGGCGATCTCTGTCGGTAGACAGTGTTACTTGCAAAATTGTGCACAAAGTTATGGACAGTAATAACCAGAAAAATCCTTCGAAGCACAATATATGCAGACACATCGTTAATTCTAATATTTTATTGTTGATATATTTGTTATTACTATAAATCTACGGGGCTGGTAGATATATAGGCCCTGCAGAGTAAATGCAACAATAGATCCAGTGTGGACAGATACAATAGAAATAGGCTTACAATACAAATACAATATTGAAACGCAGCCATCAACAACTGAAATGGCAAAGAGTTTAGTAGGCCTATATTATAATGGCCAAGTGATACATTTGCTCTAAGTTATTCTAATAACACACATCAAGACAAAATTAGTCACTAACGACTCTGAAACTTTTACTACCGCAGTCACTACTAAATATCAAGCCGCTCATATGAAAGAGAAACTGCTATTAATCTCAACGTACGTAATTAATGCTTTTTACCACGTAATGTTGGCAGGTGTAGTTTTCGGAATCCGGCACGACGTAGTACTTCTTAGGCCGGTAGTTGTAGAGAAGACAGTATGCTGATGAGCGTGACGGTGAGGTGTAATAGTTGAGCTGCAGACAGTCAGGAAGTTTCATCCAGCAGAGCATGATGCACTCGGACATGCTAGAGGTCTTTAGCAGATCGGAGCTTGCAACATGAGCAGCGCATATCTGCTCAGAGCTGCTGCAGTTCCAATTGTTAATGGGCAAGAACTGAACCTGGTCCTGCTGCTGGCAGTAACAAAGAACCACAAGCATCAATGAAATGATGATGATACGATATATGTGCGCCATGTTTCTGATGACTTTCAAGTTTAGAGCCTTTATTGACAAACCACGTAAGCTAAATCATCAAAAGGGTAACACCGTCCGCATGTCACTGTGCGTCACGAGCTGTTATTGAGCTGTAGAAGTGGTTGTCATAGCCACCAAATCAGCAGCCTGCTACCGACAACTGGATGTCTAACAGTGACGGATCTAGAAGTATAAATTTAGCGGCTGTCCTCAATTTTTCCTTTTTTCTTTTTTTCTGCTTATTTGCGTTATTTTAATTTTTGCATTTTTCTTCAGTAACATACTTAGGGCTACACATTTTGGTAGCCTCCGCTTTGAAAAAAAATCGTACCTTGTATCCCTTAACGCACTCAGCTGGTAGCCTGGTATACGAGCTGCAAAACTCTGCCACCGCAGGGGCTTGTTATAAATATTGCAATATTACAAAAAATGCAATAACGATAATTTGTTGTTGATAGTAGTTGTAAGCCTACTGGTAGCAAGTTTAGCAGTAAGCATTTACACAAAGTCGAAAAAGTTATATACGTAAGAGTCTTGAGCGAGCAAACGGGCCTTAAACTGAATTGAACTGAGGTTTCTGTTTAGCCTGGTTCAGTTCTATTTCGTCGCGCGCTTTTAACTTCCGTATATAGTCGCCGCAAAGTTAATGGGTAGGCCCCTACGTGCTGTTATGGATCGAACTCGGCGAAATGACAAGAGTTATAGACCCGTGCTAAACAGCGAGGATGTACCGACTAAACTGAACAGCGGTTATAAAATATTCAGTTTAGGCCTCTATTCAGAGTGACTGAGATGTGGGCGCGAATGAGCTGACTTGCTAATGAGCATAGCGTTCGTCAACACTGTTGTGCAGTATGATCTAATAGGTATGGTTGACTTTGCATGCTGCCGCTGAAGTGCCTCTGAACCAACATGGCACTACATTTGCCGACAGTCTGATCATTGGAACATGCGACGCACGTAATGTAAAGCTCCGTATTGTCGTCAAAAGTTGTCCGTCAGTCCGTCCCTCCGTCTGTGAAGTACGTTGCTGTGTCGTGGTCGCGATATTATAGGCTGGGTTAATTGGAAAATAATTAGACGTTAGAATCGTGTAAGTAATACAAATTTATCAAATTGCAACTTTTTAACGTTACAAAATCGGACAGACAGACTGAACGACAAACGGACAGACAACGTAGAGTGGCAATAGCGCGCTTTGAAGTACCTGCATCGCGCGGTAAAATGTTACATTTTATCATGTCATGAATTCGCATATAACGTGCGTGATGGTCGCTAGTGTGTCAGTGTAGAAGGCTTAAGATCATTTTATACGGACAAGTGGATTATTGTATGTTGTTGCACTGGGCGTCGCAGGTGACAATATTGGATTTCTATATTATAGTACCATCATGTTTACCGATCTTATAAATTTATTTATGACATTCAAAAACAAACAACAGAAACGGCGCAGACATACTCGTATTGATCGTAATACATGTATAAGAAAATGCAATTATTATTGCTTATAGCTGCATTGACAAAATAATGCAGCCATTATAACGTACAAAGAGCCATTTTTAAACAAGTTCGAGTTAAAAAAAAACAAATCAAACGCTATCATTAATTTTACTAAAAATATATGGTTTTTGTTGTACAGTGCTAATCGTGATGTCATTATTATCTTTTTACCTAGGCCCTATTTGATTCGAATAAACAACGAATTTGTATACGGTTTGTCCAGCAATTGAGCAAAACTGTTAAATTACATAGGCCTACAAGTGCTACAACCAGGCGTCTGAAACATTTCTGAAAATGTTCATATACTGCGTTTTTTCCTAATGTTTTGCAAGTCATTTTAGCCACTTGTACTTAAGGAACGGTCGAGCTATTGGCATGGTTGTCGTCTGTCGGCGTTTGTCTGTCCGTTTACCTGTTGTCTGTAACGGATGTATTGTGCCTAAACGGTAGGTTGTAAGAAAATTTTTTAACGAATAATTAGCCATGTGTTCTAAACTCGGGCGTGCAAAATTTCAGCGATCTAGTGCAAGGAGAACATTTTCAAATTTAGGGTTGAATGAAAAAAAGTAGTAGGAAATTTAATAAAAAACTAGCCATATCTCGAAAACGGCGAGAGAGGGCCTAGGTTGCTATTGATCACGAACAGAAAGTGGCATATTCGCTTTCGAGTGACATGACAATCATTGACCTTGGTTGACCGTAAAGGCCAGTACTGCAGCAGAAACTGTAGGCAGACTGTAGTGCGTTTTCCCTAGCATAGCGTTTTTATTGTGAGAAAAATCTACGAAACGTGAGTCTGATACTTCTGTTGGTTAGGAAAATTACGACTGTAGCTATTAGTATCGCCTGGCGAGATGACCACACGTCGCCGCGCGCGACGTGTGTTATACTAGCGTTGATTTTAGCTTTCGAGAACAGCGTTCCGTTTAGGCTACATCTCGTGCATGAAACTTTGTCATCTCTGAGAAATCGCTTGCGTGATTAGAAGTCAAACGTTAGGCTTCGGACGTAGGCGGTACGGTTGGCTTTTCCTAACGACAGCTGGGCTTTTTGTTGTAAGTTTTTTGCAGGCCGAAAAATACATTGTTGAAATGTTAGTTACACGTAAAATTAGACGCAAAACGTTCTAAAATTATTTAGGACTTTTTTTACATGTAACCGCAGCCTCAGGGGCACGTATAAATATGCGCACAACCTATAACGTAAGCTTACACGGCGAAAACAGAACGTAATCTGTTTCCTGGGCGAGCCAAAGCCATTAAGCGATCGACTTTCTCCTAGCTCTTGAGACCGCACTTGAGTAAGAAATAATCAGAACTTACGCATATTTCCGGCCCTCGCTGTGCAATAGTTATCAACTCATGTACTGAGGGGTCAGTGTATTCTGTAAAATATGGGGGAATGTTTGAACTCTTTCCGTTTCAATTACAGCTAGACCAACTCAGCATAATTAGAAGTGAGCCCAGCGGATGCAAAATCTTTTTTCTTTATATGGCCTACAACAGTAAAATGTTGAGGTATCTACAAAGATATTTTAAAATTGGGGCCTACTTTAAGCCCGCGATTTTGTTTTTTTGTCATTTTTGAAAAAATAGGTTTTGATGTAGAATATCTTAAACTTAAAAATTGCCGTTTATTTGGAATTGCACAATATTCAGTTTTTATAATGCTTTTTATTGCTGTTTACTCCATTGTTTTTGATTTACTTCTGTTGCATCATTGAGTATACCAATCACTTTGTCAGTCAGTCAATGGAAATATTGATTTGTAGGCTAAATGTAGAATGGAAGATAACCGTTTGGAGAGAACCCCTTTAGTAGAAGCAACTCTGGAAGGCCCCGCACTTTCTGTCTTGCATTGTATGAACCTAACAGGAGTGGTCTTGTATACGAAAACCAGGCCATTCTGCGAGCACAGTGTTCACTTCTGTCGGAAACGCGTGCCGTTTGGACATGCGCAGAGTAACCGGAAGTAGATCGACGAAGTCATGGACGTTCGTTCTCATGTCACGTGACGTCGTTGCTGACATGAGACAGATGACGTAGGCCAGTGCGGTGCAACACAATGACAATGAATGTTGTTGTAAACTAAACGCACTGTGACGGATGTCAGTGTTGGTGCGGCTAGCTATAGTAAACTCAACGCGATCATTGCAATGCGGTGGAATAGGCCTACACAGCTGAATACTGTCCGACCGTACGTATAAACGGCGTTTTTTTGTCCAGAGATATTACGATTAATATGCATAAACCCGTTATTGTACATCTAGGCTTATAATGCGTTAAGTTTTATTTTGTTTTAACAGTTTATTATTACGTCCATGCATCCGCCTTTGGTATATTTGTTGCATTTATTTATTGATCGATTGGTTGTTTGATCCGTGACGCAGGACTAGCGTCGAAGGGTTTAACCGCCCGTTGACAGGATGAGGTCTAAACGCTGTTGTGGAGTGTTCTTCGTAGTTCTGACGATAGCTTGCAGTGTCAGTGCACTGCAGGCTGCCACAGACGTCAGCCAGCGGACACGAGTAGACAAGAACGTAGAGGTCGACGTTGATACAGTTCATCAACAACTCGCCGCTGATATCGACCATGTCGTCACCTGCAGACGCGTTCCTGGTCAGCGAAATTAACGTTTTGGTTTTTATTTTGTTTTACAAAAAAACGATTTATTGTTCTTTAACTTTTTCTACGTTGTTTTTAATTCTGACAAACATTGAATGGTTAGTGTAAATATGGTGTGGATAACTTTTTGGACCCTGCGCCAAAAAATCAAAATATTAAGGTAGCTTTTTTATTTATTTAAACGTACATTCACTGTTGTAGTACCATACTCAATCACGCATGTCGGACAAGTGATCGCGAGGTCACTGGTTCGACTTTCGACCGAGACACGGCTGGGTAACAACTCTAGGCAAGTTGTTCACACACGTGTTCACCAAGCAGTATAATTTAATACCGGTCAAAGGGCGGTGACGTTCTGCGGCTGGAAACGTAACCGTAGGTATATGGCGTCACAGGGAGCGTGTGTGACAGACTCGGTGGTCTGTCCACCTACGAGCTTAACGGCCATAGAAAAAGAAATGTGTTCTCCGCTCTCGTGGAGTATAGCATCTTTCAATTTTACCTGTGCATTCAGGTCTGGCGGTGGCAGTAGTGCACAGCGGACGTCCACTGCTTGTTCGCGGTTACGGCAGCGCTCGTCTCGGTGTAGAGGAGGACTCGGCCGTGGTTGATAGACCTGTACCAGTCACTGAGAACACCAAGTTTGCCATAGCGTCGCTCAGCAAAGCTTTTACGGCTACGCTGGTCGGAATACTGCTAAAAGAGCAGGAAGCTAAGTCGGTATTTTCACGCGCTGTTTTTTTACTTTTGTGTCGATTACTACGTACAGTAAGAACACGAGCACCAAACTGTAAACCGTTTGCTACACATTTTCAGACAAAAAACTTTTGTTTTAAATTTGGCATTTGCGACTGTTGATACTCACACATTGTTATGGTTGATTGCGTTACACTTACAAAAGGCGTCCAACCTGTGAAAAGTCATGTTTCAAAAATTCACCGATGTTTACTTCGGCGCTAAGTTGCCTAACCTTGAATGACCGGAATAGCAGTGATCGACGGCGAGTTCTGCCTGAGACTGCGTACAGTACACGGATCCGAGCCACGTTTCAGTCGTCACGCTTGAGTCGACTGAGATTATGGGCAGTTATAACACCCCAGATACAACAGTGACAGATTAGCGACAAAGGTAGGTCCTAAAATGATGCTTTGTTCTCACGGCTGCGTTTGTTGTTGTTGGAAGGTATCCCCTGCGTTGGAGCACGCCGGTCGTTGACGTCATGGGCAGTGAGTTCCGGTTCGCCGACGAGCTACGTACTCGACAGACAACGATCCGCGACCTTCTGGCGCACAGGACTGGGCTACCCAGCTACAAGATGGCGCTCATGGTCGGTCTTGAACCACAACACTCAAGACAAGATTACTGCATGTATGTATTGTATATTAGTACTGTAGTACATGGACGAGTAATATTGAGTATATAGCGAGCTGTGCAATTAACGCGTTAATCAACGCATTAACGCGTCAAGAAATTAACTGGCACTAAAATAAATGCCACTAACAATTTAACTTTCTGTCAAAAATCGCCTTTCTATTTTACACCAGCTATTCGAATATGCTGTGCTTCGACAATGCTGAAAGTATCAGCAAAGGGCATCGCCGAAAGTCAGCAGAACTGTCCATCAAAACAACGCTACCAAAATCGAACTTTCATTGCGTCACTGCAGGCTGCGCGTAGACGCGACGACCTATATCTCTGCAAGACGAAAAGAATATACAACTAACGCGTTATTAAGACTAATGCGATTAAGACATACAATGTACTAAATTGCAGTTTATACATTTGTTAGAAGCGTCGTATGGTGAGTAGCACATTGATAACAGCAACTGTCGCAAAAGGTGATAATATGAGCGTACCCACCGTCACATCAACAAGCGTCAAGGTGCTGCTGTATGTGCCACTGATAAGAATAATAGGCATTATTGCTTAAAATGTGATAAATTTAAGATAACTAGCTGTATCGTGAAACATTAAATTTAAGGTAGAACAGCGCGTTTTTATTCAACGCTTCGCTTACGCACGTTTTATTTTTGTTCTCTATATATAAAACGCGTTTTATGCATTTGTTTTCTCTGATGTTTTCCCAACTGGCAGTGCAGTCCATTTCATTCTGCGACGTCTACAAAGTGAGTTCAGTTCAGTTCATTTCTGTTGCTTATCGTTGACTGCATCTCTGGCTTTGTGTTGACGACGCTAAAGGCGGATGCGACACATGGAGTACACGGAGAAGGGTCCGACGTCGTTTCGCAATCAGTTCAGCTACAACAACGTCATGTATCTGGTGGCGGGCTGCGTGGCAGAGAGACTGGGACACGGTCAACCGCTCGAACGTCTGATGTCCGACCGACTGTTCCGACCACTCGCCATGAACGACACACACTTCATCTCAGAGATGGCGAACGGCGTCGAAAACGACACGCGTCTGGCGACCATGTACTTCTGGAACAAGACGGCCGGTCGACTGCAACAGCTTAACGACCGCATCCTCAGGTTGTACGCACACTGCAGCGGCTTGTAGTAGTGACATAACGGTTAGGACGTTGAACTTACGACGATGAATTTTAATCACTCACGTTAAGCTACCTGGAATTTTCTTACACGATTATTTCGTTTAGTGTCACACGTTTTCGCACGTAAAATTTTGGCAACCTATTGCAAGAAGGGCATTCTCAAATTTGGGATTGAACAGAGGTGGGGTAGGAAAAATTTTACCGTTCGATTTCCGGTCCAGTAGCAATCAAGTAACTACTACTAGGGCCTACCTGGATGCAGAAAGGTGAACCATATCGCTATATAACCAACAAGCAATGTCAACTCAGCCTTTTATCCCGCGGGGTAGTAGGTAATTCGAATACCTGTTTGACTGGCAGGGGTTAAAGCGGGACGCGTTCACCTGTGTAGGGTGTCCGGTAACACTGTGTGCTCCCATATGGCAGGTGACGTTCTGCAGCTCTGAGATGGGTCACCAGGAAAAGCTGTAGACACATTTATCTAACGTTATTAAAACCGTCGGACCAGCATATAGGCTTAAAATACATGTACATGTACAGTTGAAACCTTCATATAAGCTACTAAAGGCGCGAACTGAACTGATCTGAACTGACACGGTTTAGTTTTTGACGAACTGACCAATGAGCAAGCAGGACGAGCTCATTAGTCATTGGTTGACGCGTACCTGAGCGTAGTCACGTAGGCCACCGACGCCGTTAGACGGTGCCTACTGTAATGTGTTACAATTGACCATCGGTCAGTTCGTCAAAAGTATAAACCGGATCAGTTACGTCGCTATGTACGCGCCTTGATGAACGTCGGTTGTCGGCTGACAGGACGGTTCTTCCTCTGGACGCAGCCGGCGGAGTCATTACGACAGCAAAGGACATGACGCGCTGGATGGAGTTCCAGCTAAACAATGGTCGCGATTCGGCCGGGAACCAGCTTCTACCGCTCAGCTACTGGCTGCAGATTCACTCGCCTCAGATGGCACTCGAGCAGCCTCAAGTGCCCGTCGTGCGGCCCTGGTTCCCGGCCGCCGATACGCACACTTCCTACGGACTCGGCTGGCGACTCGGCATGTACCGCGGTACGTACAATTTGTACTCGTATTTCTGTAACAGTTTATGTTCAAGTAAGCTAAATGCAACAACGATTGCCGCAGAGACACGGCCTTAGCCTGTATGGTGCTCGTACATACTGGCTAAGGCCGTCCAAGACAGCTGCCGGATTAATAACCGGCCCAGGTAAGACCGGATATTTATCCGATAACTGTATTAATAGTCGCTGGGTTATTGATACGGCTGTCGGATAAACACTTTGTGCCAACTTTTATACCGAGGAGTGTCGCAGACGCATGCGCGCTTAATTGGAGTGAGGTTACGGGCAGTTATAACATTCCAGTCACAGTGGAGAGGAATAAGAAGACGAAGTATGTCGTAAGATAAAAAAAATATGCATTATGTAACGTAGGTCGACTGAAGAGCGAGCATGCAGGTCGTCTGGCAGCGTTTGACTCACAAGTTACTCTGCTTCACTCGGAACGTCTCGCTGTCTTTACCGCTAACAACGGGCCGCTGTACGAGGGCAGATACGTTCACCTGGCTCTACACTTTCTTATACTGGACGCCGTCATCGCGGCTAGCAACCGCTCTATGAGGTCAGTCAACTCCGGGCTTAATTTGGGTCGGTGTATAGTCATCATCATCATCATCATCGACAACCGTGGGCTCAATGCCCGTTGGTGTCTGACGCCATTCTTACTATCGCTGCCCACCGCTGCCTATCTAGGGCAGCGTGGCTTAACTCCTGCAGGGTTGTCCCA
>Ga0209367_1005883_pt1 | contig 16988 bp, 14 predicted proteins | sample WorMetLIZISLAND2_FD_187412 | JGI IMG/M metagenome (GOLD analysis project Ga0209367, IMG submission 187412) | Marine gutless worms symbiont microbial communities from Max Planck institute for Marine Microbiology, Germany - Olavius geniculatus... ... | reverse complement strand
GATAAAGGGCTGAGGTCTCGTCGCACCTGTCTTTATTGTTGGCATCGAGCGATGCACTGAGTGCAGCTGTGCGCTATGGCAACTACTCACCTTCTGTTTAGTACTAATAACTGCTCACGATTTACGCTCTGTATAGCTACCGTTGCTGCTGCTGCTGCTGCTGCTGATGATGATGATGATGATATTGATTGCTGCGAACGTTGCTCATTGCCGTCAGTCCTTTATCCGTCGTCGTAATCTTCCAGTGTATATACTTTTTTCCGGCAGGATTCATATACGTTCACGACGTTAAATAACGGCACGTAAATTATTTCTAAAGGGGCATAGGCCTAATATCGTAACTTTCTATATAAAGTCGCGAGGACACCGTCAAAGTTTTACAGTCAGACTCTTCTAAAATTCTGAACTAAATCTTCTAGCCGCTGGTCGTTATATACAGGCCTACGTCATCTAAATGCTCTAACGGCTTATGGGGTAAAATATCGAGTATTTGCACTTGCTCCGTCAGGTTCATTTATTTTTAGGGCAGAGTTCGTTATTGCCATTTTTACTGCAACTAAATATCGTTGGTTTTGCGTCTTTCTACTCATGGCGTAATAAAGAACTTTTCAGACTTATTTTGTCAACTGTCTTTTACCTAGCCACCAAGCTATTGTCCGAACTTGCGATTACGTTAATAATAATGATGTTAGTAATAATGTATATTGTATATCGACTGTGGCGTGTACAGGTGACGGTGAGACTGACGGATGAGAATGACTGTTCGCCTGTATTCAGCGCCGGCTACAGTTCACACAAGACGCTCGCCAGGTCGTCCGTCCCCGGTACTGTCGTCGCTAAATTCTCCGCTTCCGACCCGGACCTCGATGACGTCATACTCTACTCGGTCACATGCTCCCTGCCGACCAATCAGAACCTTCCGTTCACCGTCAACTCTACGACCGGTGAGCTCGACAACTTTTCATAGAAATAAAAGTATGTAAAAGTGTAAATGCTATATAGCATAGGCTTCAAAAAGTAGCAATGGTTCACAGAACGCTGCACGTGACTGCCGTGCCTTGCCGCTAAAAGGTTATAGACTTAAAATGTGATTGATTTATGCACAGATAATTGTGCTGAGTCTGATTTGGACAGCGGATGCACAGTGAACGATGAACGAGTCGAAATAAGTGAATATTTTCTGCATAATATTTTAACGGCAAAATAATCTCCGTAGTCTGGTCATGAAAGGCAAGAAGAATAATATAGATCGAGTAGCTAGTGTATCCCGCTTAGAGCAGCAAATTGATCGCTATAATAACATCCACCAAGAGAGTGATGTGAAGTGCTGAAATATCAAAGCTGGGCCTGGCGGTAGAACAAAGTGAACGAGAGCATAAATCAGGTGCGTCACATTCGGAGGAGACTGATAAAGTGGCGGACGGGCGGGCGGCGTCTAGCGTATATGGCCACTAATGCGAGCAATCTGGGCGTCGTTTGGCCCGTGGTTGTCATCACTTGGTAGGCCTATAGCTGATTCATAATGTAGCGTCGGTGCAGTGTTTTGATGGAAGCCAACACCGGGCCGTTAATACTGCAGGGTGTGGTACGGTACGTGGATGCTGCTATTACACGCTTGATGTCTGATGTCCAGCTGACACGTCGTCACAGCCGACTGCGACCCAAGCTGATCCATCGTACACGCAATTTAGCTGATTAAGATAAATGACGCGCGTATAAGGTTGCAACTTGCGAGTTAGTCCTGCGTAGGGACCGCTGTTAGAGCTTGGTGCAATGATATATTTTATCCGCTGTTTTTGCCCGTACGACAGCAGACCGTGTTAATCTTACTACGGCCGGCTGTTTGGTTGGTTATCTTGCCCAGTCATCTTTGGCGTACCGGTATCGTGTGCTCGCTGGGATTACGTTTACGCCGTGCACTGAAAACACCTGGAATTGATTAATGCCACGTTTCCACTTTCCAGCACAAGCACATCCACCTGCTGCTGAATTGAGCCGCGTAGACCTGACATCTGTACGGGGACTCCATGATTGAGCTGTGGTCTCTGAATAGTTCGTAATTATTATGCCAGACTCTCTCGCAACCAGGTACAGTCTTGCTTAAAACTGGACCTGAGCAGTTAGTCTGGCGGGCTGCGATCGGGACTGAGTTGAGCCGAGCTGGGCCGAAGCAACCCAATTGAAGTTACGTTCGTGATTTGAAGTTTTCTAATATTGATATCGCGGTATTTTGTAATCGCATCGATGTCGTATCAGAACTAAAATCCTGATATTGAGTCATCACTAATGTGTGGTCATTCTGTCTGTCCATTCTGTCTCTGGGTGACATTGGGCAGACTCTGTATTCTTTCGAGCTTTACCTTGCTTTTTTCGTACAGAACGCCTACACATCGAAGGCTCTATGTCCGCTGCGGTAATGTATTAGAATGTATTGATATTTGGGTGAGTGAGGCAGCAGAAATGCTCGACAGTTGATATAGGAGGCGTGGACGACAATACTTGCTCTAATTGCCTATTCACATCAGTCAGTCTGCGACGCCGGTGTTCTGCCGTATTGCCCGGCCGATATAAAGTTGCTCATGCAGCAGAGTTATCTGAGTGTTCTTAATCATCCAGAGCGGACCCGGAGTCGGTGTTTAGCCTGCGTCGCTTGCTTGCTGCTTGGTGCAGTCGTATCGATAACCTTCTGCACGTCTGCAGTTTGCCTGCCTGCACGATCCCTTAGTTTACACGCCGGATTACCGCCATGTTTCCAGCATGAATACCCGTTGCTGAATTAAACGGTTGAGTTTTTTTTCGTTTCTATTTTTGTGTCTACCCTGAGTGGTTCTGTCCAAAAATTGTGTCGTATTACTTAGACCTCTCTAAACAGTAGTCATTGACTGATGATTTCGCCACTTTTCCAAGTCTTGTATATTCAGTGGATAAATATTTGTAATGTAGCAGATATTTTTATACTTGCACTGCATCGAATTGCAGTACAAATTTGGCATCAGTCGACGGCGTACGACAGAGAGGAAGACCTTCAAAGAAGTGGGCAGACAACGTCACAGACTGGATTGAACGGAAAATGTACGTCGCTGTTTGGCTGCGTGGAGCATGAAGCAGCATGAATGTGTTTGACCTAGCAGTTGCTAGCCAAGCGACAAACTGAAGAGAAACTGGTGGCATTGAGTTCCTGCAATGATCCGGCGGATTTCACAGCGCGGCATATAAACAGCGATGCCTACATGTAGACGCATTGGTAAGACGGTCGTCTCGCGGTCGCTATCTTGATATTTTGCTCGTAAAAACACGTTCGCCCGGCCGAGCAGCCGGCGCTGCTCTGCAGACGGCGGCCGCAAATGAGCCCTGCAATGGCAATCGTCCGTCAACACTCGGGTGGCCTGGCTGGTGTCCGTCCGTGTGTGCTCAGCGACTGACCGACGGCCACTGAGCCACTCCGCCGCCATCTCGTCCTAGTCGCTCGACGCCAGTGGTCGGTACTGACACGGGAGCCTGGTCCGCCGGTACAGTACCAGAGAAAATAGACCGGACAGACTCGACGATCGGTCGATGGCCACGCTGACGGACCGGCGTCGACCTGGCATTGCATAGCATTGCCGACTTCACACGGAAACGATATTTGCTCTCGCTCACTCACTCACTGCCGCCCGTGCATTTGTTGTGAACATTGTGTTTTTTGTTCGATCGATGAGCGGAATGCGCGCCTCGAGTTCACTGAGTACTCAGCTGTTTTCAGCGCATCACGCCAGTCGTCATCATCATCACCTGCGCAGCATCTGACTGCCAGTTGCAGCATCTCAAATCACACGCGCTCGCACGACTCCATCCCTCTACACTGCCGGCGCGTCATGCCGAAATTTTGCCTCAGCATTCATGATAATAAATTATTGTTGAGAGCACGCGAAAGGAAAAAGACACGCCATGCGGGTGGAGTGCTGGTGCTTAATGAATTTTAACTCCAATCCATTTTCATTTCAGCCAATGCTTTGCGTCAAGTGCACACACAGCCTGTACCCCGACTCAAGACGTGTCATGATAATATTCGACCAGCGAGCAAAACGTCTGTGGAGTGATTTTTTTTTATATAATTGTAGCCTGAATTTAGTTTTTTAATCAGTTATAAGAATTCAACTGATTACAGTCTTTATCTTTATTTGCTGACTTGTTGAGGTTTCAGCAACCGCTGTTGTCTTTCTGAGAACGATTTTAGTTGCAACCTAACCATCTTGGTACCTATTACTTTGAATTTAACTAAACAAAAGTATGGCAAGTAGGTAAAATGCACTATGCTTATAAATATGTAAAGCATTAATTGATGTGGAAATCTGTAACGTGCTGAATGTGCGTAATGTCGTCATTAATGTGTACTTAACTTTCTAATTAATTGGATGCACTCTGGTAATCCTGCAGGGCAGGGAGTATCAACAGCAAACAGTTAATTGACTATCCCTGGCCCTGGGGGACCCTGGGTAAACAGGGCAACTTGTTGCCGTTGTCAGCGGCAGTGATATGGACGGTGTGAGGTTACTGTCACATGGAAAGCAGATCGAATGACTATCGTCTCCTGTGTCTGGAATGAATAGTGCGGACAGCTAACAGCGGATGAAGTCCAGCACAGATCCGAAGCTTCCTATAGCTGCTACCAATACACTGGGTTTTCCCGCTAAACTGTAGAGTAGGCCTATTTTATTCATCGACTTCTGTCCAAGCTAGCTAGCTGAAGTAGTGATGCGCTGGTTGGCGGTTATTTCAACATCGTGCGTCGAGGTGACAGCCATTTGTTTCAGACGCAGACTTCGTTGATTGATTGCAACTTGCACAGGACCAACGTTCAGTGCTGTTTATATGTGCTGCAGAATTACTTCGACCATTTTTCTCAGGAGTCCAAACAGTCGCTAATACGCAGTCCTTGTGAGCGATGACAGGCGCCAGGATATGGAAATGTCCACCGCCCCACGTTTAATGCGGTTCGCATTAAAACGTTTCAGTCTACAGCACGCAGACGCTACTACAAAAAACTTCCTTGCTGATGTTAAATCAGTTTGAACTGATTAATGTGGCTGCAGTGTTGTTTTTAAGGTGTCGTTTTACTGCCGTAACTGCAGACCATTAGTGAACTCTGTGTCTTCATACCACTGATATCATCAGTCACGCAGTGTCGTGTCGACAGATAAATTTAATGCAGTTTGATAGTTTGATATACTTTGTATTCAGAGGCGTGAGTGAGTGAGTGAGTAGGGTTTATCCAAGGAAGTCTTAGGCCCTATATATTGCTGCTATCTATGTAGAGATCCATGGTTTATCGTCCCGCCCGACACAGTATAGGTCATTTCGGGGACGGGTATTCAGAGGCGCTATTCATCCTGGCCACAATGCGGATATCGTCAGATATTCCGAACCGATAAAACAAAAGCTTTTTACGGTTCTGAGTATTTTTACATATTATTTACAATGTCCGGCACATGTCGATAGTGACCGTTCGTTCGTTTGATCACACGCATGCATGACGCGTTATTTTGATTCCCTGGGATAGTTTACTATAGTCCGAAGGGGCGCCAGTCTGAACACCGAGAGGGTTAGAGCGTTAGGGATAGGGTTAGGATTAGTCTTAGTGATAGGGTTGGCAATGGGGATGAATTGCATCTTTGACTTTGGCGGCCCTTGTCTGTGGCCGAACGAAACCTGGCCAAATTCGGACTATTGCCCCTTCGGGTTAGTGACCAGTCACCGTATTTCACTATAGGCAGTACGAGTGCGAGCGTGGAATAAGGACTGTTGAATGATGATGATGATGACGATGTGTCTGTACGTGTGTGAAGGTTTGTTGCAAGTGTCGAGTCGGTTGGACGACGTCACAGTGACGCCTGCAGTCTACTCCCTGTGTATCACCGCCAGCGACGGTCTTCACAACACCACCGTCCCGTTCAACATCTCTCTCTCAGACTCAGACCACCAGCACGGCGGCCCGGATGTCGAGTTCAGTCAGTCGTTCTACGTGTTCGACGTGTCGGAGGACGCGCGTCCGGGCGTCAGGGTCGGACGAGTCCAGGCGTCGACCTCGTCGTCGTCAGCGTCATTGAGCTACGTCATCGCGTCGCGCTATGCAAGCTCCGTGTTCAGCGTCAACGCCACTTACGGCATACTCACGCTTGCCAGCGCTCTCGACTACGAAACGGTTAGCTATATGTACTATGTAGACAATGTATCGGCCCAGTGCCGACGTGTTATGCGGTCATCCGTCTGCCCGATGTTTGAGATTTTGAGCTGAAAATTGGCGCACCGGAACGTTCACGCCAATTTTTGTTTAACATGCCTTTTTGTTTTTTTTAGTACGAAACAGACGCACAGACAGAGGAACGAGCGAGACCCATTTTGCGGCCTATTAGGACAGCTGCATGATAATCCATTGTCCGTTGCTTTCGGTCGGCTCGGGTCGGGTCTTTTGCACTGTGGGCCGCGGGACTGTGTAAGCTTTCTGAGGTCATGTTTGAAGGAAACGTGTAACCGGTCGTTAGATTACCTGCCAGCTTACAACTGCCGGCACGTCGAGTCATCCTTGCCAGTCTCTGCTGCCACCGGATAAAATGATTTATTAGTGAAACTGGAGCGTCGTGCGTGTGCCATAACTGATCGTCTCCTGCGATGTCAATTTAGTCGTCTCCCTGGATGTCATTACGCGTTGGTGGTCTCAGGCGTACTATCGTGTGCTATAGGTTATGGCTGCTCTTTTAACGTTTCATTAGTCTTTTTTCATTCCCACAAAAAACTGTCCATATTTTTAAAAGACTTGTGGACAGCTTCCTTCATTGCATGCAGCGTTAGGCTTGGCATGATTTATTACTGCTTTCAATTTTTGCTTGTAAAAACAACTTTAGGTATCTGGTAGCTAAGTAATGCCTTGTAGTATTGGACATCGTTCCGTAGGCGTCAAATTTTAAGCAATAAAATGGCAAAAACTGCATCAACTCGAAAATGTAATGTTCTGTAAACAGCTGAAATATCTATAAGTATTATGGTATGTGTATTTTTTATCATTTTTATTTCAGCATAAAATGGTGTCCATAATAGTCAACAAGAGTGAAAAACAAGCAAGGGCATTTTAGTTTCTTTGCTCTAGCCGGAAACACTTTTAGAATTTACCACAAAAGACTGCAGTTACAATGAACAAGACCTCTTGTTGAGTTCAGATGCATGAACAAAACCAAGATAGCATTTTCGGTCTCAATATCTTGCAAGACCATTCGTGCTCTACCACCCATGGCCCCACACCCTCTGTATAAGTGCTCAGTGGCAGTGAAATAACGTGTAGTTTCTGTTCTGTCTGTAGACGGATCATTACTCACTGGTGGTCGGCGCGCTGCTGGACGATGACGTCACCGCAAGCGTCACAGTTTACGTCAACGTCATTGACGTCAACGACAACAAGCCCCAGTTTCACGCTGACGTCACTGTTGACGTCATGTCACTGACGGCCAGCGTGTCCGAGGACGCTGATGTCAGTACTAACGTCATCACTGTCTCAGCAACCGACAGAGACTCGGGTTCGTATCATCATCATCATCATCAGCAGCAGCAGCAGCAGTATAGAGGAGTTTAACGCAGCCTAAATAGTCAGCACTGCGCTGTCAGATAAGTATGTCCGGATATGACAAAGGAAAGAGGAAAGTCTCGAGACGCTGCGTGGCTGAAGACCGACAGTGACGGTGTGCGTAGGTGATGTCCGAAGTCTGGAGTTGTCTCGCATCTTGCCAGACCACGACAGCTTACACTGCAGTTCCACCAGATGTTGATCATCGTCAACAAAGTATTCTAAGGGAGACAGTCCGAAGTAGTCCGAAGTGGCACTATAATCCGAACAGCGCGGGGGTTAGGGATAGGATTTAGCCTAGGATAGCGATAGGGTTAGGGTTAGGAATAGATAGACATCTATCGATAGACATCTATCATCCCCGTATGCATCTTTGGTTATGGCGATTCTTGGCTACGGCCGCCCCTAGCTATGGCGGACCAGAACATGACCAAATTCGGACCAGGGTCGGACTAGTGACCAGTCTCCGATATTCTGTACTCAGGCCTTTAGGGTTAGTAGAAAAGACACATTTCCGCTCTTTGGTTGTGTTCAAAAACCGGAAATTCCTGTAGCTCGCAATCACTGTCAGTCGGTTGGTCTCTGGCCGACTGTTCTGTGTCTGATTTAGTCAGACTGGTTTATCGCTAGGGTAAAATCGCGATCTACTTAGAGCGCCCGGTGCACGTGAAGTGGGTCCGGAGACTGATCTGCTCCGTGTGTAACCGCAAGGACCGCATGCTGCTGAGACAAGTGCACGGCATGGCGGCACTTGATGATGATGACGGATATCGGTCAGTCCAACGAAGTGCTCGCCGACGTTTATTGCACATTTACTGCAAATCTAAACACGTTTAGCGTCCATATGTGCAGTTTACACGGATGGTGAAAGTTTTAGTCTTTAAGGCCACCGCCGGGTTAAGAAAACGACAAGTTCTGCATAGGGAATGCCATGGTTGGTGTATTGGTTACAAAGGCGTTGGGTCGTATATGCTACATTAATTGGCTTTATTTCCAATCTACGGTCGCATTCATGCTGCATAATCTGTCCTGAGTGGTAGGCTTATTAACGGGTCACTAATTTCATTGGTGCAGTCATGCATGAACAGCCGAACGACACTGTACATAGGCCTATGCTGGTACACTATCGACCGTCGTTTACTATGGAATAAGTGGCTTAGACCACAGTCTGAAGTGTATGTAAGTTCTTCGCTAACACATACCACTCTAGACAGTGATTTAACATACGTGCACTTAGCCAAAGTCCCACAAAACTCCAGCGTAATAGAATCCGGTGTGAACTGTAAGCGGAAATTTGCTGAATTTAGATTGAGTAAAGTATGGCAGTTAAGCACTTATGGGTGTGACGTTTTGCGTCAATGTGTCACTAACCCGCAGTGGACTGAGTATACAGAATATCTTGTCAATGATGGTCAATATCTGATTCTGTTTGCAGTATTGTCAGTCGTCTTTGATCATATAGTTGCTTTGTCTGTGATTGCTGACATGTGTCAATGCATCATCGATCAATTTTGATGCAGTGCGTAAGTTCATACTTAAATACTGGCATGCACATGTTTTGCCGTTTTGTAACAGCTTAAATTTGATATACGATTCTGCACAGAAGTCACAAATTTGAAGGTTTGAAGTCAAATTATGGTTTGTTCCGTTTAATTATCGAATTTGTAGAGCCTTTCTCAAAGCACCTGCATGCAAATGCAATTATTCAGCTGTGGCACTGAGCACGCGTCAGTATAGGGCGTTGTCACGTCAAATGCAAGTGGCAGGTGTAAGAAGAACTGCATCGATCGCGAGCCTTAACTCTGTCTCTATGCTTTCTGAATGTAGGCGTTCATATAATGTTTTACTGTGTAAAACACACTAAAAGAAAGAACTAAAATTTAGTGGAAAAAAACTATTAGTTGAGAGAAAAACCACAAGTCCCTATAGCGACGGAAGCTAATTTACGTGATCGTGTATTGTTCTTACAGGAGCGAATGGCGAGGTGAGATACTTCATTGTTGCCGGCGACCCTGAGGCACAGTTCAGCATCGACGAAGAGCTCGGGGTGATCAGAGTCGCTAAATCTCTGGACCGTGAAACCCAGTCACGTTATGAGCTGACCGTACAAGCTGTGGACCAGGCTGACGACCCACACGACAGACTGTCCAGCTCAGTCGTCGTAAGTGATCATCTCAGCATCATCATCATTGAAGGGTTTACGAGTAGTAAAGTGGATTTAATTAAATCTTTCCCAAATCATAAGGCCCACAGGGCGGTGCTGATCTCCGTTGCCCTCAGCCAGACACCGGCTTACACTGCCCGGCCACGGATAGGGAGATACTGACTGAGGTAGTATACACGTCGCACGACCACAGTGTGCCGGTTTACCCCCCCCAGCTTTTGCTGGTAGTCATTGCATTTAGGTAACCACGGAGGTATGGTCGAGCGGTTGGGTAGCATTTCGCCTAATCCCATTTTGCCTAATCTTTTTTGATAGGCGGACCAACAACAACGACTTGCTTTGTCGTTTTTTGCTTTTTTGACAAGCTTTGTTTTGTCGTTCATCATTTTTTCTGTACCATTTTTTTGGCCGACCGTAAGTAAGTATACGACGGGTGTCGTCTCATTTCGCCTAATCTCATTTCGCGTCGTATACTTACCCTAACCTAACCCTAACCCTAGTTCGATTTCGGTTGGGGCTCTGCAGTAGACCCAACTGGGGGAGCGATTAGGCGAAATGCTACGACACCGGTGGAGCCCAACTGACCTGGTGGGCGTTAAGTTGTTCAGCACTGCAAGAAAGCATTGAGTAACTTAACGCGCCCCTGGGATTTAGCGTGGCTTAAATAAGAGGCATTACTTCTACGGCCATGTCAGTAAAGAAAGTGTCGGAGTGTCGAATAAGGTGATACAGTAATACTCGGATTCATATAGATTTAAATCTGATTGAATGTGTGAACGCGGCGTGCTGCAGGTGACGGTGCAGGTGCAGGACGTGAATGACCACTGGCCTCAGTTCATCAGTCCACCGCACTTCAGCGTCTCCGAGGACGCGCCACTCGGCAGCTCCGTGTTCCAGCTGACCGCCTCTGACGCGGACAAGGACGAGGCCGGGCGGGTGACCTACAGACTGGCTGCGGGCGGCGGTGAGGGAGCTTTCAGCGTCAGTGGCACTGACGGCGTGGTCAGGACGCGCCGGCAGCTGGACCGCGAGACTCAGCAGCGCCATCAGTTCACAGTGGTCGCCACGGACTCCGGCACTCCGGCACGCTCCACGTCCGCCCTTGTCACAGTCGATGTGGCTGATGCAAACGATCATTCGCCGGCCTTCACGTCCGCACAGTACTTCACCAGCGTGCCCGAGCAGACTCCAGTCGGCGGCGTCGTTCCACTGAATCTCAGCGCCGTGGACGCGGACGAGGGACTCAACGCGCAGGTGCGCTATGATGTCATTTCCGGTGATGAGTTCGGAACGTTCGCGCTGGACGGGTACACGGGAGAGCTCAGCGTGCGGCGGGCGTTAGAGCGGGTTGAGTACCGGCTGAGAGTCGTTGCCAGGGACCTGGGTACACCGGCGCGCTCGTCGACCGTCGACGTCATCGTGTCCGTTGACCGCGGGACCACACAGAGCGGGACCACACAACGTGCCACCTCACCGCCCAGCTTCCTCGCGTCGCCGTACGTCGGTCATGTGGTCGAGAACATGGCCGCCCCGTGTCACGTGACCCAGGTATGGGCGCGCACTGACCGTGACGTCACCGTGACGTACGCGCTGGCAGACAGAGACCTGAGCGACTTGTTCAGTGTCAACGCGTCTACCGGTCACGTGACAACGGTCGCCATCTTGGACCGCGAGCGCGCCGCTGTCTACACTTTCAACATCATCGCTGTCACTTCCGGTCTGTATAGCGTCACTGTTTAGCACACCGTAGTTTATCGATTCCGTTCGGGGTGTATATATATAACACCCCTTAAATGTTCTGTTTTTACATTTCACTTTAGCTCAAGCGTCGTGCACTTTATGATAGTTAGGTTTGAATGGTGCGTGAGGCAACAGAAACCCTGTATAAACTTCTGATCCATCAATTCACACATTGAAATTTGGTTTCTGAGGGACTCGATTTAACGTAGAGCAATAAGTCACCAGTTAAACTTAAACAAAGATAAGAAAATTAGGTTAGAAGATCTCCCGTATCGACAAATCACAAGTGAAAGAATAGAGAGCGCCCGCGGAGAGATTAGCTGCTGGTCCCGTGTGAACTGTTAAACTTTGCCCTGACCTCATTACAGCTCAGTGCTGAGACACGGTCACGCGCAGGCGCTTGAAGCCATCTTTTGTTTCACAGCAGCGTCAGTTGCATTATCAGCCCAGCTACTGCATCCCGCCAACATCTTATATCTGCTCACTAAACGAACGCAGTGGAAAGACTTTTCAGTTCGACTTATAACCGCATTCACTCTGTAAACTTCACTCGATCTTGGCTATAGTGCTATACATTTAGGACTGTTTTTTTTTGCTTAAGACTCGTGTTGCAGCCCATAATGATAAAACGAAATAATGTGTTCTTTTGGAAAACAAATGACGATTGACGAATGACGATAATGCAGCAACGATATCGTAAAGAACTGGGTCGTTAGTTACTTACTGAAATATGGAAAGTCGCTGGAAATCAGGAAATAAATCTTTCAGTCTGTTTGTCAGCACTTGGCAGCGACTGTATCTGTATGGATGACCTTTATCTAGTTACTGACCTTTCCCGGTCAAATTTCCTGAGATTGCTGCTTCGAATGAAATTATCTGCGGGAGAGCTTTTAGTTACCGAGCGAGAGCGGAGAGATGCATTTTGCGTTATTCACGTGATACGCAAAAGTCATTAGCCATGGCGTCGGTCATGAAATTTCACTTGGCTGCAAAAGTGATAGGCTACGTGCGCGCTCGATCTATTCCAGCTATATGATGGAGAGCCAGTCTCTCGTAGGTGGCAGCGCATCAACTGTTGCAATAACTAACGCGAAGCAGATTATTCATTACACTCGACATGATATCCCGCCGGACTGACTGAGCTCCATCGTCTCGTTCAGCTGCTGTTGCTGATGCGGTGGCCACACGTCCGAATGTAGCGCCCTCCACGGATATGATCCCCCACGGGTCACCCTCACACCTCCGACACAAACCCGCGACCAATTAACCATGTACTGCACTAAGGATTTGAGTTAATATGTTCGGATATATTTATTATTATATGGTAAACAAGAAGCCCAGCTGTCGCTAGGAGCCACGGGCCGACCGTACCGCCTATATTCGAAAGCCAACGTCCGACTTCCGGTCGCGGAAAGAAAGCGATTCCACAGTGACTACAATCCCATACACGCTAGCGGCTATGGTGACGCTGCTAAGCCTCAACGCCCACTTATGTCGGTAGATGGGAGTTTTCACCTAAGGGGTTTATGGCCGGGAAGGGCTGTTCGGTCCCACCGTCATTGGGCGAAGGTGTCACGTGGTTATCATGTCCAGGTGCGCTGCGCACAGATACAGCATTATACCCCGTGCGTTGTGGTCACGGCGTGGATAGCTGATGAAGTTGGCCACTGCTGCTGCTGCTGCTGCGCCGGTGCGTCTGGTAATTCGTGATAATCGAATGAATGACGGAAACGTTCGTTGCTGATGAAGTGTCTCGTCTTTTCCGCCTTCCGCTATACGAGTGGTACTGCAAGCGTCGCATTCTCCCTTTATACTGCTCATTCATTACACGTGTTTTCGCCTATATACCAACTCGTAGCGTTTGCGTTTATCTACTTACTACAGCTAATAATTTATGTTGTTGTTTAACCAGCCAAGTTTTCAGGATTCGATTCAAGCTAGGCTATGTTCTCAAAAGTAAATCGTGCAAATGTATATTGAATACGTTTGCTTCATGTTTGCTTCATCGTGTAAACGGGGTATTACTGACTTACTCACTTTGGTTTGGTAAGCACAGATTTATTTCCAGCCACGGGGATTTGCAAGCCGCTGTTTTTGTCCGGAAAACTGACACCGCAAGTAAACTTTGCGCCGTCGTTAATCGGCCGAGAGCTCTGCATGCGTATTGGTAGCTAATGACGCTGACCTTTTACGAGCCTTTAGCTATCCATCCTACTAGTCATTGATGGCGTAGATACATTTCTCATTCGCTGTCGACTGACCGTTTGGCGTCCTGCTACACAGCGCATCCAGCAACTATATTTCCATCCCCGCGAGGCATCCAGTAGGTCTATATGCGTTTGAGTGTCTCTCTGCAGTGTTCTTGTTGTCGGTAATGACAGGCGCGCGGTCGATGCATTGTACAGCTAACAATAATGCGGCTTTTGACTTTGGGCGTTGCGCCGTCGGCGATGCAGTGCGCCATGTGTGGCTGGCGTTTTGTGCAAAGCTTGATGACGCCACTGACCAGGAATGATTCGTTCGATTTCGTTGTCATATACGCACGGCGTCAGCAGCTGTGTACTGGGGCGACCATGCAGTCCATCCAGGTGCTGGCTGCCATGACGACAGCTGAACGCTTTTCAGCGTGTGATAATGCATATCAATTAGATGCCCGTAAAGCGGTCAGTCACCGAGATAAAACATTGTAAATATTATATCTTAATATACACCGTATCACCGTCCTGCAAACGGCTTGCATTCCAGAAAAGAAAGTGGCCGATAACGGTTCTGGTGATGTAGAGCATGTCGCTGAGAAATGGTCGAAGTGGTTGAAAACTTCATGCGGTTCCTTATGTTATTTCTCGATGTTGAAGTAATGAAGTAGTTCGTTCGCGAGCAATAGGCTATAGAAGGTTGATTGCATTATGATACGGCAGCCAGCACGACATGTGTCAAGTGTGTTAGTAATTCGTCCGACTTAGTACGACTTAGTTAGTTTTCGCATATTAGGTGGTGCTGATTTCACCCTTGCGTACGCGGTGGCCGGCTGTCAGCAAATTAAACGTACGAGTCTGACACGCTGCATGTGAGTTGAAAAGAAATACGAGCCGTCTGGTGTCACGCCGAGCAGTGAAACCGAACTGACTTGGCGGGGTAGGTCGACGTCATCGTTCCACGCCAGGAAGCCGTGAATGTAAGACACACCGACTGACCGGAAGTGACCGTTGACTGACCAGTTGTTCTACGGCGCGGTTATTGGACGTCTCAACGGTCTTGTTCTGCCATCGAGTACGACGTGTTGATTTCTATTCAACACCGACTCGGTCTATTTAGATTTCAGCGGCCAGACTAAAACTGCTGCTGCAGCTGCTGGTCGACCGCATGTGGCGCCCTCTGGCGAGCTGGCGTGAATGCGTTTAACGTCTCGAACTTATTCTTCGTATAACATGCTCGCTTGCTTGTCCAAACAACTTGCCGCCTGATAACACCAAGTATAAACTGTAGTCGTCGGCATGGTGAGAAAGCTGTATAGTATTAACTGAGCGGAGATGATGTCGAGTTCGCCTTATCGTTAAGTGTGCGTGTAATATATACTGCGGCGTGTCAGCTGGTCCACTGTACAAGCTAGCCATCATCACCTCACCTGCACAAGACGTGATGCATCACTCCAGCCATGCTTACCTTTATTACTTCGTCCGTGCTTATCTACAGCAACGCGCATAGCTACGATCATCCGACAGATTTTATTCTATATAGGTCGACCATCGGAACGTTGGCGTCGCCGGGGTTTGGCGGTTCGGGGGTGGAGGGGTACCTGATCGAGCTGATCCATCAAATTCATGCTGCTGAAAATTCGCTCACTGACATGTGGTTACTCTTTTCAAAGACTAAGCATTAACTCAGTAACACTATGTCGACATAATCGTCGTCATCATGGTTTAACACATAGAACAGGTCTGAACAGCAAACTCACCAAACAGTACTGTTGTTAAACATCAGTACTGTTATAATAATATGTGAATAAAAATGTTCTTCAAAGTTTCTCAAATTGTAGACCTACTTGTGTCTCTGGCTGGCGGATAGTTTCAGGAAGTCGGTGTCAGTCTACTGCCCCCTAGCTTCTTGTAGCTCCGCATATTGGCGCTATATAAATATGATTAGTAGTAGTAGTAGTTGGAAAATTATGAGTTCATCATAATTATAAGATTGACGCGAATAATTACAGGATCCCATAAAGAATCTTTAACTTTGAATAGCCTGTTGTTATGATGCGTGAAGGTACAGCGGCGTTGACGGGCACGGCGACGGTGACAGTGCTAGTGCTGGACGTGAATGACCATGCTCCTCGCTTCAACCATGCCGAGTATGCCGCACGCGTCATGGAGAACCGTCCTCCTGGTGACGTCATTGCTCAACCGTCAGCCAGCGACCTCGACCACGCGCGAAACGCTCTCATCAGGTTAGACCAGTGAATACAGTATGTTAGCAGTGTAACGACTAACGCTACAGCATATATTAGCATATATTAGCACTAATCAGACAAAAGCTTGGCAGAGAAACCGCGTTACGTTATGGTATTGTTTAAAAATCGTGTTCTTGTGCACTAAGTCATTCGATGCTTAAATCAAATTAAAATTCAAATTAAGTTTATTTTCAAACATGATTCTAGAAGTGATCAGTTGTCGTGGTATAGGTGTAGACGTTTACTTTATGGTGGACTTTGGCGTTGTTATTTGTCGTTACCTTAAACTTTAAAACAAGTAATTTGAGCAAAGCTCATGAGATGCGCGACAGCCTTAGCAGTTATTATTCGCAGGTTGTCTTGATTTAATTCTATCCATTTTGACGCAATTCACTCTTGAAATCTACGCCACAGCCAGAAAATGGAAAAAAAATACTAAAACCCCTATTTTTGAAATTCAAGGTCATTCAAGGTCATCGATGTTTACACCAATAAAAAGCTTGTCACTATATTGCTTGTAAGGATAAGCAGCATGTCTGCCAATCTGCATCCGTTTTTAAGCTACACGAGCCAATAGCGGTAAAATAACTACTTGTAAATTCTTAAAAATGAATGTTCTATGCTAAAAAAATGTCATGCGGAAAATGTCCAGGTCTATCTCCAGCCATTTCAGCGCAATTCACTCTTAAAATGTGTGTCGCAGCCAAAAATCGCAGAAAAATTCACTAAAAACCCCTATTTTGAGGGTTCAAGGTCATTCAAGGTCATCGACGTTGACAACAATAAAAAGCCTGTTATTAGTGCTTGTTATGATAAGCAGCATGTCCGTGCCTATCTGCAACCGTGTTCACGCTACACGTGATAATTGCAGTAAAATCACCACTTTTTAGGGGGGATAGCTGTTTTGACGCCCGCCTGCGCCGGCCTCCTTGAACCTAGGGGGTCAGGATTTGAACTGCTAAAATCTACGTTGAATGCTGAAAATTTCATACGCAGGTTGTCTTGGTCTATCTCCAGCCATTTAGTCGCAATTCAGTGTTGAAATG
>Ga0209367_1005882_pt1 | contig 16990 bp, 12 predicted proteins | sample WorMetLIZISLAND2_FD_187412 | JGI IMG/M metagenome (GOLD analysis project Ga0209367, IMG submission 187412) | Marine gutless worms symbiont microbial communities from Max Planck institute for Marine Microbiology, Germany - Olavius geniculatus... ... | reverse complement strand
GTTCAACTTCAAACGTTGGCGTTATAACATTTAATGATTTCGTAACTAACGTTGTTGGTTCATTGGAGTACTGCAGTGCAGTTGCCTCTACTGTTGGTGCCACAGGAAAACCTCAGCTGGTACTCTGTTCTTAAAATTTCTCGCAGAGTAACACATGCTATTAAGTGCTTATTCTCTAACGATTATTTTTGTCAAAATCTATTGCTATTGAACCAGGACTGTTCGGAGTTATTGCAAAAGGTAGCAGGAGTCCGGGTTTTTTTGAGACACAGTGTATATGCGACAAGCATGAGTGTTGCAGCCACTGGCCAACTCTACACTGTGTTTCATAAAAAGCACCCTCTTTCTTTCTTGTATAACTTTGTCATATAGCGATCAGTTTACATACAATTTTTACCAGCCGCACCTGACGGAATACGAATTTAAAATATTTTAGCAAAAATGTAGCTGTTATTCTTTGCTACTCGTGACGACACGCTGACGTCATACTGTGTTCTGAGTACCAGCTTTTGCTTGTTCAAGCCAGTGCTGTTAGTAGCTATCCTGCTTCGATGGTGAACTTTATCTGGTTCACTGTTGAGAAATGTCCATCGTATCAGCACTAAGCAACATGGGGCATGAAATCAGGCGTGTTGTGATCCAAAAACTCATCCACCTGACAAGCGGTGTGTGCTGGTGCACTGTCTTGCTGCAAGGTGTAAAAGTCAAGCTATCTCCACAAGTGTGTGAAAGTGATCGTTTTGGGGCATTTTTTTGTGGCCACAATGGTTATAATTCTAACAGTTTGTCATCAGTGAACCAGATGAAGTTCACCATTGAAGCAGGGCTGCTATTCAGCAACTGTCAGCACCAGTTGCGATCGGCCCAAGTTTGTACTTATGGCACATTATGACGTCAGCATTACATCACGACTAGCAAAGAATATTTAACTAATAGCCATATTTTGTCGAAATATTTTGAATTAGTATTTCTTCGGCTATATCTGGTAAAAATTTCGTGTAAATTGATGATCATTTGAGTGAATTATTAAGGACAGAAAAGGGGTGCTTTTTTAATGAAACACTGTGTAATCTAACTCTGGTCAGCCCTGGCCTTTGACGATTTGAGTTGACAGTTGGCGTTCCCAATGCTTTTGAGCTGGGGAAAGTTTACGTGAATTTTCGTCTTTGTTCATTTTCTCGAGTCACCACCAGGAAACAGAATCAGGTGGACAGACAGATGGACTGTCCAAAGATATGGACAAATGGCAGTGGATAGTTTATTTTTTGGATGGGGGGACACAATGTATATACAAATGTAAAACAGGCCACGTTCTGTAGCCTAATTCAGCATATAATCTGGTCCAGGCATCTCTGGACCAAATTTGCGACCTTCCCAGCATGGGAACACCAGATTAAATTAAATCGAATCTATGTCTTTAGCGATACTTTTGGGGCCGCCTTTCTTGCTGTCTTTCCTCCATGTATTTCCCTGATTTTTATGGCTACACTCGTAGTTATGTGATCGCTGTTTGTCGCACTCTGTACGTTGTCGGGATTAATGGAGACAACGTGTATACTGGATGCTGTGTGCTGCGTTTTGTGGTGATGTGATTGGCAGTTTCATACGTACGTTGTTGCTTCGATGACTTTATGTCTTTCGTTGATTAATTGACCGATTGAATAATTATATCATTTCAGTGGCGTAGACAAAGGGTCAACCCCCAATCTTAATTTTTGGGTTAAATATAGATATTAAAAACTCAGGAAAATAACCAAAATTGTTGCAGTATCGGATCGCGTATTTTAAGGCTACAATTGCACCAAATTTGATTTCATAGGGAAAGGGGAAGGGAAGAAAGGGGGAAAGGAGGGAGAAGGGAAGGCAGGGGAGGGAGAATAGGGGAAGGGTGGCGAGGCCCCCAATTCACATTTCTGTCTACGCCACTGTATCATTATTCGGCCTGCGTAGGTTGTCTCTGCGTATTTTGTCGACATACAACTTACTGTACTGTAGTAATTATTAGGGCAATAGAGTGAATAGACAACTTGTCAGAATCTGTGTACATAATACGTATTACATGGTTTGCACTTCAGTCGTTTCTGTGTTTTGTTTTTTTTCCAAATTACAAACACGAATCGCTTGGGTCTATGCAGGTCGCATCTGTCCCGTTTTCTATAGTTAAGTTGACGGAACTAGGTAACGAATTTTTGATGACTTAAATTGTCTCCTGCTACTACACTTTATCCGAATAAGAAATGGTCAGTGCTTTCTATCCCTATACCCGGTGGGCGCAGCTTGCGCCCAGTGAAAAATAGTGGGGAAGTTTTGATAAGGTTGCAGATCAAAACTCCCCCATTTCTTTTCACTGGACAAACTATACATCCTTAACAACCCCCCCCTATTTTTACTTCCCCCTATTTTTCAATCTACACTTTTGACAAAATCTTTTCCCTAGAGGGGGAAGAAGCTCAAAATAGATGGGGAAACTTGAGTCAGAAATGGGGGGAATCTGAGCCCAAAACTGGGAGGGGAAATTGCGCCCGATTTCGATTTCCGATTTGGAGGGGGGGATAGAAGCCACTGGAAGTGGTCCCCTATGAACATAGACAGGAACTGCATGGAAATAAGACTACCGTTGTTAGTCCGAGTGTAGTGTCCAGTAGTTTGTAGATAATAGGCATATGGAAGGCGTACCTGGAATTTGGCTTAAAAAGTATCACTATTGAAGAAATTGAGTTTTTAAGAAGTGTCAGTAAAATAGCTCTGCACGGATGCCTGCGTCGCCGTAGCGTAAATAATGGTAAATAGTGGTCTTTTTTTCGCAAATTAGGCCTAATTAAAGTTTTGCATCAAAACAGATTATCGAGACTGAAATTGGGAACTTAAAATTAACCTATCAACGAGTTTCAGAACAGAAACTGGTCGGCGTCATTTTTGGACCGACCGTTAAGCTTTAACTTAAACGTCCGGCCTTTTGCTACTGTTGTCGTCCGTCTGTATATCTGTCGTCTGTCTGTAACGGATGTAGGTCTACTGTGGCTAACTGGTAGGGCGTAAGGGAAAAACGTTTTACCCGAATAATTAGCTGTGTGTTAAATTCGGGAGTGCAAAATTTCAGCCATCTACTCTACTGGGAACATTTTCCAACTTAGGGCTGAAATTGAGGGGGTAGGAAAAATATGCTTTTTCAAAGGTAAATTGGCCATATCTCGGAAACTGTGATAGATAGGGGGCCTAGGGTTACTATTAATCATCATGAAGTGGCATACGCCCTTTCAGATGAAATGAAAATCATCGATCTTAGATGACCTTGAAGGTCACTGACAATCAGTATGGTAGACTATCCTAGCGACTTTCCCCGTGGGGAAGTTTCAATGAAAGTCGGAATAATGGAATTTACTTATTTACGTCATTCGATTTCAGCATAGAGTCTACTTTTATTGCACTCGTGCTTTTGTTTTGTTTTGATAGTTCCGTTTTTTTGATAAGTAGAATTTTGCTCTCTTTTGATATTAATTTGGTAATTAGCACATTACTCTATATAGTTTTTATGTAGTTTTTTATCCAACAGTGAAACGAAGCATATCATTGTAGTTAACTGCATATCGGTGTGTAAATATTTAACAAAGTGACTAGCGGCGTGGTGTAGTTGCTAAGAATGTAGAATTATGGCTTTTTCGTCCTTTTGCCATTTCGCCCTCTGGCTTTTTCGCCCCATGGCTGATTCGCTCCCTGGCTTGTTCGCCCCTGATTTTCATCATTGTTGTTACGTAAATTCTAGGATGAGATCGGCGATCTCAACAGTCATATTGCTAGCTTAAGATTGGCTGTTCCGTCAGCTGTCATCACCCTTCCAGCTTAATGGCGTTAGGGCACATGCACATTGTGCGACGACAGTCAGCACATTACTGCTGAACTAGTTTACAAACGTCGCGAAGCACAAAATCAACTATCTTATAATTTTATTTATTTCGCTTTAGATAGGCCTACAGGAAAAATTTGTGATCGAAGCATGATGATAGTCTATAGGCCTATTGAAATCACGGATCTTATTTTAGAACTCCTAGCTGGTATGAGATCTTACACAGGGAATGTTGATCTGGACACCGGAGCTAGTTGCAAATATTCTGCAATGCGACAGCGATCTCATCAGTGTAATTTTTAAGAACGAGATTGTGTAAATGGGGTATAATTTACACCAGTCTATGTTTTGTTTGCATCAAATATATGCTATGTGAATTTACGTTTTAGCTGCACAGTTTGTGTATTTGATTGCATTGCTAGGTGCAAGTAGTATGGAGGTGAAGACAGAAGCTGATAGTAATGATATCTCTGAGTGTTCACATGATGACAAACCAACTATTGGTATGTTTGGTTATTTGTTGCAGTTTGACATCTTTTGTAGTTTTGGCTGCTATACTCTTACTCATTGTTACATCGACTTGTCATCTGTGTCAATCTGATAAATATGACCTTTCTCTGAAAATTTTTTATTAATCTGTGTATTTTCCACAGAGATATAAAAGAAAACATAAGTGTGTTTTTTCTGAACCCAGTGTATTCACCCACGAATGGATGGCCAGGCTGAGTTGACTTGGATGGGTGGATAGTTACATACTAGGACAGTTTACCCATCTGCCAATGGTCACCCATGTCTCAGTACTGTGGAATCGGTGATACGCAGACTGCATCGGTGGCGTCATGTCATTGCTGTCCAGAAATGCCTGGAGCCGACACTGAACGATCCTCTCCAATAACTTGGAAAAGAATGATAAGTTTGACACTGAGCAAAATTTCTTCATGTCACCGGTGTCCAACCTACTTTTCTTCAACAGCAGGCGAATACTACTTGGCCTGTGTGAAATCACTTGTGTCTTATCGCTTGAGGATGTTGTCGGAATGTCTGACATAACTAACACGAACTAGTTTGTATGTTGTGCACATACAGCTGAAAGTTGTTTGGAGCTGAAGATTGAAGCTGACAATGATTCTATGATAGATTATCCACATGATGACATGCCAACTATAGGTATATGCTGCCTTTTTATTTCTTTATTTATTTATATCTAATGTTTTGTTATGTTTCTATGCATATGCTAGCATGGATAGTATTTGTAACAGTGTATTTTCTAGGCTGTGGAAATTGGTGATGATTTGTGTCTGCGCAAACTTTGTTGTCGACTTTCCTCCTGCATTGTAACGGACTAAATTCCATTAGAGCAATACAAACGGGTTTGTCGCGGACTTTTCACGGACTTTGTCGCAAACATCTTGACACGTCGCGATGGTTTTTGTCCGCAACTTTTGTGATTTGTGTCCACGACTTTCCCCACGAGGAAATTTCGGTGAAAGTCGGCATAATGGAATTTCAGCATTAGCAGTCAGCACTGTATGAGCTATGACTAAACGGTTTGTGTAGGCTATTGTATTGCCATCTTTACTTTTTACGCACGAAAGCAGCTACTTCTTTCAGCGCATCTTAGTCATCGCAATTCTGTTCGTCTGTCTGTCTGTCCATCTTGCACATGGGTGGATCAGTCAAAAACGGTGCAAGTTAGGATTACCAAATCTTCACCATCGGCTTCCTGGAAGACTCTAGTTTCAGGAAGCTTTTACATAAATTTGAAACGGATCACATCGAATGAGGGCGCTAAAAGAGAGGGGGTAGGCAAAATTTCCGATTTTTGGCCAATAAGTTGCTGTATCTCAGAAACAGTGCGAGATAGGGCCCAGGTTACCATTAATCACTAATAGGAAGTCGTACACTGGTTCTCGATTGGCGCCGAATTTAATGACCATGAATGATCTTGAACGCCAAAATAATGGTTTTATGGATTTTTTGGGCGATTTCGGGCTGCGACACAAGTCTATATCATTCACAAGGTGGCGCCACGGTACTATCGTTACCGTTATGCGATTCAGATATAGAATTTGGTATTTTTATATTAACTTAGCGCGAACACCTCAATTTTCAGCTAAACTACTGAACCGGAACTGCTATAGGCTTTCGCGCGTCTCATGAGCATTAGCTCAAATTTCTTGTTACTTGTATAATTTTGTGTTATTTTGCAAAAGATAACAACAACCAGTAGTTGAATACTGTAGTTTTTGTATTTTTTGACTATGAAAATTAATGGATTGATCTTGATTAATCATTGGAAATTAATTGATTAAAAAATTTTTAATTACGCAGTGTTGCATTAAAAAGCATCTTTTTTCTTTCTTTTATAATTCACACAAATGATGATCAATTTACACAACATTTTCACCATATGTAGCTGAAGAAATACTTATTTAAAATATTTTTTTACAAAATATGGCTTTTAGTTAAATGTTCTTTACTAGTTGTGATGAATAGCTGACATCATAATGTGCTGTAAACTATGTGCAAACTTGCTAGTCGCAACCATTGCTGACAGTTGCTGAATAGCTGCCCTGCTTTGTTGGTGAACTGCATCTGGTTTGTTGATGACAAGCTGTTGAAGTTTTACCATTGCAGCCACTAAAACGCACAAATTGATCACTTTTACACGCTTTTTGGGACAGTTTGACTTTTACACCTTTCAGCAAGACAGTGCACCAGCGCTTACCGCTTGCCAGATGGTTAAGTTTTTGGCTTGTGAGACGCCTGATCTCATGCTCTCATGTTGCGTAGTGCTGATACGATGGACATTTTTCAACAGTAAACCAGATAAAGTTCACCATCGAAGCAGGGTAGCAACTGTCAGCTCCAGTTGAGACAGGCAAGCTTGTACTCACGACACACTGTGACGTCAGCGTTATGTCACGACCTTCAAAAAATATTTAATCAACTGCCATATTTTGACAAAATATTTGAAATTAGTATTTTTTGGCTACAGCTGGTGAAAATTTTATGTAAATTGATCACCACTTGATTGAGTTATAGAAGAAAGAAAAAAGTGCTTTTTTAGTGAAACACCATGTAGGAGCAGTCCTAATGTTAATCACATGTACAGGGAGTTGTTTTTGAGGTGAAGACAGAAGCTGATAGTAATGATATGACTGAGTGTTCACATGATGACAAGTGGCCAACTGTTGGTATGTTGCTTCACTTATTCATCTGTTTCTGGTTTATCACTTTCCTCGTTTGTAACTAATCTCAGGTTCCCCCAATTTCTGACTCAAGTTTTCCCCTCTACTTTGAGCTTCTTTTCCCTCTATGGAGAAAGTTTTGTTAAGGGTGTAGTTTGCCCAATAAAAAATAAGGGGAAAATAAAAAATAGGGGGGATTTTGTTAAAGGTGCAGATTGAAAAGTAGGGGAAGAAGTAAAAAATAGGGAGGCAGAAGTTTTGTTAAGGATGTGGTTTGTTTAGTAAAAAATAGGGGGAAGTAAAAAATAAGGGGGGAGTTTTGTAAAGGGTGCAGATTGAAAAATAGGGGGAAAGTAAGCAAATAGGGGGGAGTTTTGTTAAGGGTGTAGTTTGCACAGTGAAAATAGGAGAGAGTTTTGATCTGCAACCTTATCAAAATTCTCCCCTCTATTTTTCACTGCGCCCACCGGGTATATCGATAGAAGTCACTGAGTTTGATCTTACACAGTTTCTGTGTTGGCTGTAAACATAAACTAAGTTTGTAGCATAATGTGTATTGACTGAGGTAAGAACTTTCAGGTTAACTCAACCTGGCCGTCCCTCTGTGGGTAGGTGCTATAATTACCACAGAAAGCTGGGGCATATGTGCACTGTGTGATGCACTCTCCGTGGTCTGTCAGTGTAAATTCAACTTAGTGGTCTAACTGCTGATATAACTTGATGTTTCGTTTGAATATGTACAAGTTTCATCTGCTTGTAACAGCTTTTGCTCTGTGGATCAGATAACATTGACAAGTGAATATTTTGTTTATGACCACAAACATGTCAGCATTGCTTTAGTGGCCTTTGTGTTATCACACTCACTGACGGTGTCGTGTATGGCTAGGTGTAAGTAGTATGGAGGTGAAGACAGAAGCTGATGCTGATTGTATGATACTAGAGTATCCACGTGGTGACAAGTGGCCAACTGTTGGTGTGTTGCTTCACTCATTCATCTATCTCTGCTTTTTCATTATTTTTTCTCATTTGTATATGAGGATGAATGGATGATCTGTATGTACTAATACATGTCCACGTTAGTTGGTTTCTGTCTCATCTTTCACTGTTTCTATGTTGGTTGTTAACTAATCTTTTAGTGTAGTGTGTATTGGTTGAGTTAAGAAGTAACAACTCCCAGGTTAACTCAGCCTGGCCATCCCTCTGTGGGTAGGTGCTATAAGTATCACAGAAAGCTAGTGTACGTGTGTATTTGTCGATGTATTCAGTCTGCCTGTGTTTGATCTTTCACTGTTTGTATGTTGGAGATGAATGTAAAACTTTCTAGTTAATGTGTACAGTTTGAGCGAAAAATAATCCTATGCTTCCATTTGCACTCTGATAAAAAATAGAGATAGGTGGAGAGGTGGATTCAGGGCCGAACTGGCTCCGTCCCTCCCCTTTGGGCGACGGACAGACGCCATCACCCGTCACTGTATCAATCGTCAGTTATAAGTTCACTAATCCCGATACAGATGAACACAGAAGCCTTCAGTGTCGAGCGTGTGTATCTCAAAAAGCAAGAGTTTCAGCTAAGTAAATTTTGTAAGCCTTTTAGCTTCCTCAGACCTCCCACCGGGGCTCTGCCCCTGGACCCCGCTGGAGGACTCCGTTCCCCAGAAAGAACTCTTCTAGGGGGCTTTGCCTTGCAGACCCTCCACTGGGGCTTTGCCTCTCGACCCCGATGGGAACCCCCTGTATTGCCTCCTCGTTTTTTACATCTTGGCTACAGCTCTGAAAGAAGGTAATTTAACAGCGACTCATCAGTCAGTATATCTCTCTGTCTCCAAACACGTCATGACGGCGTGTTTGAAAAAGAGAGAATGATTGATGCGTCCCTTGCAAAAACATGTCTTTATGACTTGTTTGAAGACAGAGAGAGATACTTCTAAAGGGATTGAAGGGGGAAAAGGAGGAGAAAGGAAGGGGAGAGTATAAGGAAAGGGACAAAAAGAGGAAAGGGGAGAAGAGGAGGGAAAAGGAAGGGAGAAGGGAAAGGAGAGGGAGAAAGGGGAAGGAAGATCCAACTCCCCTTTGCAAATTCCTGGATCTGCCCATTGGGTGCAAAATGTTTTCATTTTGTGTTTACTGTTTCCTGTATTTTGTGACAGACAGACATATTCATCTCTATTTTTCTCTCGTTATCTCAAGATTATTATCTGTCTTTTTACAAACATGCCTCCATGATTTCTTTGGAGACAGAGAGAGATAATGATTGACGAGTCACTGTTAAATTTCTGTATTTGGTGTATTACATCATGTAATATTACACGATGAATTATTAACATACTGACACAGAATAGTATTCAGGAATGTCTGTCCCTTCTTGGACACTATACGCAAGCTACCCCCCACTTCTTTGATATTTAACTCTTTCCCCTTAACGTCAGCAGTGATGAGCACAAACTTTTTATTCTTAGTTAAACTATTTTTCTATCTAAAATAGTAGTTAAACTTTTAGTCAGACTTTCTTTCTACCCACCTTGAAAAGGTAACTTAAACTTTTTAGCATAGTTAAACTTTTTTCAATTTTTTTCAAACATATTTGATGAGACTGACTTTATGGACTTTATTTATTGTTTATTTGTTCTGTGCATCTGCTGATAGTTAATAGTAAAGCAGTAACACTGCAAGTGGAGGTATATTTATCATATCATCATCTAACATTTTGCAGTTTCAGTGTATAGACAGTCACATCATAGACTCATTATCCATCATATTCACTCATAAACTCTTAAACAGTGTTCAGAGAAAGATATGCTGATTGGGTATTTTGTCAGACATGTCACTTGAATCAAGGCTGAGTCTTACAAACAGCAAGTGAATATTTCAAATTAACTAAAATAATCTAGCTAAACTTTCTAGTTAGTAACCAACTTTTTAAGTTATATTGCTTTCTCAATTTAAACTGTTTAAAATTAGCTAAACTAATGGTCTTACTAAAAATGTTGTTAAACTTTTAGTTAGTAACTTTTTAGTTTACTTTTGCCCATCACTGAACGCCGGACCCATCCCATGGCACATTCAGTTATGCTCCATTTCCCTTTGACGACAGATGATGAGATCTGTACTCGCTGCCTGCAAAAAGTTGTCCAAAAAGGAAAAGGTTAACCGAGGTGCCACAAGCGTCGAATAGAGTGGGGAATGGGGAGGGGTATGTATCTCTCTCTGGTCGATTAGGGAATTTAGGGAGCATCGTAAGGTTTGTTAACATGGTCCGGGAAAATGAATTTAGTGCGTTTTTAGCCTAAAAGTATTGCTGGAAACACTCGGGAAACATTTACTGCTCCCCAGTCTCAAAAGTGGCTCCCACTTGAGAAACGCAATATGCATTGAGCATAGATTTCATTGGACATAGGGTCCTTGATTGTGCCCATGAGAACTACAGTAATGATGTTAGACTAGACGCAAATATATTTTGTTTGATGAAACATTAAAAACAAGCTAAAAACTGCACCAATTTATAGAGAGCGAAAAATTGTAGGGACGGATTATTAGATGGCAGATGACAACGAGAAGCACGTGAATTTTTTTACACCTAGCAACTTGGCTTCGTCTTCAGACCAGTGACATGTGCACATATTTGATAGTCACATCCGCTGCTGATATGACTTGATGTTTGCTTTGAATGTGTGCAAGTCTGTTGTGTATATACAGGAATGACATTTGAGGTGAAGATTGAAGCTGATAGTAATGATATCACTGGGCATCCACATGATGACAAGCCAAGACCGCATGTGTGTACAGTGTGTGACAAACGGTTTATAAGGAAAGCAGATTTGAAGACGCACAAGGAAATACATACTGGAGACATGTTGTATTCGTGTACTCAGTGTGAGAAACGTTTTGCTGCTAAGCGTTACTTGAAGCAACATATGAATGTTCACAGCAGTAAATACAAGTGCACTGAATGTGGAAAGTGTCATAGTAGCAAAGGACACTTAACAGTACACAGTCGAAGTCATTCTGGAGAGAAACCGTTTGAATGTACTGTTTGTAGCAAACGGTTCGCTACACCAGAGAGCCTTACTGTTCACAGCAGAATTCACAGTGGAGAGAAACCACACAAATGTCCTGAGTGTGACAAGGCATTTATTCAGTCTGGAAATCTAACCACTCACATGAGAGTTCACACGGGAGACAAACCATACAAGTGTTCACTGTGTGAGAAAAGTTTCAGCACATTCAGCCACTTGCACAGACACAAACTTCACGTACACAGCAACAGAAGACCTTATGGCTGTTGTTACTGTGGGAAGCGGTTTAAAAGTAGTCAATGGCTGAAGCAGCATGTTTATACTCACACTGGTGCAAAGCCATACTCTTGTAGACACTGTTCAGACTGTTTTACTTATTACATCCAACTCAAGACACATCTTCTGAAGTCACACAATGAAGGCACTTGGTTCACATGTCACACTTGTCAGAAGAAATTTAGTGCGAAGGGTCACCTTAAAGCACATTTACTTCATCATGAAGGTGTGAAGCTGTATGTTTGCAGTGAATGTTCAATGAGTTTCTGTACAGGGGCTGAACTGAGACTTCATCAGCTGAAACACTCGGACTACAAACAGTTTTGCTGTGGTTCGTGTGGCAAATATTTTAAATATAAACAATCTGTTGTAAAACATTTCAACAGATGTTCTGTTTAACTGCGATACATTTGTATCTTTGCCAGGCAAGATTGAGACAGAGAACAAACAATCTGTGGACAATTGCTTGTTAAACAGAGTTGCTACTGTTGACTCAAGACTTGTCAGTGAGATTCTGTGTATAACAGATTGTGTCGTGCTGCTTCATACTCTATGTCAGCTTGACAGCATGTGTTCTGTCAGAAACCTGTCAGAAAATTTTGCTTTTGATAAAAGATTTTAAAACAGTAAAAAAAAATTGGGGTTTATGATGCTTAATTTGGACCTTTTTGGGGGAGGAATTTTGTTTACCCATGAAATCTTGTGTTGGAAATTTGCAGTAGTTTCCCAAAAAAAATTTTCAAGTCGCAGCTTTAACTGTCTCTTATTTTTTCATCAGACTGCAACTGGAAAGACAGGATTTATTCAGGCCTTAGCACTGATGTGTCCTCAAGGATTTGTTCTTGGCCTTGTTGACAAAATCCTTGGCCTTTCGCTCCAAGTCTTTGTCCTTGAACACAAAGTCGTTGATAGCATCACTGCGCCTGAGCTGTGGATGTTACTCACTGATCTGATTTATTTGTCCGTTTATTACGTAGCTCAACTGTTGATATTCTGCTGTTAGTCAACTAACATTACTGCTGAGTCATTGCACGCTGTTTGTTGCATTTTACGCTTGTGCTTTTTACGGCTTCATTTCTGAGACAAAAGATGTTTTTCCATGTCAGAATATTTCTTTCTAATTGGCTTAGGGCAAAACTGTCTGAAATTGCTGTCACAATGTGTTCATGTGCTTGTTTTGTCAATACTTTATGTACTGCTATTAGACAGTTCACAGATCAAATACATGTTGATGATTCTGATGTGAAGCTGTGTTTGTGTACATGTATAGGCCTATCTGTTGTCGATGACATTTCAAGAACATTGAAAACAACTTTTTATGCAGTGCATTTTTAGACTTTGCTTAGACTTTTGTGAAGTTTGTTAATAAACAACACCCAGATTTGTTTTGCTGTATTTCATTATGTAATGAAATAAGTATTTATGTAGCATTTTGAAGAAATTTGTAGTTAGGACATTTTGCCGTAGTCCACTGCAGACATGATGCTTTGCATTCTGCCGCTGTTAGCGGTATGTGTTTTTTTGTAGTTGGAACAGTTTTGCAGTTTGCAGTGCATGCTATGTGTTCATTTGACTGCTATTACTACTGTAGTGTTTCCATGTTTCATTCTTATACTCTCTGTACTTCTATGTCTGCAGTGACATCATGGCCTCGGAGCAAGGGGCCAATTGACCCTCCCCCTAAATTTTTGCTGTTACAAAATTGTTAGAAAAATTTTTGTCACAAAATAGTCATCCAAAAGTGCACAATTTGGGTTTAAAACCCACATTTTGGTGCAATTTAGCAGCAAAATCAAAATTGTTACAACACACAATCTATTCTGGCGGACATTTGCAACTGTTTGTCAGAAATCTTTTGGAAATTTGCACTTTTGAACTCTCAGCCCCGACTATTTTTTAACCCACGACACCGCTGTGGCCAGTAAGTCGCTGTATCTCAGTAATGGTGCGAGATAAGGCCTAGGTTACTATTAATCACTAGTAGGAAGTTCGATTGGCGCCGAATTCAATGACTTTGAATGACCTTGAACGCCAAAATAGGGCGTTTTTGGACTTTTTGCTGTGACGCAAGGCTATATCATTCACAAGGTGGCGCTACGGTACTGGCGTTGGTGGCGTGGCGTAGTTGGTAACGCGTTTCGGTTGAAACGAAGTTACTCTACGCCGGGCCCAGTTAGTACTGCGATGAGAGACTGCCTGCGGGTAGGAACTGCTATAGGCTTTCGCATGTCCCATGAGCATTAGCTCAAATTTCTTGTATTCTCTTACCGCAGTTGCTGTGTGCCATACACAAGGTTTCTGGTAGTCCGTAACTTAGCAAGACTGGTTCAGCACACATAAAACGTGCTAATTTACAGCATTTTTATTTCACAAGGTAGTGTGGCAATGTGTTTTTGTGTGGTGGGATATGGAATGACAGTTTGATTACAAATTTCCAGAGATTTTGCTAGTGAAGGAATTTTGAAAATTTGCTGAGAATTGACAAAATGATCACGCTAATTTAGAGTACCTGGTACCAGTTTTTTGGACACAGTGTAGATGTGTGTGTTTGTCCATACACAGATTGCGTGATCTTTCACTGTAATCTGTGTGTGTCTTTGATTTAAATATAACTGTTTGTAGTGTACTGTGCATTACCGAGACATTTGCATGATCCTGTTCACACCAAATCTGTTTTTGGACGATTACTTAAGACACTTTTCTTTTTAGCGTACTAATGTATGCAGCGCGTTAGAGGATTTTGGCGTTGATGTGCTATATAAATTTTCATTTTACTTACTTACTTATTTGCTAGTTGTGTGTAGTGTTATCAACTAACTTTCAGGTCAAGTCATCCTGGCCATGGCTCTGTGGTTGGTGGACATGTGAATAGCTTCCCTAATAAGTACCAGTGCAAGCTGGGACATAAACAGGCATACTACAAAATGCACGTGGTCTCACAGTGTAAACTTGTGTCTGGCTGAAGCCTAAAACAACAGAGATAAGCGCCACTTTGTGGGCCTTATACGAGGGTCGATCCATAAATAAGTTTACAAAATGACGCCATCCCGTTAATTTTTAGAATAAGACAAATCCGAAATATACGTTTTGTAAGGAATTTAATTCTGAACATATGTGAAGATTTTCTTGTTGATGGCATCATTATTGTGATGCCATCTGTTTATAAAACACGGCGTATTTGTGTACTATTTTTCCTGCCAGTAATCTATCAACTCGCAAGTGACAGACAGCATGGAAAAGAGGAAAAATGAATAAACTTAACAAGTTAATGTCATCTCTTTGAATGTTAGGAATTTCTGTTTCATTTTTTCAACATATCGCCCAAATTCCTTCAAACATTTGTCCCATCTGTCATCAAGCTTCTGAATGCAAAAAAATGATGCTTGCTGCAATCCAAGCCACAGAAGAATGACTGATTGCATTTCAGTAGCAGGTGCAAATTTCTGCCTACCTAGCATTTTTTTACACCAAACTTGTACTGTTGGTATCGTAAAACACTTGTCGTCATACACTGGATGCATTTTAGAGTGAACCGATGTGCACTAAATTATATTGCCCACAAAAAAACTATAATAGTGTGATGCTCTTTACGGGTTGATTTCAGTGGCAATGTCGCCATATTTAACGATTGTAAATGATGTCACAGTGATGTTATTATAATAAAACTCACAGCCTGTACAAAACATATACAAAACGTATATTTCAGATTAGATTTATTTTAAGAATTGATGGAATGGCACCATTTTGTACACTTATTTATGGAACGACCTTTATAGCTAATGAATAGGCCTATCTTCACTTTTTTGTCATAATCATGATTTGACTTGACATCATCATGACTTGATGTTTGGTTTGAATGTGTACAAGTTTGTTGTGTATATACAGGAGTGACCTTTGAGGTGAAGATTGAAGCTGATAGTAATGATATCACTGATCATCCACATGATAACAAGCGAAGACCGTATTTGTGTACAGTGTGTGGCAAATGGTTTACAACGAAACAGAATTTGAACCATCACAAACAAACACATAATGTTGACAGGTTGTACTACGAATGTATTCAGTGTGAGAAACGTTTTACTACTGAGAAGTATTTAAGACAACATATGAATGTTCATACCAGTAAATACAAGTGCACTGAATGTGGAAAGTGTTTCAGAAACAGCATAGAGTTAACAATACACAGACGAAGTCATTCTGGAGAGAAACCGTTTGAATGTACTGTTTGTAACAAACGATTTACTACATCAAGTGAGCTGGCTGTTCACAGTAGAATTCACAGTGGAGAGAAACCGTACAAATGTCCTGAATGTGACAAGGCATTTATTCAGTCTGGATGTCTAACTACTCACATGAGAGTGCACACGGGAGACAAGCCATACAAATGTACACTGTGTGACAAAAATTTTAGCACGTCTAGCAACTTTGTTAAACACAAGAGAATTCACAATCGAGACAAACCGTACAAATGTCCTGAGTGTGACAAGGCATTTACTCAGTCTGGAGATTCAACCACTCACATGAGAGTCCACACAGGAGACAAACCATACAAGTGTTCACTGTGTGACAAAAGTTTCACCACATCCAGCAGTTTGCAGTAAAAACAAACGGCATGTCCACAGCAGCAGAAGACCTTATGACTGTCGTTTCTGTGGTAAGCGGTTTAAAGGAAGCCATCTTCTGAAACGTCATTTTTATACTCACACTGGTGCAAAGCCGTAGCCTACTCATGTAGACACTGTTCAGCCTACTTTACACATCGCAATCAACTCAAGGGCTCAAGGCACATCTGCTGAAGTCACACAATGAAGGTACTTAGTTCACATGTCACATTTGTCAGAAGAAATTTAGCCTCAAATGTAATCTTAAGGTGCATTTGTTTCGTCATGAAGGTGTGAAGCCATATGTTTGCAGTGATTGTCCAAAGAGTTTCTATACAACATGTGAGTTAATGCAGCATATGCTAGTCCATTTTGACTACGAGCAGTTTTGCTGTCCGTGTGGTAAAAGTTACAAACGCAAGGACTATGTCAAACAACATTTCAAGAGATGCGCTGACAGAGTGGCATTCACTGATGCCATTAACCTACGTGCCGGTGTGTAGATTGGTGCACGGGTCTAGAGACACTGTAACTATGCAGCGATGACTGACTGTTCTTGTCTTTTAGTTCACAGTTGGGCCATAGTTTGTTCAACACTGACGATGTTGTTCTGCCACTGTATTCCGTTGTACGAGGGTCATCCCAAAAGTTTCCGGCCTCGACATATTAGACAACAATATTTTTCACAATCTATACATCAGTGAAACGTACATCCTTTACGAACTCTAATGAGTCGGTTGCGGATATGACGTCGTTGTAATTTATGACGTCACAGAGCATTAAACAAAAGAGATTTCCAGCGTCAATAAAAAAGGCTTGAGTCATTCATCATCATGGATAGCGGACACCATCATTATCAGATTTCAAATTTCAAAACAGATAATAGTCACTGGGGGTAAGGTCGTTGCTGTATGCAGGGTGGTCTTGGTGTAAAAGTTTATAGTCATGAACAGCCAGCTGGGTAACTGTAGACTTTGGACTGGACTGCAGTGCTGAAATATGGGGAAATTGTGCAGGGCTTGCTTCCGGGCCCCTCTCGGCCCCCCTGTCCATCAGGGGCCCATG
>Ga0209367_1005881_pt1 | contig 16993 bp, 6 predicted proteins | sample WorMetLIZISLAND2_FD_187412 | JGI IMG/M metagenome (GOLD analysis project Ga0209367, IMG submission 187412) | Marine gutless worms symbiont microbial communities from Max Planck institute for Marine Microbiology, Germany - Olavius geniculatus... ... | reverse complement strand
TATCCCGCCTACTACTGGCCACCGCCCCCGCCGTCGATGACACAGACCGCAGCGGATCAGTTCCACGGCGGACTGAGATCCGGATCGGCGGCTGGCGGCGGATTCGTGGCGCAGTCGTTCGGGGCGCCGGCGTGCGGTGCAGCTGGTCTGGGTAGTTACTACTCGTCGATGGCTGCGGCCGCAGGACTGGTGACGCCGGCGTCGACCGGTGGACACGCGGGGGCTTTGTACCCTCCCGCGACTACACCACCACACACGGCACCTCCTCCTCCACCCCCGCCGCCGCAGGGATCATACTGCGCACTGGCTGGCGCAGGGAGTGACTCAGAGTCGCCGGGCGCCGGATGTAGTAATGGCGGCAGTGGAGCAGCAATGGCGGCCGACATCAGCGACATCTGGCGGGGCTCGAGTATTGCGACGCTGCGCAAGAAGGCGATTGAACATCAGGTGTCTGCCGCGGTGAACGGCGGCGGTCTTGCCGGCTTCAGATGAGCTCCGCTCTCGGTTTACTTCGTAGCGAGACAGCCGCGTAGGCCTACGTGGTCTTAATCCACCACGACTGACCACACTAATTATTCATCAGACCACTGAACCACTTCAAATTCGGCGAACAGTTTGATCCTTGAACTGACCTGAAACGTTAGAGATTTTAACAGAATTCGTCGCATAAATTTACGCTTCACTTACTTACTTTTTTTTAGCAGCACAAAAACTTAGATACTGGGGCTGTGAATGATGTTTTGCAATTCGTAAATATTGGCAAAAATAGATTTTCAGTTTAAATATGTGCAACTTTTTTGCCAAAGACCGTATAGATTAAATTATGTAGTGCTTACTGCTTACTCACTACGAAGTAAACCATTATACGAAGTGGCGGATCCAGAAGTATCTGCGGGGTTCTATCCCATTGGCGAGCCGAGCACAGCGCCATGTCAAGAATACCGCTTTTGTACGCAAAATTCGCCAAAATGCAATAATTTTCTTTAACAAATTTTAAGCAGAAACCTCTTGAAACTTCCGGTAAATAATCGATTCTCCAATTGAACACCTTAGTGACTTTGTCACCTGATCTTCTAACCATGGCCACCTGTCATAAACTTTAGAATCGATCGGATCCGCTCCTGTCGACGTGCAGCTGAGTAAGAACAGACTGACTGCAGCAAAACATTTTTTTGCACGAAACATTCCATGCTAATTAGTGTAGACTGTATCTATAGACAGTGTGTACGTATAAAGAGTGTATTATTGTGTGGTTAGATAGGCTATACAACAGTGTTAGGTAAAACTTATGCTTTACTGGAGACACCTTACCGATCGCAAGTGTATCGGCCAGTCTGTACGAATCAGAAGTTACTTAATACTGACTATCGGAGATAGGCCTGTTTGACGGAGACGTGCAAGTAAAACAGTAGAACTGTGACCAGTAATTTATTTGAGGTTGGACAGTTCAAAAAGCAATACCAAATGCAAAAGTGTGAATGAGCGTCGTTTACAAAAAGTTCTTATATGCAAAGCATATTTAAACTTATAGCTTAAATCGTACGTACGGTAGGTCTATGCCTACCTTGCAATCGACGATAGCATAGCCTATAGGCTACACTAAATATTGATAAATTTTCACAATTTTTTCACCAGTAGACTTTGTAAGAAATTTGCTACTCAGTGGCATGCACATCACACCTATTGTAAAAATAAAGGCAAAGGTCAGAATATAGCTCTTAAAGAGCGAACCCCTCACAGAACTACGGCGCGTAACTTGTCATATGGGATCACACAGTGTTACCTGCCACCCGACAGAGGTGAACGCGCCCCGCCTTAACCCCAGCCAGATAGGCCGGTACTCGATTTTTTACCTACCTTGGAGAGATGGAAGACTGAGTTGACCTAGGCGGGTGGTTACATACCGAGATGGTTTACCTGCCCACAGACAGTTACCCATCGCAGTACTAACCGGGACTGGCATACAATAACTTCGCTAATCGGATCAGACGCGTTACCACTAGGCCTACACCACGCCACCAACCATTGTGTCGCTACTTTATTTTGTTAAACATAAATATCCCAAAACCAACAATTTGTACAGATCGGCAGAAGGTCTAATGGTAATTTTTAAAGTATTTTACTGAAATGTTAAATATGAGTTATAGTAAGTGTAAAAAACAATGGAGAACATATTGAACATCTTTTCGATTAATTTGAATCGTTTGTTTGCATAAATTTTCAATGTCCATTAATAGTGGTTGGCGGCTGCAATTTTGCTCAATTAACTGCATGAGCATTGTATTTCGATCGTGCGACTATACAGGCTGAGCACTATTTTGCTGAAAGATGAAAACTTACTCTGTAGCTATATGTAAACATTTTTGGCACTTACTATAATTCATATTTAACATTTTACTTAAATACTTTAAAAATTACCATTATACCTTCTGTCCATAAATATTGCTAATTTTTTATATTTATGTTTTACAAGATAATATAGCGACATAACAAGTGCGGTATGCATACCACTGAGTAGCAAATTTCTTACAGAATTTACAGATATGGACAAAATGCAATAGCTTACTTTTTGGGCCACCCTGTACATGTAGCTGTAGCTATCGTTTCTACTGTGTCAGCTTAAAATATGCAACTTTTTTAGGTAAACATGCAGTTTATGATTAGTTTGAGAAATTCTTTTAATTTTGCCATCAGAGATAAAGTGCAGAAAGATATGCATGCGGGTGGAATAAAATTTTCTTTAGTAGTTGACGCAGATACTTCACATAGCCTACCGTCCGAACACTGTTGTTCACGAAGTTTCAGGCCCTTGTGTAAATTTTTGCCTGGCCTATCGTGTGACTTTTACACGCCAGCGCGTCAATAGAACGCTTACCTTTAGATTCTGTACACTGTGAGTCTAATATCACTGTTTTAAAATGTCAGCTTTCGACTTCTCTAACTAAAGGTATAGCCGCACCAGTAGGCCTACAGTGCGTTTCTGAATCATTTCGGCCAGTTTTATCCTTCGAAATTTTGCATGTGAAATAGGTCTATAGTAGACCATAGGCTATAGTCGCAATAAACGTTTAAAACGTTTTAAATTTTTTTTTTTAAAACACGTTTTAACTTTTAACATTTTAAAATGTTTTTACAACGTTTTTGTGTAAAAATAACGGTGTGTAATAAAGAAAAATTGTATTTATATTTACTAGCTTGTGCATGATGAAAAATGTACTTAGTGCATATGGAAAAATAGTAACAATGGCATTAACCAATACATCCCACATGAATTATAAAAGGGTCACGTCCAACGTTTACAGACGGTTTCTAAATTTTTTTAGACTAAGAATAAAAACACGCGTTCTGACTTTTTAAATACATTTTTCTAACGTTTATTACATTTACGTAGTTGACTATGACATCAGTGAACGATATTACACAATACATTTATGGATCATGTGAGTTGAACGCGTGTAGTGGGTCTTCTGTAGACCTTGTTTCAATGCTGATTGAGTGTCGTGTTAATTTATTTATTCCCAGTTGACAGATATAATTATTATTTATCTTGTAACTTATCCAACACTAGTTCATGCATATGTTATGCTATTTGTATTAAAATTGACGTTTTTCTTTTTGTTAGCAGTATTAGTTTATTATTTTGTCGTTTTGAACAGTGCGATGTTTGTGGTTCTGTAATACGCAGAGCAGCTGCTGCGAAAAGCAGCCAGCTTGTTCAGGAGCAGCAAACGAGCAAAACAAGATGTAGGCTAACGGCATTTTTTTCTGGCAATTACATAAGTACTTTTATAAGAATGACAAACAATCCGTCCAAAGAAAAGGAACGCCAAAAATCATTAATTCCAACGAAAAGGAGGCGGAGGAAGCGGATATGAAGAACAATCCTGTGCGTACCGAACCAATTCAATATGTTCGATTCAATTCAATATATAGACGGCATCACGGCGAACGTGCTATTTTTAGGGCGGGGGGGAGAAAAACTTGTACAAGGTCGGCGATGGTACGGCTGGATAGGGCGTTGCCGATTTCGTATAGCTTATACATGGTGTTTCATAAAAGGCGCCTTTTTTCTTTTTTTCATTACTCAGTCAATTGATGATCAATTTGCAGGATTTTTTTATCAGAGGTAGTTAAGGAAATACTAATTCAAACTGTTTGGACAAAATATGGCTGTTATTTGAATATTCTTTGCTAGTCGTGACGTAATGCTGACGTCATAGTGTGCCGCGAGTACAAACTGGTTTGTCGTAACCGGTGCTAACAGTTGAATAGCTGCCCTGTGTCGATGGCAAACTTTATCTGATTCATTGATGATAAACGGCTGAAGTTTTAACATTTTAGCTACAAAAACGCCCAAAACGAAATGTGCACCGGTGGTCATGCAGCTGAGCAAACTGCAATGGCGACATTATGAACGACGGCATCGACGCACCGTCACGAGTCCGTTAGCTTCATATCCGGTCACGTGCTGCGCCATTTCACTTCCGGTCAGTCTGAGCATGCGCCGTAACGTAACGTAACGGTGGAGCGCGGACTTGACGAGATCCGTAATTTCCGGTCGTTAGACGGAGCGGCTTGCGCGATCATTCAAGACGCCTGTCTGTCCCACCGTGTGTGTGTGTACAGGACTATTGCATCACACGGGCTATTGCAGGGTGCATCGTGGGTGGCCTAAACACATCAATACACCGAAAATAATAACTATCAGGAAGAACAGCAGTTGCCTCTATTCTACAGGGTGCGGCAAAAAAGTAGCCCCCTAAAGTTTTTTGCTGTTTTCTCAGCAACCGTTTAGCATTTTAATCTGAAAATTTACAGATTCATTTACTACGTTGTTCTACGGCTAAATGCCAAATAAAATTTGATTTTATTGAAAAATGACGAAGTTATAGATTTTTTAACATGACCGCTTACTGATTTTTCAGCGTGAAAAAAATGTTCAAGCTACAACACCAGTTCAATAACATCGTTAAAACAAGTCAAACAACACAGTTAACTAATGATCAGATGCCAAAATTTCATTGTCACTGTAAATGTTCGAAGTGTCCACCGACAACTCCAAGCTCCAACACAAGCCTTCAGTCGCTTAATTTGAGAAGTCTTTCACAGTCTTGTCGATCGGTCCTTGTGGTAGGTTGCTCCAGATAACCTGAAGCAATTCTTTGAGTTCCGCGATTGTTTTTGGCTTTGTTTTAAGCTTGCGGTAAGCTCCAACATTGCACACCACACGTGATAGTCCACCGAGTTTGCGTTCGGCGAATTTAGAGGCCATTGGTCTTTTCTGATGAAATCTGGACAGTTGGCCCGCAGTCAGTTTCCTGCGCTGCGCGCTGTGTGTGCTGGTGCGCTGTCCTGCTGGAAGATGAATCCGGTGGGCAGCCGGCTATTGCTTGAAAAAAACGACTATTTAGTGATAATTTATAAACAAAATAAATTACTGTTTGTCAAAGCGTCACTGTGACGTCATCGGCAGTAACGTGGTAACCGGTTTTTGAAAATTAAATAGCATTTTTAATTTAAACATTTTTTAATGCTGAAAAATCCGAAGTCTTTAATTTCGTCGTTTTTTAACAAAATCATATTTCACTCAGCAGTTAGATGTAGAACGTTTCTGTAAATGAACCTGTAAAATTCCATGTTAAAATTCCAAGCGGTTGCTGAGAAAACGGCAAAAAATTTTAGGGGGTTGCTTTTTTGCCGCACCCTGCATGCTTTTAACCGGCTTACTGAGTCTCGACTCAAAGCCTGATTCGACTGTCTGTTAGGCCTATAGCAATATTGATTTAGGACCTGCTCGCGACTTGCCCTGCAGTGTATTATTAACAGTCAGTTAGTCAACAAAAATTAGAACAAAGCTCAGCAGTATACAATGTAGCAAAACTTTTACAAAACGTCAGCATAGCTTGCTAGCTATGCAGATAGCTATGCAGATGCCCTATCTTAGCTATGGCAAAGAGCCTGCGTCCGTCCGTCCGTACGTCCGTCCGTCCGTCACACCCTGTAGGCCTATTTTGTCAAAACGACGGAAGATATGATTTCTAAATCTTCATTGCTGGGCGAACGTGCTTAAGCTTAGCATACATGCCGGCACAAAGACTAGGTTTCGGCAGTTTTTGTGCAATTAAACTGCTGTAGCTGCCGTCGGCGTGTTAGGGCATCTGTTGCGCAGTACGCGATCGTTATTTTGCACAAAGCTAGAACTTTGTTGAATTCTACGAGTGCTGCCGTCCAAAAACAAGCGAAGATGTTGGCCATGTGCCAGTATGATATACGGCCGTCCGCGTATACAACACGTATACAACAAAAGCTTATTTTAACTTTAATTGAAATTCGACTTTTACTCCGTAGGCCTACTATATACACAGCGCCTGTACTGTCGGGTGGCTTGCATCTCTGTCATGACTTATGACGCCACTTACAGCGGACGCATTAATAATGCGCTTAGGTAAAATAAGTTCAAACAACTAACTTAAGTAAAAGATTAGAATTTTGTACTCGATCCACAATTAGTACGCTAATACAAACAAAAAGTCTAGCTGTCGCTAAGGTGGGCCGACTGTACCGTGCTACATTCGAAGGCCAGCTTTTACTTCCGGTCGCGGAGTGAAAGCGATTTCCCAAAAATGACAACACTTTAATACACGTAGGCTTATATGTTCACACTGCTTGCAAATCTACAGTCAGTGCTAGTATATAAACCTAACAGACGTTACACGCGGTCATCTCGCAGGCGTACATGTAAATATTGTAAGTCTATTACAAGAAGCCCAGCTGTCAAATTCATTAAGGTAGGCAGACGCATACCGCCTATATACATTCGAAGGCCGGTGTCTGACTTACAGTTGCGGAAAGCAGACTCGTAGGCTAAGCTACATTTTTTCAAACTTCCGTGGCGAATTCCGATAGATTGGCGTAGCAGAGTGCGTAATAAGTAATGGCCTATCAAGGTCACCCAAGGTTGACGATTTTCGTGTCATCTGAAAGGTCTTATGCGACTTTCTATTACTGATCAATAGCAACCTTAAACCTTGGCTCATAAATTCTTAACGTTTTTGAGATAGGCCCTATACGGCGACTTACGGTTGAAACGCACGTTTTCTTACTCCATCTTTGTCCAACCCTAAATTTAAAAACATTTTTTTGCACTGGGTTGCTGAAATTTTGCACGCGAAAAGCCGTGACACAGGGGCAGTGAAGTGTAATTGTTTTCCGGTAAGATGTATAGGCATATCGTTTAGCCACAATACGTATGCGTTACAAACGACAGACGACGCGGACGACAGCTGCAGACGACAGACAGACAACACATCGTACCCAAGGTCGACCTAACTAACGGTCAGCCAAAAATTGAGGAGGGAGAACAGCTGAAGATGGCGACATATTATGGTTAGCCTATAATAGGCCTACTATTGACAGCTAGGGCCTATAGAAACTCTTCATCGTTTTATCTAACGGTACCGTCGCCGACCCCTTTTATTCGTTGAGCCACAACACATAGACCTAGGCCTACGTCATTGACAGACAAAGAGACAAGTGAAACAAACAGCAAACATTAAGTACAGATGACCCAAAAAATCGGTCTTGACTTTTTGGTCTATAGGCCTAGAGCAATTAACCTTGGTCTTAGACTAAATAGTTCGAGCGAAAGCTGACCTCACCCAATGTACGGGCCATATACGGGTTCAACAGTTGTTCCCGGCACTTCATGCACCTGTGCCATGCACGACATTACTCGCAAGAGGATATGTGCATTATTGGAAAAGAAGAAGAAGAATGTGTTCATGTCGTGAGTCGAGTTGACCCATCACGATCACGGTATTGTAGGTGGATCGTCTAATTAATTTGGTCTATGATTTTTTTTCCTCAGTTACAAAATTTTAGAATTTTGCTTCAGCAAATGTTTGAATGCCATGAATGGTGACTGGTCAAACATAGCCATGGATCAAAACAAGTCACGTAATTCTTTTAATGTTAAAACGGGTGTACGTGTAATTCAAGTTTTCACCAACGTTATTAACGATATGTCGAATAGTAGGCCTACTTAGTTACTTTTATGCCTGCCTCCAGAAGTTTCAGCTGAGTTTTAAAATGTGTTACTTATTTTGTGCTATTGGTCATTTGGCATTCGCTTGAGGGCGCCTATGTCACGGCGTATTGCAGTGGTGTACAAAACAATCGTTATGCGCCGTATGAGCAGTAGAAATGGCAGAGAAAGCCGATTTACGGGTTAGTTTCTACATTATAAAGTATTTTTGGACTTTTTGTGTATGAAGAGTAAAGAATAAAATAACAAACGTTTTGAATGTGTTTGTAATTTGTGTTCCGATACTGTCATTTGGCTGCAGTCTGCGTGTTAATGGCACTTTCTGTTTCGTGCGGTCGAAAAATTTCTCTAGTGGAGAAATTCACTTTCTCTACTTCAGTATACAAATGCGTAAAATATTGTAGTGCAGTGTTGGTGACAAAAATATTATTGTAACAGTTTGTGAAAAAGTGTTTTATATGTGTAATCGACGAACTTTCAATTTGCTGGTTACGGAAAACATAGTTAACTCAGTTGGCAATTTCTCCACTGGAGAAAATGTAGAGAAACTGCCTTGAGTGACGCAGTTTTTTCATTGGAAACTGCTGCTTTCGGCAACCTGTGAATCATTTCAACACTTTTAGGTTTTTGAATTGACTCCACTGTGTCTTGGCCAGTAATTGAAGTGGCCTGGTTACAATGGAGATTTGCCCGACTGATGTAAACAAAGCCGTTCACTGTCAGCTCTTAATTTTGTTGACCCACTACTAACTGGATGGATATGTCTTCATGTGCAGTAGTGACATGTTTTTTTAGCATTAGGCTGCACAGGCTGTTGGATGTATGAGGGCTTACAATGACTGCAAATGTCTATCATAATGGTGTCAGTCAAACTGCTGAAATTTCCACTAATTCAAGAATTTTCGGATTGTGGGTAAGAGATTGAATAGGATTAGAACAAGTTCACCATATTGCCCTATATGGGTTCTTCAGAATAGCAGTTTTTTGGAATGATAATATATCTTTAGAAGTTGATACTAGGATCATTTCAGTTCACAGTATTGCCAAGAGCGATACTGGGTATTTTCATTTAGAAGATGAAGATGAAAGGGAACTGTGGCGATGTTCAGAACTTCAGAATGTTGCTGGCCATGGACACATTGCACCCTTTATTGCCAGCTGCCATGGCGGACATCAGTAACAGTTAGTAAAAAAGTGATGGCTGAGAATGTCCTGGAAAGACAGATTGCTGGATGTTCTGCTGTAGCTGAAGACACATTTTTCATTATGCCTATAAGTCATGTCCAGGGTTGTTAATATTGCAGTATTAGTATCGCTATCAATACTATCGGTGATACTTTTGGAGTATTGGCATGACTATTGCTGATACTTTTCTTCCGTAATATTGAAATGGGTATCGGTGATACTTTTTCTGTTATTTTTTGGCAATATTCGATTCCGATACTTTTGTGAGCAAGCAACGCCGCTGTGGCTGCTGTACAATAACACCTGAGCCAAACCTAACTGAAACCGACTGACCTCGGCCAGTGTGAAACCGTAACAACACTATGGCAGTTGCGGTCCAGGGGCAGAGCCTCTGGTCAGGAAAAGCTTTCAGTTTTTTTGTCTCCTGATAAAAAATGTGGCAGTGATATGTCACCACATATGGGTGGCATTTCTTGTTTGGATTACAATTCAACCTAAGCTTACAGGAAGCATGGCGAGAGGGAGAGAAAGTTTATTTTTCATAACCAAAATAAACACATAACTAAACAACAGTTAATAATACAGGAGGGTTGCCAGAAGGGCATACACCCATCAAATGCTAGCAAGCGAAAAAATATGACAATTGACCACTTTGCTGTTGTTCAATGCAGAGTCCTACAACGATATTGTAAATCCGGGTGGAAAATAAGTGACATGTAAAAGCCATTGTTTAAATCGACTACCACGCATGCCAATGAAGAGGAGGTGCGGTCTTTTGGGCCCTGTCCGAAATCTACATGTGATTGCTGAATGAGTACAGAAAAGTGTTGCTTGAAAAGTATTGGCATTGGTATTGGCAATACTTTTCACAAGTATTGTTAACAGCCCTGGTCGTGTCCAATACTGGGAGGATGCAGCCCATATAGTAGTACATTTAATGGTTGTATGCAGCTTAGTCAGAGTGACTTTGCTCAAAGTGTGCTGCATGCGATGCGTGCAGAACATGGTGATGACGTTCCGTGTGTCTGAGCTCCAGCTGCTTCTTGGACTGACCAATCAGAGTAAATGCGGCAGAAAAACCGAGCTTCTCCAGCGGGCACTGGGCCTAATCGACCGCGGCGTTTCCGCAGCTGTACAGATGAAAATACGTGAAATATTCCGCAAGTACACTCCACCGCAGCGGGCTGTGCTCGGCACTGGATACAATGTCTGTACCCAACAAAGTATGTCGTGAAGCTTTCGTTGCGATTTATTTTAGCTGTCATGATTTTATGTTAGGAGTACGATAACAGAAAAAAAACTAATTGTGCATACTGATATGCATTTGGTGCCTGAGCCAACCAGTGCTTGATTTCTGCTGCTGATAAATATGCCAGATAGATGCGTTTTGTCTTGGCTGTGTATCGCAATTTATTTTAGTTGCATGGGTATAATGCAAGTGGTCTAGAGTGTGTCATCAGACTTTAAACTTTTGCTCAGTTTCAGGTTATGGTCTGATTTTCACCTCGGGTCATTTGCGAGCAACCTTGAGCAGTGTGCTAACTAGTGCATGCTCAGGTCAACTCAGCCTTCTATCCTGAGTGGGATGGGAAATGAGTAGTAACTTATAGGCTATGAGGCAGTAGCTGGCTGATTGAGGTAGTGGTGTTTCTGCTAGTTGCTCTGCAGGACATGTCCAGTGGTCTTGTGGCCACATAGTGTGCCATGGTATCATTAGCTCGTGCCAATCATCTGTTACATCTGAGATTGTAAAGTGCTCCTTGTCATCGGTTTGACTTCTCAAGTAGCAAGTACCTGACTTAGGTTTGGTTTTTCCATCGCCAATCAAATCAAATTTGATCTTCGATTTTCTGATCCCTAATTAACTTGATGTTCAGAATTGATTGTCGATTAACTGCGTTTCGTTTTTCCATGCATTTTCGATCTCCAATTACGTGATCGGTGATTAGCTGATCGACCGTCAACTGAGCCTACTTTATGCCAGTCTGATTGGCTGACAGCTGACCTTGATTTGGAGTGTTATGCTAAATTACCCAGCATGTGCTGCAAGTGGATGCCGTAGCCACTAGCCACTGGCCAGTAAATGTCGTCAGCAATGATGTCAGCGATATCGTCCATAGGCTATTGTCTGCTGTCAAAAATGTGTTCTATTGTAAATCAATACGGGAGCATCTATCCATTTTATTTCTTCACAAAACACTATACACAGTATAAAGTGATCAGTAGTGATTGATTGCCATGCCTCGAACTTCATTTTAATGCATGAATTGCCGTTCTGACTGGCGAATTGAAGCGATGTTTGTGGTGCGAATAAGCAACAAACTGCAGATTGCCCTGTTTAATTGTCAATTATCTGACTTGATCGGCCAATAATTGACCATCAACTTGGTGGGAGATTTGATGGATGATTAGTGGCTAATTGGCGATGGAAAAACGGTCATTGCGATGATCTCCGATCAAGTCCCAAAGTTGATCGGAGATCAGTTTGATCGGCCATCAAATTTGCATGGGGAAACGGGACCTAACTTGATGTTCAGAATTGATCGTTGAACAACTGTGTTTTGTTTTTCCATGCATTTTCGATGCCCAATTACGTGATCGGTGATAGTTGATCGGCCGTCAACTGAGCTTACTTTTGCCAGTTTGATTGGCTGACAGTGACCTCAATTTGCGGTGTTGTGCTAAATTACCCAGCATGCACTGCGAGTGGACGCCATAGGCAGTAAACGTTGTCATAGCAATGATATCAACGATATCGTCCATATCGTCTGCTGTCAAAAATACATTCTATCACAAATCAACATGGTAGCGTCTGTCCATTTTATTTTTTTCACAAAACACTATGCACAGTATAAATTGATCAGTAGTGATTGATCGCCGTACCTGGAACTTCATTTTAATGCGTGAATTGCCATGTTGACCGGCGAAGTGAAGCAATGTTTCTGGTTCAAATAAGCAACGAACTGCAGATCACCACATTCAGTCGTCAATTATCTGACTTGATTGGCCAATATTCGGCCACCAACTTGATGGGAGATTTGGTGGACGATCAGTCGCTAATTGGCGATTGAAAACCTGTTACTGAGATGATCTCAGATCAAGTCCCAAAGTTGATCGGAGATCAATTTGATCGGCCATCAAATGTGCATGGAAAAACGGGACCTTAGCGTGCCACACTGCTATTGATTGATACGCTGCCAGGAAGCATGGATTGAGTCACGGCTGCTAAATCAGGGACATAATAGCTATGGTAGCGCAAAGTTGCATGCTGTTGTGGCTGATAACATATGGTGTTATGGATAAATTGCAGACAATAATGTCAGCATGGCCAACAGAACAACCGTTAACCACCACCGGCCTGCCGTCACTACCGACACTGTTGCACATAACCAGCGATTGCCGACAGCACCTGCATCTCACTCTCGCATTGACGTCACGTTCAAGCGACTTCCGTTTTACGACGTCCTCGCCGACATCATGAAACCGTCTTCACTAGGTCAGTTTTACGACTAAGGATTGAAGTGGAAAAATAAGTTGCCGGTGTGGGAAGTGCTGGAGTGTGGTTGCAGAATGCATGTCTAATATTATATATTATTTTTGTAACTATTTTGTAAAAGAAGCTGTGGTGTGCTTTCCAGGTGGCCAAGGAAGGGCTGGTATGCCATACTGTTCCACTGTTATCATCCTAGGCATTGAGGATTTCTTATCACGGAACAATTACTCCAACTAGTGAATGACATAAGGCAGTTTTCCTTAATGCAGAAGTTTGGACCATGGAAATAGTTTATTCTCACATGTTGTTGGTCAGTGGTAGGGGATGATGCATATGGCGTAAATTGCTGTGTAGGAGGTGCAGGCATATTGTTGCTCATATTTAATACGGTATGTCGATGTGTTGTTTGCAGTTGCGCGGTTTGCGACGCGGATGCAGGAGCAACGGTTTCAGATTTATCTCGCACAGAATCACATCGAAGAAATTACTTACAACCGGTTTGTAGTTTAAATGATTGATTAGTTTTGAGAGTGATGGTTCAGTGTTGATGTACTTATTGAAGAAAAAAGATGTGTATTTCGGCACCGTAGCACAGCCACTACTGATGTCTTATGAACATGGATAGTGTTAGCCCAGGGATGTAGTGCTGTGAAGACAGTGGTCGTTTATACCAAAAGTGATGGTCTTGGTCTCGAAGTTTGTGGTCTTTGATTGTGGCCTTATGCTCTTATCGTGTTGGTCTTGTCTTGAAGTTCAAGTTTCATTATTGCAAGTCAGCTCAACATTTAAGATCGCACACCACTTTAAACTTGCTGGCTAAATCGCAAAAGAATGCAAAAATTTTATTGAGAACTAAAACAACTACTGCCTGATTGTCTATTTAGTGATGATATTGTTAAGGTGAGGAAATGATCAAACTATTGAGTTCTCACAATAAGGATTACGATCCGGTTCCTGGCTCGAATCTGGATCAGGAAATTAAAAGACTTTAAAAGACGTTGGTACCACCGAGAGTGTTTGAAGTTCTGTTGCTTATTTCCTGGTGTGAATGACTAGCGGGAAGTCACGTGGCTGTTGGCTTTGTCTCTGTAGGGACATGCAGCAGGTGGATCGAGTGGACTATAACGTTCAAGTACAGCTGAGGTTTTGCCTGATTGACTCGTCCTGTCGACAACCTGACTGCTTTCCATCCGCCATCTGTGTCAAAGTCAACAACATGCCTGCACCGTTGCCTGTATGTCAACAGCACTTACTGAGAGAGATTAAATGATTGTACATTATTTGTGCCGTCGATTGATCATTATGGCAAGAAGCATCACTGTGCAGTTTATGTTAAAACATCTTATAGGCTGAAATTGAGATCCCAGCAATAACGAATCGAATTGAGTATCTTCTCTGTGTGTTGAACGAGCAGATTGGTACCTGCAGATTGGTACCTGAAGTTTTGCTTGATTTTCAGCAAGTTCTTATTCCAAGGGTTTGTTTATAATGTGTGTTGAAAATTTGAGTAAAATGCAGTCTGAAAAATCATCAACACAGCATTACTGCAACAAACTACATTTTTATGCGCGACAGCAGGTACTGCTATAGCGCGTCTTCGCCATCGTAATTCTGTTCATCCGTCTGTCCGTCCATCCATCACATGGGTGGATAAGTCAAAAATGGTGCAAGCTAGGATTACCAAATTTTCACCGTCGGCTACCTGGAAGGGGGGTGGGAAAATTTTACGATTTTGAGCCAATAAGTCGCTGTATCTCAGAAATGGTGCAAGATAGGGCCTAGGTTAAGTACTATTAATCATTAATAGGAAGTCATACACGGGCTTTCGATTGCCACCCAGAGCAGTGACCTTGGATGACCTTGAACGCCAAAATAGGGGTTTTAATGGATTTTTTGGCGATTTTGGGCTGCAACACAACTTTATAGTGTTCGCAAGGTGTCGCCATGCAACTAACTCATTATGCAATACAGATGGAGATTTTAGTATTTGTATACTAACTCAGCGTGAACACCCCAGTCTGCAGTGGTCTCTATACATGCACTGCTATCGCGCGTTCCCTTTGCATTAGTTAGGCTTTTTTGTTCATCTTGTGATCTGATAAATGGAAATATGACTTGTTGCTTGAAGATGAATTCTAAGGCTTTTAGAGACAATATGCAGGGTGACCTTAGGTTTTTAAAGTCCTTGGAAAAAATTTCTTTTTTAGGCTCTAGAAAATTCTTGAAAACCAAATTTTGTTTTGACAGTTCTAGAATTTGATGTCAGATGGCCTTGAAAGTCCTTCAGTTTCGGTCGTTACAGGGTACAGTATTTTCAAACAGTATTTCTGCATTTGTTCATTCTGGGACAGCTTTTTCAATCAATCCAGTATGCTAAATATGGCAGAAATATTCAGGGTGAAAGCTGATAGTTACAGTTATGTGCTGTGTGTGAATGGCAGAATGTGATTCCGACTAACAAACCAGGTGTTGAACCGAAGCGACCAAATCGACCTGTTGACATCACACGACTTTGTCGACTGTCTTCTACATGCATCAACACAATCACTGTCCAGTGGGCGTATGAAGAGTCACGGGTCAGTATCTTTGTAGTTGTGGTTGTAGTAGTAGTATTTATATGGTTGTAGTGGTGCTAGTGGTACTTAGTAAACCTAAATCAACATAGTTACTATCTAGTGGGCTTACGGAGAGTCATGGGTAAGTTTCTGGGTGGCTTAGTAGTTACATTGCTGTAAGGGTAGCGTGTTGGACTAGTGATGTGAGGTTACAGGTTTGACTTGCCCAATGCACTGCCAGGTAGCAACCATTGGCAAGTTGGTCACACACGTGCCTCTCAAGCAGTATAGTTTGGTACTGGCCAAAGAGCAGCGGTGTATGCTTTGCAGCTGCAAAGGTAACTGTAGGTCTGGCATCGCACCAGCTGTGCATCACGGATTTGGTGGTCTATCCACCTACAGGCTCATCGGCCAACGTCTGGAAGATGAGCACCCTGCCTATTGTGCTTAAGTCCTCGTGGTGCAACATCTTTACCCTAGTAGTTGTATTTCTTGTTGTTGTTGTTGTTGTAGTGGTAGTATTAATAGCTGTGCTACTACTGGTAGTAGTAAACTGTAGTGTAATGGCTATGTGTCTTTGTGATATACAGAGTCACTGTGCTGCAATCTTTCTCGTTAGGAAACTTGACTCCAACATTCTTCTGCAGCAGCTGAAGCGGTCATGCATCCGCAAGCCAGAAGTCACTAAGGCTATGGGTGAGTTACATATTTAGTTGTATCATTGCATGGCTTAGAGACAGCAGTAATGTCATTGTCAAAGTAAGTAATACTGGTGTTCAAATCAGTGGTTATCTGTTACCTTTGCTTGCCTTGTGACAGTATTGGTTTGGTGACAATGCTGCTGTGTTGTGGCTGTTAATTATGATGTGGACAGTGCTTTTTACTTGATATTTGGCATTTATACAGTTGCATTGCTTTGGCCTGGGTCTGCAGTAGTGGGAGTAACAGTTTGTGAGACAATGTAGCTGAAATGTCAATGATCTTATTCAGTTGATGGATCTTTAAATTATACAGGTTTGATGCCGGAACTAAAATTTTTGAAAAAGTGGAAGTCAGACTTATTGTGGAAAGAATCTTGACAGAAATCTTGAGGAAAAAATGCAGTCATAAAAAAGCTTACGGAAAAATTGTAAGAAAAATTATGTGCTAGTTGCTGGCCTAGGAAGACCTCTGGGGAAAATTGGTTGGAACTTTTGTAAAGCTTATCCTGTTTGTGCTGGGCATGAGGGATGTGTAGTTGAGCATGCTCTGCTGGTTGCAGTGCGAGAGAAATTATCTCTGGATAATGACAGTGACATCTCAACCACCAGTCTATGCATCTCATTACTATGTCCAGTATGTACTCACTGCGTCAGCTTGCTATGTTATTGTAAAACACAGTACTTGTAGTCAGTGATATATTAATATTCAAGTTTGGATGATTTATGGTTGATGGACTGAAGTTCATATTCTTTGAGGACTTGGACCTTCGTTACTCATACTTGAGATAAATGTACAAAACATTAGTTTATACACTTGTTAATGGCAACATTTAAGGACTTGCACATCGAAAACAGCAAAAATTACAAAAGGTGATAATGCCCGCATCACACTGACTGTGTGTGTCAATGTGCTGCTGAATAATATCACCTTTTGTAATTTTTGCTGTTTTCGATGTGCATGTCCTTAAATGTTGCCGTTAACAAGTGTATAAACTAATGTTTTGTACATTTATAT
>Ga0209367_1005879_pt1 | contig 16995 bp, 9 predicted proteins | sample WorMetLIZISLAND2_FD_187412 | JGI IMG/M metagenome (GOLD analysis project Ga0209367, IMG submission 187412) | Marine gutless worms symbiont microbial communities from Max Planck institute for Marine Microbiology, Germany - Olavius geniculatus... ... | reverse complement strand
CCTATAGCAGTTCCGGTTCAGTAGTTTAGCTGAAAATTGGGGTGTTCACGCTAAGTTAATATACAAATACCAAATTTTCTATCTGGATCGCATAACGATAGTTCCGAGGCGCCACCGTGTGAATGATATAGACGTGTCGCAGCCCGAAATCGCCAAAAAAATCCATAGCGTCAATCGAGAGCCAGTATACGACTTCCTATTAGTGATTAATAGTAACCTAACGCGCACCGTTACTGAGATACAGCGACTTATTGGCCAAAAATCACAAATTTTGCTCACCCCCTCTCATTTAGCGCCCTCGATCGGGATGACCCCCTTCGAATTTATGGAAAAGCTTTGCGGTTCCTGAAACTATAGTCTTCTAGGCAGCCGACGGTGAAAATTTGGCGATTTTAGCTCGCACCGCTTCTGACGATCCACCCGTGTGACAGACAGACAAACGGACGGACAGGCGGACGGACAGAATTGCGATGGCTAAAACGCGCTTAAGCAGTAGCTGCTTTCGCGCATAATAATGACTTTTACAGGGGTACCGCTCTTTGATGCCCACGTGCGCAGGGTTTTTTTTCAAAACTGAGACTTAGACCGTCGCAATCTACGTTCAATGCTGCAAATTCCATATGCAGCTTGTCCATGTATATCTTCATTGATTTCGGCGCAATTTGCTCTTGAAATGTGTCTCGCAGCCTGAAATCGCCAAAAAATCATACAACCCCCTATTTTGGCGTTCAAGAACATCCAAGGTCATTTAATTCGGTGCTAATTGAGAGCCAGTGTGCGACTTTCTATTAGTGATTAATAGTAACCTAGGTCCTATCTCGCACCATTACTGAGATACAGCGACTTATTGGCCAAAAGTCGCAAATTTTGACCACCCCCTCTCATTTAGCGCCCTCGTTCGGGGTGACCCCGTTTGAATTTATGGAAAAGCTTTACGGATCCTAAAACTAGAGTCTTTCCGGAAGCCGACAGTGAAGATTTGGTGATCCTAGCTTGCATTGTTTTTGACTGATCCACTCGTGTGACAGACAGATAGACGGACACAGGCAGAATTGCGATGGCTAAAACGCGCTAAAGCAGTAAATGCTTTCGCGCGTAAAAATGCTGAAGTACAGCATACGACCAATAATATGTAAGAACAAATCAGTGCAGAACATACACCTGAGAAGCAAATAATAACACATCGTGATGCATAATACCAAGGCTCTTCTCTATATAAGGACTAAATCTTCTCCCTAATCTGGCAAAGAAATCTTCGTGAATTTCTTTGCCAGAAATTCACGAAAATTCATCCACACCGTATTCCTGTCGACAATGTATCAAACTGTCAAACGTTAAAACCAGCCTTTTTAGCCAATCATGATGACAAAAGCAGCTTATTATTACCCTTGATCGATACGAACGCAGACATTACGTAAACGGTTACCAAAAAGTTAGCCGCACTGTGTTTCATCAAAATGACTACTTCGATTACTTAAGATTATATCTTTGCTAAACTACGACCGATGTTTAAAATTTTTTCACTGATAGATGATAGACTCCAGTGAAAAGTTAGAACAAAGATATCATTAAAGTTTCCATCACATTTGAAAAGTGCTGCTACACTACCTTGCGAAATATCATAATTTAACATTTTCGTGGTTACCTGGCTTTAGTCTGTTCGGTGATGCTTCGTATCGTCTGACCCTTGCGACCGATGATAGCACCAATGACGTCACTCGGCACCAGTATCCTTGACAACCATACAGGGTGGTCCAAAAAAACGGATACCCAGTTTTATTTTTCAGATAACTTCGGTAGTTCAGCACCGATTTTAACCATTCTTTCATTGTTACAAGCAGAAATTTATAGCGCGTAAACGTGAAGTTCTTCCGCCCACCGCACCTTTATTGTGTGACCACATTACCTAGCAAACCAAACACTACTGCTAATATCGGTGTTCAGTGTTTTGTTTTATTGACTAAACTTATCTGTCGATAGTATTAAAATGACGTGCGGCTGCTCAAGCTAAGTTGCAGTGCTCGATGTGTTCGCCGCCATGTTTGTTTCGCTAGGTAATGTGGTCACACAATAAAGGTGCGGTGGGCGGAAGAACTTCACGTTTACGCAACATAAATTTCTGCTCGTAACAGTGAAAGAATGGTTAAAATCGGTGCTGAATGACCAAAGTTATCCCAAAAATAAAACTGGGTATCCGTTTTTTTGGACCACCTTGTATATACACCTGCTCGGTCACGTGACCCTTTACGATCATCTCTACCGCGTAGTATACGCCCTACCGGTTAGCCACCGGCCGTCTAGTTTATGGGGTGTTTATACGATCCAGCAAACGTCCAGCAAACTTCCAGCAAATGTATTCAAAATACACGTGAATTGCTGGACGTTTGCTGGATCGCGTAAACATCCCATTATGTACAGCAGCCCATTTTTGACTAAACTAAAATCGAACGCAGCAAGAATCGAGTAAAACTTGTGTGAGAGTCTGTTTTTGCGTTGTTTCAGTTCGATTTTTAGCCGACCGTACTTAAGTAACGGTCGAGCTATTGTCATGGTAGTCGTCGTCTGTCTGTCCGTTACAGATGTATTGCGGCTAAACGGTATGAAATAGGGCCTGAGTTACTATTGATAACTAATAGAAAGTCGCATATTGGCTTTCAAATGACGTGCAAATCGTTGACCTTGGATGACCTTAAACGGTCATAACGCACTATGGTATGACAATCGTGCGGTATTGTGGCTAAACGGTAAGTTGTAAAAGATCGTCTATGGTGCCATCGGATAGGGCACTGGCGACTTCCTATAGGCTGTCAATGGTAACCATGTCTCCAGCTGCAGCGGTTTGGCCGCAATTTTCAATGGATGTTTTCAAGTTATAAGTGGCCGTATCTCGGAAACGGTAAGAGTTACGGCCAAGGTTACTATATTAATCACTAATAGAAAGTGGCATACTGGTTTTTAAATAACATAAAAATCATTGACCTTGGATGTCCTAGAAGGTCAATGAGAACGATTACGGTCGGCTATCCTAGCGACAGCTGGGCTTTTTGTAGTTTTTGGTTCTGTTGCACGTGTTGGCCACGTTTTAGGCAATAACTGCATGCAAAACAAAAAGCGTAACTGCTAGCTGCCCCCGTGTCAAAAGGTAGCATTTTTTGACCTAAAATAATAGAACAACCAAGCTAAACGCGTTCTGCTATACACCCAAGGTAGACTAATTTTAGCATAGTTTAATTAGTGTAGCCAGTGGTTAGGCCTACGTTTCAGTATTATTTTAATTCGTTTATTTCTCGCAACCGGATATGTTTAATTAAGTGGCTATACGTTCATTGCGAAATGCAAATAGCATCATTATCATTCAACTCGCCAATGCTGGTGCAAAGTTACTTCATGTTTGCTTCAAGTGCCTCAGATTCGGCCATTGGCTGACATTGTGCACTTTAAATATTCACATACTTACTTACTTACTTACAAAGTTAGCAGTACATGAATACCCCGTTTACACTATCAAGCAAACGTCAAGCAAACATCAAGCAAATATGAAGCATGCATAAAGCATAGCCTACACGAAGCAACCATCAAGCAAATGTATTCAACATACACGTGCACCACGTGTGCTCTAATTGCTTCATGTTTGCTTGACGTTTGCTTGACGTTTGCTTGATGGTTGCTTGATGTTTGCTTGATGTTTGCTTCATCGTCTAAACGGGGTATAAAGCAGCAATGCGACAAAAAGAACAACCAACCAAAAACTGCACTTTACGTTGCTGTAAACAATAGAAACCAAAATAAACAAAAAGATTAAGCATAAGCAATGAAAAACAAAATTTTGTTCGTATATACCGGTACCTGAGTGGAAGGCAGATTGATCGGGCGGATGGAATGTTTGTTTCCTGGATTAAATGACTCGAATCGTCTCCTTCGATCACTAACTCAACCTAGCACACGAATCCACAGACATACGCAAAATGTAAACTGCAAATACTATACAAATAATGACTGGTGTCAAGGTCATTATTGAAAGTTTTTCACCCGAAGTTCGTAATATGTTGCCCGAGATGAAGATTGAAGGCAACCTTTGGGAGGGCACTATAATTGTCAACAGTGCCTCTATGGAGGGCATTATGTCACTGCGTTGTTGCTAAGGCGGTGACTATGGCGTATTTGTGAACGTCACGTGACGCGATTTAGACCAATCACGTGCAGGTATTTTGCGTTGAGGTATAACAAAAAATAGTTATTACATAGAGGTTCTTGCTTCAACATTCTACCAATCAAAACAATTTCGACAGCGCCATGATATGCCGCAAACAAATCGAAGGCGCATAATCATGGCAGAGAAAAACTAGACAGACTGTTTACGTTTACAACAGGCAATATCAAACAGAGTAATTTTGAAGTTACGCTTAAGAGTTCTGAAAATTCGGCGAAAGAAAAGCTTGAGCGCTAATGTACAATTTGTTAATGCACCGCATCTCAAAAAACAGTCAAAATTGTTTCTGTTATAACTTTGTAAAACTTCCACCAAATTTGACAATTTTCGGCAGAAGGATAACCAAGACGATAGAATTATGTAAGGTGCACTCATTTTTCACCTCAGCTAATTTATGTCAACGCATTACCGTGTGAAACATAGATGCTCCAAATTGCTGCATAATGCCCAGTTGTTATCCAGTAAACGCTATAACGACTTAATTAAGCACACAACATACAAAAATGCAAATATTCAGCAGAATTATAACTTTGTATGACAACCTGTTTGCAAATTATCAAAGTTTATGCCCAAAATGTGTCCAGCATACACGGACACAATGGCTTAGATGCAACTGGCTGATAGCGGAATCAAAGGTTGACTGATCAAACGGCATTTACTCATCGAGTAGACGTATTTTACGCTCATCAATCAGCTGTTTTGGCTATTTTGTTGTCTGCTATGTTTATTGTAAAATAATTTTAACAGCACAGCATTATTAAATCACGTAGCACTCTCCGTCAAAAAGATGATGCAAAGATGAGCAATCTGATACAAATAATCGCCGCTTAATGTACCAATTTGCAGCATTTGTGTTCTACACGGTAGTGTGTTGACATAAATTAAACGATGTGAAAAATGAGTATACCTTGCACAATTCTATTGTTCTGGCTTCTGTATGCCAAAAATTACCGAAATCGGCGGAAATTTGACAAAGTTATGACAAAAACAATTTTGACTGTTTTTGAGACACGGTGTACTTATAACCAGTTCATTAATCGCCTGACATACACCATCAACCAAAGTATGAAGAAACAATGAAATTCTGTCCACTGTGTTTTAAGAGGCTATCGTGCTAACATGACCGACGGACGTACAACACGGAGACATGGGCCTAATACGTCCACTCAACCACTTATCATATCTGGAAAAGAAGCGCAAAAATAAACGAACAAAACACGAGAAAAAAAACCGATGACCTCGAAAATACAGCAAACAGTCCACTAATTCGTCCAGGTTTGGCATCTCATAAACAAGATAATGTTATTGTGCCGGAAAACACATTTATCCAGCAAACGATCAAGTCGTGCAAGACGTCAATAACATTGAATAATGTGACGCAATTCGGTGAAAGCTTGACCGGTTAAGAGTGGCTCAAGCGCCGCAGACTCATACCCCGTTTACACGATCGAGCAAACATCGATCAACTATCGAGCAAATATGAAGCATGCATAAAGCATAGCAAACATCGAGCAAACGTCGAGCAAACATCGAGCAGGCCTGATAGAACCCCGCCCCTGGCTCAAATGTAGGCCTAAGCTTAGCCCACAGCTGATCACGTGTTATATAATAGGCCTTCCAATTACAACCCGCCCGCCCTCCTGATTAGCATGCTAATTACCATAACTCGTCGAGCTAGATCGATGTTTGCTCGATCGTGCAAACGGGGTATTAACACTACCTTGACAACGAGCGACAACGAATGATTACTATAGGAACTACGGTGCCTGGTGTCAACTGGCAATAAATTCCAACAGCCGAGTCCTAGGAGAAAAATGCCGACGTAAATTCGTTTCCAGCAAGGACGTTATCTCGACGCCGTCATTGCTACAGCGAGGCGGGTAAATCGTTGGTCTCAATCACCGAAATTATATATACGCCAAGCCCGTGGTTAGTACCCGGATGGACGACTGTCTGCAGACTGGTAAAACAGCTCGAATATAACCAACACCAAGGTCAACTCAGCCTTTCGTCCCTCCGGAACAGGTAAATCGAGTACCGGCCTGTATGGTTATAGTATAACAAATCGTGAACAAAAATCCACAACAAGTTGTTTTACAACGAATAGCGAGTCGAGGAGAAAGTTGCACAACTTGCTCTACAACATTTCGGCCATATATCGCCACATTATACCCCGTTTACACGACGAAACTGGCTCTGCGAGTTGGCTCGATGAGCTGGCTCGTTCAGCTACCATATATAATTGCTCGATGTTTGCTCGATGTTTGCTTGACGTTTGCTCGATGTCTGCTCGATGTCTGCTCGATGCTTGCTCGATGTTTGCTTGATGATTGCTTGATCGTGTAGACGGGGTATTAAGTTTAGTTATGTCAGACAATAAGTATCGTATACAAGCTGCACAATGCATGTCAAGTTGTTGGGAATCTGTTGCAGAGTTTCGATATTTAGCCGACCGTACTTAACTAACGGTCGAGATATTGGCACGAGTTGTCTTCGGTCCGTCGGTCTGTCTGTCACGGATGTATTGTGGCTGAACAGTGCGAGATAGGGCCTAAGTCGCTATGAATCAATTATAAAAGTCGCATACTGGCTTTCAAGTGATATTAATATCACCCCTATCACCCCTATAATCGATGACCTTAGATGACCTTGAAGGGCCGTAACGCACTATGGTATGCCAATCGTGCGGTACTGTGGTTAAACGGTATGTCGTAGGGGGTCGGCGATAAGGCGCTGGCGACTTCTTATATAGGCGGTGAATAGTAACCCTGTCTTCATCTGCAGCGGTTCGGCCGCAATTTTCAATGAAATGTTTCAAGCTCTAAGTGGCCGTATTTCAGAAACGGTGACAGATAGGGCCAATGTTACTGTTAATCACTAATAGAATGTACCATACGCCCTTTCAGATGAAATAAAAATCATAGACCTTGGATAACCTTAAAGGTCACTGACAACCAGTACGGTCGGTTATTCTAGCGACAGCTAGGTTTCTCGTTTACGGACTTGTTGTACAATCAAGTACAGATTTGTCGCGCGGAATGTTGCACATCAAATTCAGAACTAATTACAGTAAGTGGAATGTAGGTTTGTATATAATGTTGGACACATCGCTGACCTTGAGCGTTGAATCTTTGTAGTCCAGTTCGTCCAGCTGTTCTGCGGCTCTGCACGCCAGACGACAATTCAATTCAATTTCATTCATCTTAACGTTAGTTCGACATGCGACAGTCGAACACGTCTGCAGATATAGCGGGTGATTTATAAAATAATCTCCTAGCTTCTATACGTAAATAAATTTATCAAATATTAGTCGATTTTCCAAATTTTTCCACTACTCAAATAAGTAATAAACCTCAAGAACTCTATGGTGTTAAAGTATACATCATAACAGGAGAAAAAGGGGGAAAAGAAAAGGCGTTCCCCTAAATAGAAATTTATCACTACACAACTTTCTTTTTCATCACATCCCATAAGTGCCGCAACAATATAGTCAGGTACCGTCAAAAGTCGTCACTTATTCTAAATAACTTTATATTTCACCAGGTAGTGTAGCGACAGGTCTTTGACGATCGCTTAATTGCAAATTTACTGCAGATCATATCAGCCAAAAATACGAAAATAAGTGAATATTTGATGCAGCCGTGACAGAAAATACTTTTATTGGGTTACTCTGTATATCAAATGTAGACGTACACTAGGTCTAAATACGACAAAAAAATCATCATTGAGCCTCCAGGCAAGCGAAGACGACAGCAGAAAGCGTTCCGCTAAAAGCCAAATCCCTTAATACTCGACATCTAAGGCGGTCGGCTAGCCCACTTGCGGTTAGACGGACCACGGTACCCCCCCAGACAGATTAAACCCTTACACGGATTAAAAACCCTTTCCTTGATAGATTATCCCCCTTAGACAGATTAAAGCGGGGAAGTGCGTACGTCATTCACGTCACGTGTCACAGACGACAACAACGTAAACAACTGCAACTGCATCATGGGATATATTCTTCTCAACCGGACCTGCGGTCCGAATTTTTTTATGATGAATAATGCCACTCGGATTTGGCCGAAGAAAAGACAGTTTTCCGTTTGTCAACAAACATTTCCAGCTGCGACAACAAACAAACTTGTTTTCTCGACCGTGTTGCGCTCCAGGCTAAATATTCAATTATTCATTAAACTAATTTTTACTTGCGAGAGGTAACACAGTAGCGCGTATTAGCTATGGTAATTCCGTCGTGGTGTCTGTCTGTCACAACCCGGTTCCGATCGGAGCCCAGGTGAGATAGAAACTTCTGTTTTTCATCATATGATAGCTTGGTGTATCTAGTATTTTGTGACAAAATTTCATGCCACTGGGTGAAGTGGGTCCCCACGAACAAAAGGGAGAAAAGGGGCTCCCCAATCAAAAAGACGTCATTCTACCGTTATCAGCTCCTCTAGCGTGAAAATGGTTGCAGATAGGCACAGACGGCCTATCATAACAAGCACTGGCGACGAGCTTTTTAGAAATGTCAACACCGATGACCTTGAATGACCCTGAATCCTCAAAATAGGGTTTTTGTGAATTTTTCGCGATTTCGGGCTGCGACACGCATTTCAAGAGTGAATTGCGCCGAAATGGCTGGAGATAGAACAAGACAACCTGTAAATGAAATTTTCAGCATTGAATGTAGATTTTAGCAATTCACGCCTGGACCCTCTAGGTTCAAAAAGGAATGCGCACGCGGGTGTCAAACAAGAGTGCCCATCTAAAAAGTGGTTATTAATTTATCTGCTGTTGGCTTGTCAAACGTGAAAATGGTTGCAGATAGATACAGACATGCTGCTTAATATAATAAGCACTGGCGACGAGCTTCTTAGGACTGACAACATTAATGACCTTGACTGACCTTGAACCCTAAAAGTAGGGATTTTAGTGACTTTTTGGCAATTTTTGGCTGCAAAAGAATGAACTGCGATGAAATGGATGGAGATACATGTAGACCAAGATTACCTGCGAACAGAAACTGCTATAGACTCTCGCGCGTCTCATCAGCATTAGCTCAAATTTCTTGTTTTATTAGGCCTACTTACTCACTTACTTGCTGAAAGTTTTCGCTCTGAAACAAGTGCCTCTGTAGAGATTTAGCGAATAACTCCACTTCGTAATCTGTAAGCTATAAGAAATCAAGCCACAGTCAGGAAACATAGGCCTATTAATGAAACGTTAGACATAATTAGAGCGAACAGGCCTGATTATGAATCCGAATACACCGGCAATTCTTGCAATAACTTTGCTCTGATTATAAGAATAAGCTCACTCGTATAGGCTGTATATGAGTACAAACGTTTTGCTTCTTCTTTCGTTTATTATTAAGTTTTATTGGTATCAGCGTTACCATGATCAACAGCCTCATTTAAGTCGTCTATACGAAAGCGCGGCTCGTAGGGACAATGTTTGGAACTTACAGATAACAGTGAAAGTAATACCCCGTTTACACGATCAAGCAAACATCGAGCAATCATCGAGCAAACATCCAGCAAATGCATTTAAAATACACGTGCACGTCGTGTGCTCTAATTGCTCGATGTTTGCTCGATGATTGCTTGATCGTGTAAACGGGATATAAAATCAACGAACCCTCTCGCATGTTGCCATGATTCATAGTCAACTATCGCCGTGCAGCCTTGTTCTTCGCTTTCACTAGCTATAAACACACACGAGCTATTTGAAGATTTTCAAGTGTGAAATTTGAGATTCGGAATTAAAAGCCAAATTGCACTGTCAATCTATCGAGTAGAACCTCCACTATTGCAGGCTTTGTGAAACAAAAAGTCCAGCTGTCGCCAGAATAGCCGACCGTACTGGATGTTAATAACTTTCAAGGACATCCAAGGTCGATGATTTTCATCTCATCTGAAAAGGCATAGGGCCTATGCGATTTCCTGTAGTGATCAATAGCAACCTTGGTCCTATCTCTCACCGTTTAACCACAATAACGCGTACTGACCTTTACGGCCATCGCTCTGCTTTGCGTGTCTATTATCCTAAATTTCGAATCTTTCATACTAAAAAAATAAAATGCAAATTTTGACTGAATGTTAGGACCCAAAGTCTTCTTTTCTTGTGCGGGGACTATGTCCATGGTGTAGCGCAATGTTACTTGGAGCTATATGTTTCTGTCAAATGAACAACAATTCTCAACAATGTACAACACGAGTGTGACAGGCGTACGTATACAGGGTGCGGCAGAAAAAAGTAGCCCCCCAAAGTTTTTCGCTGTTTTCTCAGCAACCGTTTAACATTTTAATCTGAAAATTTACAGATTTATTTACTAAATTGTTCTACAACAAACTGCCAAATAAAATGTGATTCCATTGAAAAATGACGAAGTTATAGATTTTTTAACATGACCGCTTACCGATTTTTCAGCGTAAAAAAATGTTCAGGCTACAACACCAGTTCAATAACATCGTTGAAACAAGTCAAACAACACAGTTAACTAATGATCAAATGCCAAAATTCCATTGTCACTGTGAATGTTCGAAGTGTCCACCGACAGCTCCAAGCTCCAACACAAACCTTCAGTCGCTTAATTTGAGAAGTCTTTCACAGTCTTGTCGATCGGTCCTTGTGGTAGGTTGCTCCAGATAACCTGAAGCGATTCCTTAAGTTCCGCGATTGTTTTTGGCTTTGTTTTAAGCTTGCGGTAAGCTCCAACATTGTACACCACACGTGATAGTCCACCGAGTTTGCATTCGGCGAATTTAGAGGCCATTGGTCTTTTCTGATGAAATCTGGACAGTTGGCCTGCAGTCAGTTTCCTGCGCTGTGCGCTGTGTGTACTGGTGCGCTGTCCTGCTGGAAGATGAATCCATTAGGCAGCCGGCGACTGCTTGAAAAGAACGACAATTTAGTGATAATTTATAAACAAAATAGATTACTGTTTATCAAAGCGTCACTGTGACGTCATCGGCAGTAATGTGGTAACCGGTTTTTGAAAATTAAATAGCATTTTTAGCTTAAACATTTTTAATGCTGGAAAATCGGTAGGCGATCATGTTCAGAAGTCTATAATTTCGTCGTTTTTCAACAGAATCACATTTCACTTAGCAGTTAGATGTAAAACGTTTCTGTAAATGAACCTGTAAAATTCCATGTTAAAATTGCAAAAGGTTGCTGAGAAAACGGCAAAAAAACTTTAGGGGGCTACTTTTCTTGCCGCACCCTGTAGACAGACATACAGGCCACGCTACTCTAACGTCTGTTGCCCAATAAGTTGTCACCGGTCCTATCTATTTTTTTACTGAAATAAATCTGCTTTAATGTTTAATAACGCTTACTGATGAGACATTGTTGAACGGGTCCGTAGCTGGAAACTAACGCGATCAAGCTGTCCTGATTTGTATCTGACGGCAACCTCGAGATCATTATGCGACTCGTGCGTCTAACACGAACACACAAACATACATAACAGACATGATAAAATTAGAAACAACGATAGCGACAACAACGACGGAGGTAATTTGGAAAAACGCGGAATCGCTGTGACAAGTCCACCCAACTGAACGTTCGTTTGTATTCACCACGCGGCAAATTAACACTGACGGTATGGCTGCAATTGACAATTGCATGTTTTCGTTGGGGACTCGATCCCCCACATTAATCACCTCTTTTCTAGCGAGCTATGGATCCCAATCCAACAGAATGTGTCACCAAACCCCACAAGTGTATATGCCAAATGGCATCTGGATCCGCCGACTATGTCGCAAACATCTCGATATGTCGAGATGGTATGTGTCTGCGACTTTCCCCGCGGGGAAGTTTCGGTAAATGTCGGAGTAATGGAATTTGAGCTTAAGCAGGGTGAACGGTGGTGACAGACGACATACGGACAGACCTCACGATACGGAGAAATGAGTAAAGCTATTCTGCCTAACAAAACATTTTGCAACTGTTTTGCATAACGACGTATACCACTGATCTCATCTTCGTGTGCACCAAGTGGTATAAAGTTTTGCAAGATTAGAAAAAAAGTTTTAGACCATTTTATTATACATTTTAGGGCACAATATTTTACATTTTTATGATACGACGGCCTGACTTACAGTCTACGTGAGATAGCAGACGATTCCACTTGCAGTGCTGATCCCATCACGTTCAAGCCTAACACAGGATAAATACACAAACATTATTATTGTTGTTGTTTATTGTTTATTATACCCAATTATTTTTTAAACCTTGAAAAACTCCAAACGCCACTAATAATATTATTATTACGATTGAAAATTATTACCATTTCATGTATTTAACAATCAACGCACAATTATCAACGAGTTATAACTGTTGTTTTTTATGTCTGTCAGATAGCGAATTGTGTGGTAAACGCTAACTGTATAATGTAAATATATGAACCACTGTAAAAACTGAGAAATGCTGTTTTCTTATACATTTTTCTTAATTTTGTATTACTGATCATGTAAGTACACAAACAGATTATTCACTCAAGTTTATTTTAAAAATATGGTAGTCCAAGCGCTGCACGGATTAACGATAGTTACACGAATCCATCTACAGATATGCCTAAATTCTACCATATTTTTCTGAATTAGGCCTAGTAGCCGACTATTTTGCAACTAAACGTCATTATCAGTGCGATTATATCGGTCCGTCTAAACATCGCAGATCGCCGCAGATCATCTGAGATGACTGATATCGCTTTAGTTTTTGAATTTCAGATCGATACAAAGCATCGCAGGATCATAGTCAGAGTTGAAGGTAGGATTAGGGTTTGAAATGATCTATGGTTCCATGCACCGATCGCAAGTTTACTAACTTTAACAATGTCTGCCATTTCAGATGATCTGTGATTGATCTGGGTGGTCTAGGCAGACCCCAAATATATAGGGCATTTAACGTGACATAATAACACTGATATTTCTGGAGTAACACGGCGTGGCGTGACTTAAAAAGATAGTGAAATGTGCAAAGGCGAATGTCAGATGTCAAAAAATGTCAGCGCGTACGTAGGTCGACCGGAAACAAAATTTATTCTTACTACGAATCCGCTCCGACCTATTGCAATTTCAGTCGCAAATAAACACTCCGCGCCGGATGTGATTATATTCCAAAATAGAAATAAATCTCCGAGCAATTTTCGACTAAATTTATTCGCTCAGAATGCGGCGACCTTTAAGACAAAATGAATGATAACTGAAAGTCTACACGAAAACCGGCAAATAAACGCATTATGACATCCTCTTTGCGCAGACTTTAGCGTTATAGAGAACCAAAATTGATTACCTGTTTCCGAACAAACGTTTTATGAACCAAAGCAGCCAGAGAGTGTAATGCGCATTTATTTTTTTGACGTTATGTCTTATATTATAAATTTACGTTTTACTAACTCATTTACATACGATCTGAACCAACACAACCCCCTGCCAAAGGAAACTGGACCTAACGCGACCCAACCCTTCCAAGTCAAGTCAGCCTTCTATCCTTACGGAGTGAATAAATCGAGTATATCGGCCTGCCTAGTCGAGGCGCGATCTCCTGTGTCGAGTGGCCAGTAACAATTTGTGACTCCATATGACAGGTGACGACGCTCTGCAGTAGCTCTGCGATAAGATTCCCACAAAGAGTTGGGCTAATTTCCGGAAAATTCCGGAAAAAAATCCCAAATACTACAAGATACAAGTTTTAACTTTTTTTACAATTTACATACCGTTGAGTTGCTGGATGGCATGGTCGAAGGCGACTGCATCCGGGCAGTCGACGAACGCGTAACCGCGCTTGACGACGATAGCCGTACTGGACACCGCCCTCTGCCTGAGCACATCACTTAGCACTGCTTCGGTCACCTCACTATCCAAGTTGCCGACGTATACTCGATACATCGCCGACCGCGCCGAACCGAACAACGAATACTCCGCGCCGCCGCACTCAGCCCTCTATCCTCCACGAGTCGAACCTGCGAAACCCTCCTAGGCGGAGCGCCGGGCCCGCTAGGAGACGGAACCCTGGTAATCTACAGTTCGCGGCACCACCAGCATGCTGAGCGCGCTCACAACATCTTCCACTCTTCCGGCTCGGATACTCGAATATTCGAAGTAACGTCAACTGTCAGAGTATTTTCGGAAAGTGGCCTCACTAAAATCGGTGGTGAAGTTGGCGGTGGCGGCGGTTGATTGTCGAACGCTGAAAGTTCGTTTGATGTCGATTCAACTCACATCACTGCAAAAACACACAAAAACCAAAAAAAAACTTATAAAAGTCAAACAAATATATTGGCCCGGTGTTGCTTTATTATGATGCCGTCCGCCTAAAGCTGCACAGCCCTGTTCTTAACCCTAAATGTGTGTTCATACCGACAAAAAATCAATGGAACTAAAATGAAAGCTACAGTGCGCACTACAGCAGCAAAACTATGTCATTTTATTGCAGTTTATTTTATTTTTAGGCCGCCCAGAACGGTAGTTGCCGGAAGGCTTTATGTTTTGCAACAGTTCTTTATTCTTTCTTTTTTTCGTCGCGAGATCTCCGAGGTTCGTGGGCCGATCTTCACGACGTTTTGCCACATAGTCGAAAGCATGTTCAGTTTACAAATGCCGGTCCGAAAATTTGGGGGCGTGGCCCCCAAAAATCGCGGTATTAATACAAAGAGTCCAGTCTTAAATCGGAGCATGGCGATGAAGAGCGTGATTTTTACGCGCGTCGCACCTGCCAGGGCCGTCGTATGACGTCACGCCGTGACGTGCGTGCGTGCACATCCTTTTGCACGGCGAATCAATAGGAGAAACCCGTATGTTTGTTACCTATGTTTGCTTGTTTACGAGGTGAGGTTCGCTCAGTGACGTCACAAACCACGTGACCGATCACCAGTCACCGGTCGGTTGGTCGCGGCGACCGAACGTTAACGTTGAGAATCTTCTGTGTGTATATCGTCGCATTACCGGATGATTAGCAACGGCTTCTAGGCTGTTCCTACTTATTGCTCTGAAGAGTAAGTCTTCGCGACTCACTGTGTTCTTGTCTCCAATCTGGTTCAGCATGTAGCTTGTAGCTAGCAAAGATAAAAAATCATAGCTAGGCCTAATTTTTCAAAAATTAATGATTAGTTATTCGATAATTTGGGTTAAAGTTAGCAGCAACAAAAATAGAATGTTTTTGTCAACTTTGTAAGTTATTTAGCCACCGGCTGTCAGAAATGTATTTAGTCAACAATTTTTTTCTATAATATTGCTTTTTAAATTTTCTTTGTTACTTGTTAGACCAGAAACATAGCGACGTGCTGGGTAAAAAAATAAAACGCAGCAGAAAGTTGCAATTCGTCGACAGATAGCCGCCAAAGTCTGACACGGAGATTATGGGTGCTAAAAATTTTCACTTTGCCCTTAAAGTCTCAAAATGAAAACGTCCAGTCACAAATATTTAGTGGAATAGAATTTTCCCACATTCTAAAATTTACAGAAAATTGCCTGACTCCGCCGAAGATGGCGAGATAATAATAACCGAAACTAGCTTTTTTTCATAAGCGGAATAATGTAAGTTTGTGACTCCAGATTTAGCGCAATGTTATTATATATATGTTTTTATTTAATTGCATATTATCTATTTTTGTGTACTATCTATACCAGTGTTGGCGAATAAAGATGTTCATTATGCAAGGTTAGCAGATATAAATTCCGTCGATGCTCTGAAAACGCCGACGCAAGCGGTGAGGCGTAGCACGAATGTGATTAAGCACGTTGCACCAGGTACGACCGCCTGTACTTGTCCCGTACGATGCGGGAGTACGACGACTAAGCCATCCCACGCTGATCGTACCCCTAGATGATGCTATTCGAGCACGGCTTAGAGTCTACAGCGTATCTATCGTATCAGCACACATATACGGACGACGTCTCAGTATGCACTCCGATCGCTACGCTATATTATCGACCATTAGGCATTAGAAGTACCAACGCCCACGTATACTAGTAGCTCGGTCACCCACGCACGCGTTTCCATTCAATAAGTATTTAAATGTCAGGGGTTCCGCACGGCTAAAACCCCGTATCTTAATCCAGACATGCCTGCCTGCATACACTCGAATACCAGTTACACGCAGTCGGATTATCTCACGGAAAGGTTGTGCAAATTGTGCGCAGAGCTGCATTATTATACGCGTTTTTGCCGTTATCAAACTTTCTCACATACATCATTTTAGACTGCATGTAATACACGATCCAGCAAACGTCCAGCATCAACACGTGCATTTTGAATACGTTTGCTGGAAGTTTGTTGGACGTTTGCGGACTGGTGTAAACACCCCATAAGTTTGAATACCGGTGGGTATTCTGACCGAATTTGCTATGACTTTACCGTTCACATATTGCAGCACAGTCAACATTTTTGTTATCGATATTCTGCCGATTTTGCTATGTTATGTTCTGTTTTGCAATGACGTTTGACCGTTGTTTAATAAAAGATTACTTACTTACTTACTTACATATAGCTCGTGCCGCGTGTAATCCAGTGCGTTAATACTGCACTCTCGATCTGTGGACAGTAATTAAGTAAGTAAGTTTTATTTTTTCAATAGCTAAATTACCGCTAAATTGCGCAGTGCAATACAGTATAAAAAATCCAGAAATTTGCTATACCGTACGCGATAATAACGAAACATAAAATAAGCGTGTCTTAAACGATTTTCCAACGTCTCAAATTTCAAATTATTTCCGCTTCTGTAGGAGGGACTTAGGCCCCAAACCCAAAAAAATCATCGTTACCGCCCACGGCGCCCAGTCCCCCTAATTTTACCC
>Ga0209367_1005878_pt1 | contig 16995 bp, 4 predicted proteins | sample WorMetLIZISLAND2_FD_187412 | JGI IMG/M metagenome (GOLD analysis project Ga0209367, IMG submission 187412) | Marine gutless worms symbiont microbial communities from Max Planck institute for Marine Microbiology, Germany - Olavius geniculatus... ... | reverse complement strand
GCGTCAAAGAGGGGTACCACCTAAAAAGACGTCATTTTGCCGTTATTGGCTCGAATAATGTGAAAACGGTTGCAGATAGGTACATACATGCTGCTTATCATAACAAGCACTGGTGACTGGCGATTTCGGGCTGCGACACAAGTCTATATCATTCACAAGGTGGCGCCACGGAACTATCGTTATGCGATCCAGATAGAGAATTTAGTATTTGTATATTAACTTCGCGTGAACAGCCCAATTTTCAGCTAAACTGCTGAACCGAAACTGCTATAGGCTTCCGCGCGTCTCGTGAGCATTAGCTCAAATTTCTTGTTTGATAACGCTGCAGGGTGTGACAGACGGATAGACAGACGGACGGACGAACGGACGCTTTTACGATAGCTAAGACGCGCTTAACATAGCTGTTGCCCGTAAAAAATGGTGTATTCCGCTACTGGAGATAATTGGATTTTGGCCTTTGGACATAGTCGCTACTGTCGGCCCACTTTAGCGTCAGCTAGGCTTCGTGCTTGTATCAACTATCAGGGGCCTATTTCATGCATAGGCCTAATATGTGGTGGACTATAGTACGAAAGGTAGGCTATGTCAGAAGAGTGTAGAGTGTGACTGTGACTGTCAAAATACAAATTACAGAACACAGCAAAAAGTAATACTTCAGTGCGCATAGAATATTTTATTCATTAGACATCTAGAATTGTTATTGTTCCTAACGCTCGAATACGTGCGATTTTAACGAATTTTTGTAATCCTGAAATCTCGCGATTGGGACGTCGCCAATCCCGAGATCTCGGGATTGTAATCCCTAGTTCAGGTGCAAGTTCAAGAAAAACACCTAAGTCCATTTGACTGTTAGTCTGTTTGTGATGTTATTTCAGCTTCTTTGACGGTCGTGCTTTTCATAGAGTATTTAAGTTTGTTTTGATTGCATTGTTGATATTTTGTGAATTATAAAGTTGTGTAGCTACGCATTGTTATAGAGATTTTACATTTTATTAAAATCAACTTGAGATACCCAAATCGGAAGGTCTCTGAAGTAATTAGTGCAAGTGTTATTTTATGCTGAGATTTTTTGCAATGAACGATCGATGATTATATTTACCGTGCGCACGCACGGTCCGTATGCAGTCACAAAGTGTTATTTACCCTACGCAAATTATTGCACATGCTGCGATGGCATATTTTTAATCAACTTTTGTAGCACTAGGCAGAATTAAGAGTGCAGTTTAGCGTTTGGCTTATTTGTAATAATCAACCGCAGTTTAACTGAAGGATGCGTAGTGCGTACGTTTAATAACTTTTGGGGGTCACTAAGAGATAATCACACGGCTTGGTTGGTAGCTGATATTCAGCTTCGATTAATGTCGACCTTTACTAGAAAAAAGCGCTGCCGCCAAGAATTCACACCAAGGTGTGGGTCATTAGATGACGTAATGCCATCCAAGATGTCATCCAATCCTCTTCAGAAGTTCAGACCATGCGCAGACATGAAAGTTAACTGCAACTTCAATGGATGCATGGTCCGTATGCACGTATGTCTATAACATTTTGAGCACGACATCGGACCATGCATGTGCATGGTCAGTAACACCATGCATGAACAATTCTGGATAGTTAGTCGGCAGGGCCCCAGAACTGGGGCATCACACCGTACTATTGACTGTACTGTACTGTTGAGCACTGTCGCAAGCACTGTCGCAAGTTCCCTACCCAAATCCTAATGCTAGACTTAACGCTAAGTCTTATTTTATCTCTAATTCTAACTATAAGCTAGGTCATTGTTTCAAACTTCCTGGTTGGGAAATTTTGCTATAGCGTCGACTATCTTACCATGGAGTGTTTGATTGGTATCCGGGTACGGATGCCATGGTTTTTTTACTACGTAAAATCTTAGGTGTGTAGCACATAATGCGTACATCTCAAAAAATATTAGTTTACTATCCAAATGTTTTCACATCTATGTGAAAATGACATTTGTACTATGCAGTATATATTACATAATGAGTACAGTGTTTTGCTGAGCCGAGTGTATGACAAACCCCCTCCACATTGTAAACACATCAGTAAATGCAGCTATAGCCAATCTGCTTTGCAAATGACACATCAATTTTTTTTGGAAAAGATGCAAAAACGTTATTTAAAGTAGTTGTCATTTCTATCGTCTTGTCAAAATTATCGATAATTTTATTGCATAGAATTTATGTACATTGATGTAATGGGCTTGGTGTTTTAGAGTACCTTATCATTTTCCTACATTTTACAATTTTAAAAAATCTGTTTATTTTTGTTGCTTGTCACTTTTCACAAGACTTGTTGACAGTGACTGGTAGAATAATTTAGCATTTTAAGTTCACTAGACTATTTCAGCTGTGATTCAACCCAAGGTCGGTTTCTACATCGATGCATCATTGCCATGCCTATGGGTTTCATTATGGGCAGCAGCAAAGGAGGATGGGCGGGTGTGCGGTCGTTGTCAACACTCGATAGTCAGCAGTGTGCTGTGCCGGGCCAATGCCCATGTCATATATTATATGCCAGTGTACCGCATTATATCAATTATATCAAATATCAGGATTGGCATGATATATGTTTATGATATATATCATCAATATATATCCGGCATCAAAAATATTGGATGTATATGGGATATTTTTGATGCCAGAAATATCAAACATTATCTGATTGAAAATATCGAATCTGATTTATTCGTATAGACAAATCATCCAATATGCTGAAATATCTTTTGCAAATGAGTAGCATATCTACTCAGTCAGCATAACTCTGTGCTAGAATGGTCTGCAGTAATAAACTTAAATAAATAGCTGATTGCTTGCTTGAATCGTTTGTGGTACACCAATGACAAAGTCATTAGCAAAATGGCAATAACATTATGAAAGCTGAAAAAACCTAGATTTTCTTAAAACATTATTTAAAATTTTTTCTACGTATTTAGGTTTTCTTCTGGTTCAGTGTCCAATGAACACCATACACAAAATTACGACCAAGGAAAAATACACCTTGTCCCTGTTTATCACATAATGACATTGTTTTCTGTATTATAGCAAGATGCAGTAATCAAAAATCACAATTAAAATATGAAATAAAATGTATGTAATAAATTTCACAATAAACAAAAAACCTTAAAAACCTAAAAATTGAACTTGTAATACCACTTTGTCACTGCTTTCCTTTAATAGAGGCTCATTCTTCACTTAAAATTTTAGTACATGAAGTATGTCTGTTACAAATGACTAGGGTTAGAATGATACCAAAAAAGTTACCCACGTAATAATAGTACTGTGGCGCCTTCTTGTGAACGATACAGACTTGTGTCGCAGCCTGAAATCGCCAAAAAAATCCATAAAACCACCTATTTTGGCGTTCAAGGTCATTCAAGGTCATTGAATTCGGCGCCAATCGAAAGCCAGTATACGATTTCCTATTGGTGATTAATAGTAACCTAGGCCTTATCTCGCACCGTTACTGAGATACAGCGAGTTATTGGCTAAAAATTGCAAATTTTGCCCACTCCCCTCTCATTTAGGGCCCTCATTCGGGGTGACCCATTTCAAATTTATGGAAAAGCTTTGCGGTTCCTGAAACTAGAGTTTTCCAGGCAGCTGACGGTGAAGATTTGGTGATTCTAGCTTGCACCATTTTTTACTGATCCACCCGTGTGACAGACAGACAGACGGACAGACAGATAGATAAGACAGAATTGTGATGGCTAAGACGCGCTCAAAAGCAGTAGCTGCTTTCGCGCGTGAAAAATCTAAAATGCCAGGTTTAGTGACAGTTAAATAGCACAGAAAATAGCTTCTTGAATAGTGGAAATACTCAAATGAGTATAGCAAATTTGCAGTCTATAGAAATCACTGGTAAGAAAGCTAGAGAATCGTCATTACAATATTAATGGAATAATAATACAATAAAATGGTGCTGTTAAAAAAACAATTTTTGCTATGCAAATGCTTTGTATCAATATCTCATTCATACACAAGCATAATGATATTCACATTATTGCTTGGTAGAATGTAATTTCAACACGTTAATGGGTAAAGATCTTAAATATCAAAAATATCATGATATTTTCAATGTTTTTGATATTTTTGAAAATATTGCGATATTATCCAATTTTGTCAAACACATTTAGACGGTACACTAATTTGTTTTGAGATGTACAGGTGATGTGGTACATGCCTATGTAGATTTTACGTGGTGACAAAAATACTGTGTTTGTAGTTTTGTACTGTTATCCGGACAAGGGTTATCAGCATGGCCTGTGGAGCACTAAATCTCTTTTTTTATACTATGTCATTTTATTAGTTGATGTCTAAAATACAACAAAAAATTCATACCATGGTCCATACATTTGAAGAGTAACTGATTTTACATGTTCTAGACACCAGTTTTCACTGACTGAGTGACAGTTTTGTAATGAATTTCACATTTGCTGTTATGTTCTGAAAAAATTGAAAAGAAGTCAAGCAAACAAGTTGATTAAGTTATGCGTGTGTTTGAAAATGCATTTTTCCTGTGCATGCTGACTACTAGACCATTGGCCCAGCTCATCAGTAGGGTCCACATTTTTCCACTGAAAATTTTGCCAAATTCTGTGGACCAGTTTGCAAAATTCCACGGCTTACCATGGCAAAATCATCCAAATTCCACGGCTCACCTCGGTCTTCTGTTTGTGAGTAAACTGAGCTCTGTTCTGTTCAAATACTTCAGTTATTAAAGGCTGTCATTGTGCTCAGTTATGCTAGCAACACACAAAGAAAGTTGTCAATCTTGTTTTATTTTTAAATACGTAATCAGTGAAGTTGCACTGTGTTTGCTTTATACGATTTTGCTGTATTGTGATAGCTATTAGAAAAGCACATAGTTTTAGGCAGTTCAGTTTGAATTTCCATCACAGTTCATGATAAAATTGAGTCATCAAGCCAATGATTGTACTAATCGCCAGTTTTTTCTCATCTTCTGCAAAATTCCACGAAATTTTGCAGATATATCAAAATTCTGCAGAAAAGGGCAAATTCTGCAGCTCGGCTCAAAATTCCGTGACCCGTGGAAAACTGTGGGCCCTACTCATCAGTGGGTGATGCTGTACAAAAGTGTTACAACATCGTGTTCAGAAAAAAGTAACCCCCTAAGCATTGTACAATAAAAATGTTAAATCTGAACAAATGTAACTAAAATTGCATACACTTAATTCCCAATAAATTATTGAAGTGATACCAAATTTTGTTGAAAAATATTATTTCTTAGCAGAGTTATTAATTGTTGAATATCAATAACAAAATATGTACATTACCACATTACCAATATGGCATTACATATGTTAAATGTTACAAAACCTCTCTGTCCATTTGCATAACTCTAACAAACAACATCTGATTCTGGCATAATTCTTCACGGACAATGCGTCATCTGTTGTCAGTCAAAATGCAAAATTTCAGCTAAATCTGCCAATGCAAACAACAGTTAGAGCAGCTTTTGTGAGGTCACTTCAAAAACGTGAAGTGTCTAGTAGTAAACAACCCTTTGTTTAATCCTGACAGTGTCCATGGCTTGCTAGGAAATTTGGCAATAAACTTTTTAGCACGATACCTTTTTCTTGTCTCAACAGCCTTATTAAAACATGGTCATCTGCAGAAAATACCATTTTGTTATTGTTTATGTTATTTTGATTGCGTTAACAAATATCAATTGCTTCTGATAGAGCAAACGCAGTATGTAACGCCATATTGGTAACAGAGATTTTGATATTGAGATTCAACAGTTGATAAATTTAGTACGAAATGATACTTTTCATTGAAATTTGGTGATTACATCAGCAATGTATTGCAGATTAGGTGTACAGAATTTTATTCAGATTCATTCACATTTGACATTTTCATTGTACGATATCTAGGGGGTTACTTTTTTCGGATGCAGTGTATAATGCGCAGAGTGTTTGTTTTTTGGTTTGTTTGTCTGTTTGTCTGTCTATCATGCCTCTCTGGCACCTTCTGTGTTGCACAGTTGCGGACATCGACCACGGCATTTGAGTTCTTGGACCTTATCTACGTGCGCCCACACCTTGCCTCGACCTTTCCAGATGGGCAGCCTCAGGGGGGTTGAGTTACCAGCTGGCCATCAGTATCGTGATTAGTGCAGCGTGCAGTGAATGACGGTCATTCGAAGGTCCTCCGGCCTGTAGATGGGTACTCTAGTGTAACTAACACTCATAGTGACTGACATGGCTGAGATGGAAAATAGCCACTAGCTGACCCAGCTGTCTGTTTGCATAAACTTGAGTTACTGATTTTATTTAATATTTGGGTATGCTGCTGTCATAATTCATGGTGCACTTGTTGCAAGAGTTCACTTGGTTCATATTTAGGTCGTTTTTTGGAACACAGAGCACTGAGTAGCATTATGGCTTTGAAGTAGCAGGAGATTTTGTCACTAAGCAGCGACTGTGTGACATTGTTGTTATCTGTGTGTGCAGGGATGTCTAGCAGCAGTGACGTGGACAGCGTAATTGCGGTATCACTCACTGGCTTTCTGTTTGGCAACATTGATGCTAGTGGACAGTTAGTTGATGACGATGTCTTTGACAAGGATAGTCAGCGTCATTTGGATGGACTGTCTGTTCTAGGTGTTGTAGCTCCACTTGTTGATGAAATCAGAGATGATGCTCAGAATGATGCTGTGGATGAGAATGATGTATCTCAAGCATCGTCCAAACCAGCAAGCACTGTATCAACTGATGCAGAGCCGTCAATGGATGTGAAAGCCGATGATGCACTCGATTATTCAGATATCAGTGAAATGGTCGAGGAGACCGAAGGCTGTTCAGCGGTTGTAGTGGAGTCTGAATTTGAAAATGGAGATGTTGGGTTAATGCCACCTTCGTCCCAGGTCTCAGATCGGACTGATGAAGCTGGTGTGAATCTCGTCAAAATGGAAAGTTCAATACCAAAGTCGAGCACTGAAATGAAAGATGCTAGTCAGACAAGTCTGCAGACGCCATTGGCTGCACTCCTGCCTCCAGAACTTGCTGGCTGTGATGTTCGTGAATGGTTTCCGGAATTCCGGCCTGGCAGCGTTCTCAGGTTTTCCAGACTGTTTCGACCGTCTCATGTTTCACATGTCTGGAAACGAAAGAAAAAGAAACCAACTACACCACCTACTGCCAGTGAAAAACCAAAGTCATTGTCTAATAACAAAAATAGTGCTGCTCCATTTTCAAGTTTGCAGCAGTCTGAAGTAAATAAGGCTGTCGATAAATCCGATGAAAACTTGGAGGTCATGCCGGATGAAAATAACATCATCGACGACATGCATTCTTTTAAGTTGAATTTAGGCCGCAAAGCAAGACCAGAGGAACTTGCCCAGGATGACGAGGCTCTGTTGCTGTCTGCCGCTATGCTAAGTAATGATGGTGGAAGTAGTGTGGATCGTGGTCGGGATGCTGGTCCTTGTGTGGCTGAGTGGAGGTATGGTCCTGCACAGCTGTGGTATGATATGCTTGGAATCAGTGAGTCAGGTGATGGCTTTGACTACGGCTTTCAGCTGAAGCAGCCTTCTCAGGAGACTGATGAGCAGGCGTCGCAAAACTCGTCGTTCAAAGTGGAATACCCAGATGAGGCTTTTTTGATGGTGACTCAAGTGCAGTGGGAAGATGAAGTTATCTGGGACGGTGAGAAGGCTCGTGACCGAGTGATGGCATCTGTACGCCAGCGTGGTCCGGCGGCTGGCTGGATCCCATCAACCAATGCTCGTACCATGCTGCAATATGTGCAACAGATGGCAGCGAGCGGCGGTGGACCTCTGGCACCAGGGTGGTCTGGAACTCAGTCAAAGTCCATGATGTCTCAGTTAACTGACAGCGCACAATCAACTGACACGTGGTACAGCATCTTTCCCATTGAAAATGAATCATTAATCTATGGTCGCTGGGAAGATGATGTCATCTGGGATGCAAAAGCTATGGACTACATTCCACAGCCTTCTGTGCTGACTCTTGACCCTAATGACGAACATCTTATTCTTGAAATCCCTGAAGACCGTGATGCTAAAGTCGATGCACCGAGCAGCAGTGTGACGCAAGAGACCACAAATACCACTGGTACGTCGAAGAAAGACAAGAGATCAAGAATGCTGCTAGGCAAGGCCGGTATCCTTAAAGACGACGAAGAAGAACAGAATAAGGAAGATGACACTGCATCCAGCATGCAGAATAAAGATCCATTTAATCTGTCCAATGACGAATACTACAATCCAAAGTTAACAGCAGATGTTAGTCTGAGTCGAAATTTGGGCGCCAGTATCATTCAGCATTCAACACCAGCGGTTGAACTGCGGCAGCCGTTCTTTCCCACTCATGTCGGTCCAATCAAGTTGCGCAACTTCCATCGTCCTCCGCTCAAACGGTACTCACATGGAGCCATGACTGGACCCGGACCACATCCAGTGTTGCCGCTGCTGAAGCAGATTCGACGTAAGGAAAGGTTACGTGAGCAGGAACGGCTTGCCAGTGGAGGTGGCGAGATGTTCTTCATGCGCACTTGTGATGACTTGACCGGTCGTGATGGTGAACTGATTCTTGCTGAATACTCTGAACAATATCCGCCGTTAATGAACCAGATTGGCATGGCGTTGAAGATCAGAAATTATTACAAGCGTCGGCCTGGGAAGGAAACTAACACGCCAGAGTTTCGATATGGTGACTTGGCGTATGCTCATACGTCGCCGTTTCTTGGTATCCTGACACCTGGACAGTGCCTCCAGACGTTTGAAAATAACATGTTTCGTGCTCCAGTGTTTGAGCACAAAGTACCTTTTACAGACTTTCTTCTCATTCGCAATAGAATGCATTATTATATCCGCGAAGTTGAAACTGTGTTTGCTGTCGGCCAGCAGTGTCCGTTGATTGAAGTCCCTGGACCCAATTCCAAGCGTGCTAATAACTTTGCACGTGATTTCTTGCAGGTGTTCGTCTATCGCCAGTTTTGGCAGAGCAAGGACGAACCGCGGCGTATAAAGATGGACGATGTTCGGAAAGCATTCCCGTCGCATTCAGAAAGCAGCATTCGGAAGAGGCTAAAACTGTGCGCGGACTTCAAGCGCACTGGCCTGGACTCCAATTGGTGGGTGCTGAAGTCGAACTCTCGTCTGCCGACAGAGGAGGAAATTCGTGCGGCCGTGTCGCCAGAACAGTGCTGTGCCTACTACTCCATGCTTGCAGCTGAGCAGCGACTGAAAGATGCGGGATATGGTGAGAAATCTCTATTTGCGCTGGAGGATGACAACGAGGATGACTCGGCAACGAAAATCGACGACGAAGTGAAGGCTGCACCGTGGAACACAACACGTGCATTCATCGCCGCTATGAAGGGCCGGTGCCTGCTGGCTCTCACTGGTGTAGCGGATCCGACCGGCTGTGGTGAAGGCTTCAGCTATGTCAAAGTTCCAAACAAACCTGCCTCGTCTAGAGCAGCCGATGAGATTGCATCACACCACACTCCGGTCAAGAGAACCGTGACTGGTACTGACGCTGACCTGCGGCGTCTCTCACTCAAAGATGCGAAGCAGCTGCTGCGCAAGTTTGGGGTAGCGGAGTCAGAAATCAAGAAGCTGTCGCGATGGGAGGTCATAGATGTTGTACGTACCATGTCCACTGAACAGGCGAAGCTTGCTGCAGCCCAGGAAGATGGAGACACTGGCATCAGCAAGTTTGCACGTGGAAACCGGTTTTCAACACAAGAACACCAGGAGAGGTACAAGGAAGAGTGTCAGCGTATTTTCGATCTGCAGAACCGAATACTTGCGTCTGACGAAACGCTGTCGACGGACGACGACTCGAGTTCCGACGATGACTCGGACTTTGAGGAAATCAGCAAGAACATCGAAAGCATGCTTGCAAACAAGAAGACGAGCACGCAGATCAGTCTGGAACGTGAGGAGGCAGAACGAATGGAGCTTCGACGCATGATCCAGCAAGGCAGTTTGCTTGACGCTTCGAGCAAAGACCGCAAGGACAGAAAAGGCGACAGCAGCACGAAACTGGGCGGCGCTGGACCGCAAGCCGGCATCCGAAAACTGCGTATAACTCGCACTTTCCGCAACGACGACGGCGGCGAATTTACGCGGACTGAAATCGTGAACAAGCAGAACGTTATCGACGCGTATTTGCGAATTCGCGAGACGAAAGACGCGAGCTTCATTCGTCAGTTTGCTGTGGTGGATGATCAGGCGAAGGAAGAGATGAAGAAGGAGAGGCGACGTATCCAGGAACAGTTGCGGCGCATTAAGCGCAGTCAAGCTGCCGCAGACCTCGGTCTTACCAGCGCTCAGGCTCGCATACTGCACGCTTCCCCGGCTAAAAAGCGGATGAAGCTTACACCGTTGAAATTAGCCAAATTGATCAAAGCGCAGAAGCTACGATGCGGAGCGTGCGGGCAGAAAGGTCACATGCGTACGAACCGAGAATGTCCTCTGTATAACGGTTCCATCGCCGTCACCACCAGCAACAGTGCACCGGTTGCCAGTGCGGTCGAGAACATAGGACCAGTCGCCATGTCCGAAGAGCAGGAGGAACAGTTGGAGAAGTCCAACCTTGTGGACGAGGATCTGATTAACATCGAGGGCGTGAAGATGAAGATCTCGAAGCAGCTGGTGAAGCACACGGAGGAAGTGAAGCGACGCTCGCTGGTGCTCAAGTTTCCCAAGGTGGCCGCGGCCGCCGCAGCTGCAGCAGCCAAGAAGAAGCGGAGGATGGGCAGCGTCGGTACTTCGTCGACGTCGCAGTTCGACTATCTCAAGAAACCGACCAAGGTGGCGAACCGGCGTCGCGCCGACCCCGTGGTGACGCTGTCGACTATCCTCGAGACGATCCTCAACGAGATGCGCGACATGCCGAACGTGCAGCTGTTTCTGCAGCCCGTCAACCCCAAGCTGGTTCCCGACTACTACAGCATCATCCGACACCCGATGGACCTGCAGACGATCAGGTCCAAGCTGCGTGCGCACAGTTACGTATCGCGGGAGTCGTTCCTCGTGGATGTAAATCAGATTGTGAGTAACTGCGAGCTGTACAACGGACCGCGCCACTCGATGACGGCCGCCGCTCAGCGCATGCTGGACCTGTGTCTGCAGAGAGTCGCCGAGAAAGAGGAGAAGTTGATGAGACTGGAAAAAGCGATCAACCCGCTGCTTGATGACGATGACATGGTGGCGTTGTCGTTCATCTTCACGACCGTCATCGAGGACCGACTCATGAAGGTTTGCCATCTTCTTTATAGCTTTTCCTTGACAAGTCTGGGCAGAGCTTTTTTGTTTTTTTTTTTACCTGTGGTCTTCCGACTTATGTATCGGCTTATTTTGCGACAGTCAGTGTAAGCTGGTGAGATCTGGTAGGTGTGATGAAAAACACGTTGATGTTGAATGATGTACACCGTGTCCCAAAAAGGAAGCCACTTTTATTATTTTTTGAATAGCTTTGTGAGATATTGGTCGATTTTAAATAATTTTTAGCATGCAACAACAGGAAGAAACTTGACGTAAATGACTATATTTTTCTTAGAATGAGGTGGGCAAAACTATGGTTATTTACGTCAAGTTTTTTCTTGATATTGCTTGCCAAAAATTATTAATATCGGCCAATTTTTGTATGGAGTTATTCAAAAAAACTAGAAATATGGAGCAGAGCCGAACGTGAGGTCGCCCGGCGCGTTAAGTCCGATTGGGGGACAGTTTCGTTCGCAGCAAAGTCACGTGGCCACGTGGCCCAAACGCAACTGCATTATCATATACATGTATAGTAAGCGCAATGTTAAACCTGGGTGCATGGTTCGAAATGAGACAACAGAACTTTGTTTTTTGTAAACCCAAACTTGCGAATTTTTCTGTGTTCGATTTGGAATCGATCGTGGTTGTAAACGCTATTTACCACTTATCGATATCTCTATCCGTTCTCGAGATATATGCGATCAAATTCTACAGTTGTCCGAAAACGCGCAAACTGTTGATGTTTTGGTAAGATCGAAATGAGCAAACACAACTTCGTGGTTATTGGACCAAAGTTCATCATTTTTTTTTGTTCAACGCAGAAGGGAGAGTAGTTAACGAAGTTGACCGCTTGTCGATATCTTAATGAATTCCAGAGATATTTGTGGTCAAAGTAAAAAGTTGTTCTAAATGACGCCAAAGTTTGGACGTTTATTGCCTTCCCAAATTTTAAGGGGGCGGTGCCCCCCAAATTTTGTACACGGGTTAACACCCCCATCCACCGCCAAATCACGTGGTAAAGTTTCATTAGGTTAATCCCCTTAGCGCAAAAGTTCTACTGGCTCATACGCTGAATTATAAGCCAATTTTTGACCCCCCTTTGAAAAAAATTATTGGGGGAGCCCCCATCCCCGGTGGGGTGTAGGCTAACAAGACTTGGACATTTTATTAAAAATTTTGGGGCGCAGCACTCTCTAGGGGCCGAAATATGGTATTCCAAAAAAATTCGATTTTCACGGTACAATTGCACTTCTAAATCTCCGTGGTTAGTGGACCAAAGTTCACCGACCTTTATTCGTTGAACGTGGGAAGGAACGCTGTAGTGCACCATTTTAAAGATTTTGGATAACTCCATCCGTTTCAGAGATATTCGCGCTCAGAGTGGGCAGGTGTCCAAAATCGGACTAAATTTAGCATGTTTTTTGCCTCAAAATTTTTTTGGGACAGACCCCAAACTTTTGGAGGGGCATTTATAAATTGAACATGCTTCCGAACATGTGGCAAAATTTCGCGGAGATCGGCCCACGGACCTCGAAGATCTCGCGTTGAAAAAAATAATAATAAAGAAACAGCAGTAAAACATAAGGCCTTCTGGGAACTACCGTTCCGGGCGGCCTAATAAAGTGGCTTTCTTTTTTTGAGACACAGTGTACTCATATAACTAAGCAGCACAGTAACGAAGTGATGACGATAACCATTGAAGCGACACGCAGTACAGACCAACTACTCTCACAGACAGACTAATGATGTTACATATATAAGGTGTTTTTTTCTGAAAACAGTGTAGTTTATAATAGGCTGAGGTTGGAGCTAAATAGCAAATAACGAATAGCAGTCTAAGCGCCACTTGAAATATTGTTTAATGATGAATATTGAATAAGATACTACATACAGAATATCACAGTTGATTGTCTGATTACTGTAATTGATATGCTATTAACAAGGTATCATGATGGGCTTGTGGGATTATTGATGTATGACAGGTCGAAGGATCGTACCCATTCCACAACCCGGTGAACCGGAAGCTGCAGAAGAACTACTACGAGTTGATCCAGTCACCGATCGACTTGTCGACGATGCTCAAGAAGGTGAAGGAGCATCGCTACCAGACTCGTGCAGAGTTTGAAGCCGACATGGAGCTGATGGCCGCCAACTGTGAACAGTTCAACGGATCACACAGCACGCTGACGCAGACCGCTCGTCGACTGCTGGATGTGTGCCGGGCGGCGCTTGACGAGCAAGCGGACACAATACGTCACTTGGAGGACAACGTGTTGGCGGCACGGCAGGCTGCTCTGGACGCTGCCGACACGGACAGCGTGATCACAGCGACGTCAGCGGCGACTGGTGACGTCGAGAGTGTTGTCAGTGCTGGACAATCACTCGGCACTGCAAGGACCACCGATCTACCAGCCTCCACCGACCTGCCGACCGACGATATGGAAGCACTGCGAGACATGGAAGAGGAGGACTTCGTGGACGTGGTGGGTGATGATGAGACAGGCGCGACTGCTCCGGCTGACGACAGTCTGGAACGAGACCTACAGATGACTCCGGAGAACTCGGGCGACGAGGACAACAACAGTTTCCACGATGAAGCGCGACTGAGTTCCAGCGGCAGTGACTCAGAGACGAGCGACTTCCGGTATGCAGGCGTGCAGTCAGTGGACGTGCAGGCGCCGGACGTGATGACCTATGAGTACGACGAGAACGCACAGGAGTACGTGGGATATGTCGACATCGATGACACGCCGGCAGTCGCAGCTTACAACGTCGACGACGATGACGCGGAGAACAGTTTCGACCCGCAGGCGTTCTTCAGCTCGTTTGCTGCGAGCGCTCTGGTAGCAGAGAGTGACCAGCAGTCACTGGACACTACGACGACTACCACGCCGGCTGTCCCAGTGGCTATGGGTGATGATATCAACACTGATCTACAGGTCTCTGATTCCGATGACTCAGAGGCAGGACTGGTAGCCGTCGATGAAGACGACGACGATGCGTCCAACCAGGACTTTGATATGGCAGAGTTTCTCAAACAACCCTAGACGCGTTAACCTTAGCTTATTAAATTATTATGCTACAGGATGGTATAGGCAATAGTGGCCAAATGTGGGTTGAAGTAAAGTCTAAGGAAAGGTAAAGGGTGGCACTTAAAAGGTGTAACGTGCTTTGCGTAGACAGTTGCTCAATCAAGATTTCAGAAACGATTAACCTCAGTCATTATTGCACTGAAGAGCGATCATTTTCTCATGGTTTTTGGGAACACTTCATGTGTTTAGTTGTATCAACTAGTATGTAAGACCGTCGATAGCTTTTGAAATGTTTGTGATGTACACAGTTTGAAGGCGAGAAAATGAATAGTTGTACTTTATTCTGTATCGCCCTGTGTACTAGGGCCTGTACGAATTCACTCTACAACTAAACTGCTTTCGACATTTGTTTATATGCTTTTGTTAGTCATTTTTACGCGCAACAGCAGCTACTGCTGTGGCGCTTCTTAGCCATTGCAATTCTGTCTGTCCGTCCGTCTGTCTGTCCGTCCGTGTGTCACACGTGTGGATCAGTCAAAAACGGTGCAAGCTAGGATCATCAAATTTTCACCATCGGCTGCCTGGAAGACTCTAGTTTCAGGAACCATAAACCTTTTTTATAAATTCGAAAGGGGTCACCCCGAACGTAGGCGCTAAATGAGAAGGGGTTGGGAAAATTTGCGATTTTCAGCCGATACGGCGTTGACTGAGCGAGACAGGTGGCGCCGTCTGGTGAGTACAAGTAAAACACTATAGATGTTTAGCCTCCGGTCGTCTGGCGCCTTCTGGCAACTGATTTTGTTTCACTGAGCTTTCAAGTTCAAACGTGCACCGCTGTTGCGCGTTCATCTTTGCGTTAGCAGGGCTTTTCTTATTCTAACAACAACCAGCCAACGATGCCCTATAGTCGCTCTCTGTACTTTTTGTTGCTCCACGATATAGTTACCATATTTCATATTCAACAACTGTTTATCATCATACAGGCTGAGTAAGTATATTCAAGTACAAAATTTGTTATTTTTTTTATCAGTGACACTTCAGTTTCTGTATGTAAATATTTTCATTTTTAATTGCCGTTTTCTTCACACTGGCCGTTTATTGTTTATTAAAATAACAAATGTTGGAAAAATGAAAATATGTTAAAACGCGTTTTAAAACATTTATAAACAGTTAGATTACACTTTTAAGTCTATGATTTATAGCTTATCAGTGTATGACGGTGTTTTAACGTGGTTATTTAGACTCCAGTCACGTGTCCTGTGGTAGAATCGATTCTGCCGTATAGACTATAGACCACTACGCCCACACATCTGTCAAATCTGTCAGTTTCGATTTTTTTTGAACGGATTGTAATCTGAGCCTCCTTTGGGTACAATAGGTTATACCACAGCCAATAAATAAATGGGAGATTGACCGTCAGTTTTATGATCAAGTTCGACTTATTAATGTATAGTTCCTATTCAAGGTTTTCAGAAATAAAAATGCGTATGATTTCTTGCAGATGTTCGTCTGTTACAGATACGTTGTGCTTTTGCTTTTTGTGGAAAGTTGTCAATGTTTTTTACCTAATTTTGCCGGTTGCTAGAGTATTAGGCCTATGTTCATAAGGCTACTGGTTCTACACACTGATGCATAAAAAGTAGAGGATACATGCTTTACGTAGATGCCATACATTATGATCACTTTGTTGTAAATTAGCAATTCATGTGTATTGATCCAACCACTCAATCGTTCTCTGGCCTTGTGATACAGTTTTTTTTGTATATTTAACTTCGTCTCGATGTCTGATGACGTACTGTGTATAATATGGCTGACAGTAGGTAGTCTCTGAACTCAGTGATGTAAACATGTGACTGTTGCAATCTGCATGAATTGTCTACCAGTAACCAGTTTGCTTGATCGCGCTGAAACTGAATCTAGGCCTAAGTGCAGTACGCTCATCTACTTGTGCAGACAGACCATATCAGTGACTGGACTGTAGCATTTGTGTTTTTTGTCAGTTGTGAATTGCATGTTAGTAACTTACTTAGTCATGTATATAGAATTAAAATGAATGTAAGTAAAAGTAGAGTAATTTGATTTTGTTGATACTTCTTCATTTGTCGGCAAGCAGATGTTAATAGAAGGTGCGTGTGTGGCTACAACTTGGATACGTTAGTGACCGGGTGACTGGTTTTATACAAGATTTGTCATTTCACATCGGTAGTCGGAGATAGGGTGTAATTTCTGTAAATGTCAGCCATAGTTTTTTTAAATTATAAAGCCGTTCGGTAACATTAAGTCAAGCTGAAAGAAATGACAAAGTGAGATTTTTTGAGACACAATGTAGGCCTACATGTTTGTTACCTACAATGGCTTGCTATAGATAAGCTGTTTAACGTTGGGGAGTTGACCTTGCTAGATGTATTGATACTATTGCCCACGCAAACAAATTTAATAGTCCTATAGGTCTACTATGTTTTGTCACGTTAAACATGGAAATGTACAGGGTGCAGCAGAAAAAAGTGGACCCCTAAATTTTTTCGCCGTTTTCTCAGCAACCGTTTGGGATTTTAATACGAAGTTTTACAGCTTTATTTACTGAAACCTTCTACATCTAACAGCCAAATAAAATGTGATTCTGTTGAAAAACGACGAAGTTATAGATTTTTTAACATGACCGCCTACCGATTTTTCGGCATTCAAAAAT
>Ga0209367_1005877_pt1 | contig 16997 bp, 8 predicted proteins | sample WorMetLIZISLAND2_FD_187412 | JGI IMG/M metagenome (GOLD analysis project Ga0209367, IMG submission 187412) | Marine gutless worms symbiont microbial communities from Max Planck institute for Marine Microbiology, Germany - Olavius geniculatus... ... | reverse complement strand
ATTTTAAGTATGGCTAGTATGGTAATAATTAGTGGCAATAAATGCCGAGTGCGGCCGGGGGCGTTTTCGATCGCTCGGTCGGTCATTCCGCATATTACCCACCGTTCCGCAGCCTACTTCCGCAGATTTCATTCCGCAAATTACTTTCCGCATTTCGCATTCCGCAAATTACCAACACCCCTAGTGGCGCGCAAGGGTAGAGTGGAGTTTACTGGGCGCCATAGGAATACATTGCGCCTATTATTTCACATATATACCGTATAACTACCAATAGGGTTAGGTTTAGGGTTAGGATTAGGGTTTAGGGTTAGGTGTAGGGTCAGGGTTAGGGTTTAGAGTTAGGGTTAGGTGTATTCCTATGGCGCCCAGTAAACTCCACTCGTCCCGTGGCACAATTATCATCAAAAATACCGCAGAATTACTAGCCTGAACCTTCGTTAGCTTTCCTGTATAAAATACCTGCAAAACACCAGTATTACAATTAATACAATTTAATTTACAAATACGTTCTCGCCTTCAGCAAATAATAATAATTAGCGACAGCATTCATTCCTAATGTATTAAATTATGCGACACGTTATCATTGGCTGATAGTTTATGCATATGCATATAGTTATAAATAAATAGTCTTCTGTGTGGAAAAAATAAGTAAACAATTTTTTATTTTTTCATCTCGATTGCACGTACTGCAAAGCACGATGTTATCACAGTAACTTGTCCATCTGTCATTATCTGTCTGTCTGTGTTACTCAGCTTACGCTGCTATTTTATGGGTTTTTAACGTAAAATAACAGCATTGATTAATTGGTTGAATTCATTCATTTATTCATTCACTTTTTATTGCAACAAATATCAGAAAACAATCACTAAATTAGCTTAGGGTTATCTTTGCTTGTTTTCAGCTAGGTTCCGCTCGCTCTATAACCTTTGCTCCGAATCATTCCTGACCCAGAGGAGAGGAAAATCGCAAGTACTGGCCGAAACAGCGGTGGATGACTGTTTTCAGCTTTAGGCTTGCCATCTTCGAAACGGTACAAGATAAGAGAAGACTCGTAACTGCTGTTCAGGAATATCAAACTGTATCTTCTATTTTAACTGTTAACGACCTTGGACGATTTTGAACGGCCATTTCGAACTTTATTGCATAAAACGTGCTACCCGAGCTGTAGCTTTCACGCTAAGTCTGCACCGTATTCTGCGGCTGTCTGGGGACTCGAACTAAATTGTCAATATGACCACAAACGTCCACGCCATTTTTCTCATGCATTCATACTTACGTCTAACGGTATCAAAGACGGGACAACTTAGCAAGCTATAACGAACTTTCCAGGACCTCCATGAAAAATTTTCCAGGACCTTTTTGTAAGCCATGCATGTTTGAATATAATGAAAAAAGTAAGTATTTAAGTGAGTGAAGCGAGCTAAAAATTTTGTTGGAACTGTTGTACGCAGTATTAAGGTAAGCTACAGTCAACACAAACTGAGTGATATACTATTGCTGCTTGTTTTTCATTTAAGCCTATAAAATGTGTGATTTTTAAGGATATTTTTACCAGGACTTTTCAGACTTTTCGCTTTAATTTCTAGGACTTTCCAGGAGGCGTGGAAACCCTGTGGGTCTTGGCAAAACTCAACCTCACCCAACGTCGGACCAATGCCGGTCTGACATAAATTATTCTTGCTTGTTATACAAAGAAGATATAAACACAACAAACAACTCAAAGAGTTTTATTTTGAAAAAAAATCGATTCCACTGAATTTCTCATAATATTGTAACAGAGACAAAAACTTTAAAGATAGTTGGATGGACAGTGGAATAGTCAAAAACAACGCAAGTTGCTGACTTGGACACACTGTCTTCATGCAACATTCCACATGTAGTTAGACAGGCATTCAGTAGTCAATCTCATTATCTATTTCATTCCCTCCTCCCTCAGCCCCTCTCACTTCCAATACAATTTTTTTCTACTACAGAACAATACATCACATTCCTTTAGTGCTCTGACGTCTGTTAGCTGCCAAAAAATGCCACTTCCATAATGACTCGAGACTTCCTTACGTTACGTAGATGGGGGTGGATCAGACATGCCTGGTATGTGCGCAGAAAACTGGTTGATTAAACCAAACTGAAAGCAGAAGTTCACATGCATAGCACTGGACATTCAAACTATGTCTGAAACAACGAATGTTCAGCAGAACACACTTTAGAAATAATTAATAGCAAGTTGGAGCTGCTGTAGCATAATAACGACAATACTAAACATATAAAGTTACAAACACACACATATAACCAGGGCCCACAGTTTTCCACAGAAAATTTTGCCAAATTCCACGGGCCAATTTGCAAAATTCCGTGGCATTCCACAGCAAAATCGTCCAAATTCTGTGGCTCACTGCGGTCTTCCATTTGTAAGTGAACTGAGCTCTGTTCAGTTCATAGTGACATTGTGCTGAGCTGAGCCCACAGCTTTTGGCAGTTCAGTTCGATTTTTTTTGTGATAAAAATATGTCATCAAGTCAAAAATCGTACTAATCACCTGTGAATTTTCAACTACTTGTATTGCAAAATTCCGTAAAATTCTGTGGAAATATCAAAATTCTGTGACAAAGAAAAAATTCTGCAGCTCAGCTCAAAAATTCCACTGACCGCAGAAAACTGTGGGCCCTACATATAACAGCCCACTTAAACGTAAGTACTAGCCAAGACAGAAATTAGCAGAAAGGCTGTAATCCAAAAATGTGAGTTAGCTAAGTTTCATAAGGAAAACAGCCAAAATACACCCTGCTTGACTGAGCAGCTAACTTTTTACCCTTTAAGCAAAGCACATAGTTTGTGAAGTAGATGAACCATGCCCGAAAATGCAAAGAAGTAACAAAAGCCAATCAGGTTAACCCATTCTATGCAACCCAGTCCCCACACTTCAAACACATTAGAGCAAAAACAGCATGCGCTATCTTGTTCTGTAAGAGTGCGTGGGTATAAATAATTTGATACAGTGCAGTATTTTCACAGTCCAGCACTGCAGTTCTGAGCTATGTAATACGCATGTGTCAACTGTCAATAAACTGTTAAACACACGTAACCGAATACATATATGCACGCCGTTTGCATCCGACATGCAGTGTTTGGTGGACAAACAAGTTCACTCAGCAAAATGTGTGTCACACTCAGTATCAAAATTGCACAGACAGAAAAAAAATCTGCACATTTGTCAGCCTTACACACCTTCCGCTCATTCACTTTAATGCATGCGAGTGAGTAGGGTTTAACGTCCCACCCGACACAGTACAGGTCATTTCGGGGACGACCTTTCCAGGCAATGTATAGGTCATAAGAACCGCACAAAGCATGCATTTCATCCACCTCGATGCACTAAGTACTCAACTCTATCTCCGAACGTAAACATGCAAAGTACTGACTACATTACCGAGCAACTCACTTCATTATTTAAAGAAAATCCAAAATACCATTCACGACCACATCAATGATGTTGGTGCAAACGTGTTTTAATAATTTACATTCATGAGATATTTACAAATAACGCAGATTCGCACACGGATATTAGTATTTCTGCCGAACACAGTTGTAAAAACGTTCAAATTTTAAAAAAACATTTCTAAATCTGATAAAAATGTTAACCCCATTTTACTTTTGTTTTTATTAAATTATTAATGGTAGCAGCAGGCTGTTATGCAGGACTTCAATTTTTTGTAAGAAATATTTTCATTTACCATACCTTTAACACTGACATTTCAGCATTTTTTAGTAAAAAAATTGAGGAAAATAGGAATGTATGCAAAAGTGTTTTTTTTAAATTAAAAAATATATTTTAAAAAATGTTTGTAAACGTTAACTACAACCATGCTGCCGACAATTTCATAGCATCAGTTAATAACAACAGATAACTAATGCAGCACAAAATGCTGCTAACAGGAAAAGTACAGATGAGTCTGATGTTTAACTACAAAAAATCACTCATCAGCTTTATGTCACTACTTAGCAATAAGCATACTGGGCAATGACTGCTATATCATTCTGCATCTATTGGATGAACCATTTGGTCAAAAAATAGAAAAATTGCAACAACTTTCCTCACAGAAGACAACAAGTAGCCCAGTTGTCGCTAAGGTGGGGTCGACCGTAGTGGTCGTCACTGACCTTAAAGGACATCCAAAGTCGATGATTATTATGTCATCTGAAAGGGCGTATGCCACTTCCTATTGGTGATTAATAACAACCCAGGCTGTATCTCTCACCGTTTCCGAGATATAACTTGAAACATTCCATTCCACAGTGCGTTATGACCCTTCAAGGTCATCCAAAATCAGTGATTTGCATGTCATTTGAAAGCCAATATGTGACTTCCTATTAGTGATCAATAGCAATCTAGGCCTATCTTGCACCGTTTAGCCACAATACATCTGTGACAGATGGACGACAATCATGACAAAGGGCCGACCTTAAGCTTACAGCTTAGCAGTCGTCACAAAAATCACCCATTACATTTCAGTTTGATCCAATAACGGCTAATCAGTTTCATAAATGCAAGAGTCACAAAAACATTCTAATAAGATATATTAGACCACAAACTATCTTTAGACATCAGACAGTTATGGTACATTTTAAACAGAACAATCAAAATAAAGCGACTACAAAACTATTCACAAAAGAGGACAATATCTGGAGTTTATTGGCATTCAATTAATCAACTTTTAAACTAATGAGCTGACAACAGCATAACATACCCAAACACAGGAAGTACAAATCAACTATCCCGACAAATCTTAAATACAAGCAAAACGAAGCATACTATAAAACGAAGCATACTATAATCTTGCTGCATCAATCGCTGTCCATGTAAATCAAAATCAGAATGCCGAGTATCAGTAACAGACAGCAAAGTACATTACATAATGGAAGAAATACAACTGAGGAAATAAGTGCAACACAACAGAAACATTATATTACTGAATTACACTGTATCCCCCAAAAAACATCCAAGGCATTTTCGACTGTAACTTGAAAACCAATGATCAGATTTTGATAAATTTTGGTAGGAATATTACGGACATGACTGGCCATCAAATGACCATTTAGCTTCCCACCTCACCCAACGTTTGTTCCTGCACTACCTGGGGAAAACACAAACAGTGATATATCACTTTGCTTTCCCTAGGTAGTGCAGATGCATACATTGGGTGATATGGGAAACTGAATGGTCATTTGATGGCAAGTTGTGTCAGGAATATTCTTACCAAAAATTATCAAAATCCAACAACCTGTTTTCAAGTTACAGTTGAAAATGTCGGGGATGCTTTTTTTAGGACACAGTGTAGTTTTTAATAAGATAGTTATTGAAGTCAAGTACAGCATTTTTTGCTAAACAACATTCGCAACATTATGGCTGACAAGACAATCTTGCAAACTGGAACCACTCTTTGCCAGTACACACATTACATTCTATTAGTTTACTGTTGCAGGTTGTCCTTACTGTACACAAAATCTGCCATGTGATAAACCTGATGCATGGACTGCTATCTGAAGCAGAACAGCTTGTCACCAAATAAGGGTTGTTGTTAAACCCCCCCATTCATTTTGACCGGTTACAAGTGACCAAAAACAGGTTAACCATACGAACTGCTCACTAAATAACCTGCCATGCCGTTGGATCATACCCACCAATGTTTATTTAACGGCGGTGTTTTGTTTACAGTACAAAAAATACTTTGTTGTTGCATTTAATTGTACAAAGGGTTCGTTGTTGCTGCTTCTGTGCAAAAGTTTAAGTGAAAATTTGCAATGGAGCTATAATTATGTACCAAAATTTATGTGCAGAAGCCGTTATATGCAGGTCCTGTATTATTGGGCGGTTAAACAAACCAGCAGTTTCCGAATCAATCCTGACGCCAGGACTGGTTAATCGTTAACAACCCTACACCAAATACACCAACACATACAGTAACTTGCCCAGAAATCGTCGAACCTACAATTTACCTAGTTCGCTACTGAGAATGGCAAGTTTCAACGCGGACAAACTGTACACAACGATAACGTAATGCAACATTGTACACCTCGGTTCAAGTGTGCACTTCCAGCCTCTTGAGGTAACTTCGCAACATGCTACGGGAATCAGCAAAACAACTCCACACAATCAAACAGCTCTTACCACTAAGGTTCAACCTAATTCACAAAAAAATGCCCAAAGTGACATGTCAGTGGCAAGATACATGCTTATTGTGAAGCAGATTTAGCAGCGGTTTAGTCAACTAAGCAAAAATTCAATCAGCTGAAAACAGAATGAAAAGTGATTGGCATGAATAACCAAAAATTGTGCACTAGATCACCTAAATCTTCGGATTTCACGCGATTTCGCAGACATTTCTGATTACACGCAAACCTGCCAATAACACGAATCGTGTCACATGAGTGTGATCGTGAATTAAGTTGGCCGTTATCACTCTTTCTGCACCATACACAAAGTACGTCGCATTGACTGAGTAACACCAAAGCGGACACGGCTGCAATCCGACTTAATGAGCATTACTCACAACAGAAAAAAACACAGATGCAGATCGACCAGCTGAAAAACAAAAAAAACGCGAGAAAAAAATTCCCCACTATTGCATTTATCCCAAGCAGCAGTAAGATGGCACACAAAAACTACAGCAGCTCCACGGAAATTCCAGACTTCGTCAGCAAATTAGCATGCTGAACTTTGCCTGCTAACGTCTAAATTACGAATGGACATGTGCATGCATAGTAACATGCATATTATGGGCCTTTAATGTCGCTGACGACGTTCTTCTTTTTCCGATAAATGATTCATTTCTGAACAAACAAAACAACCATTTATACACTCACTGGCAATCTGCATAGCAATTAAAATAATTAGAGCTGTCAAAGCGTTAATTTTTTAAATGCATTAATGCACTGCATTAATTTTTTTAACGCATTAATTAACACATTATTAAAGCACCCAGTCCTGTCAAGAGGGAGAGTAGGGGGTAAGTTTTCCCAGGCCCCATGATGTTTGGGGGACCCCACCTGTAGAATATAGAAAGTTATAAACACATTTTAAACATATAATCAACAATAGCTGCCATCAAAGCCAGCACAGAAATCTATTAGCCTGTTTTCGAAATAATTATTTATTTACAGTAGTGATGGAATGGCAACTACAGTCTAGTTACTTGAATTCATACAATTGTCAAATAACCACAGTTTAACGGAATAATGGAACTTTTTCTTCTCAGAATTTAGCAAATTAACATAAATGTACATACGTGCGTTAATTTTTTCAATGCATGTTAATTTATTAATGCATTAATCAATAAATGTGTTAATATAACAGCTGTAATAATAATGGTAACAACAACAAGCACCAAAGTGATCTGGTAAAAGGTGGAATCGCTGGTTGATGTGGTCACCTGGTGAACCATAGATTATCATTTCCATAAGTTGGAACCAACTGCATGCAACTGCAGGCTTAGAGTTAAACCCCAAACCTCCCCTTTCCCTGTCAGAGTTTGTTTACATTAAAATATGTTCAATGCATTGTTATTGACAAAGGGAGCTAGCACAAGCGTACCCACCTTAGACTAAGAGCCTGCGTCAAGGCCAAAAGTGGCTTTGAGCTTTGAGCTCAAACTTTAAAGACAAATTCAGAATGATTGTTTCAAATTCTGTACAAATCTCTCAGGTATTAACGATTTTACACTAACTTATCTGTATGGGTGCCACTATTTTTGGGACACAGTGTAGTTTATGACAAGCTAAACAGTACCTGCACTGCTGCGTGATCCTTACTGGGCTGCGTTGTGTTGATATGGCTGGCCTTGAGGACCCGCATGAACTGTAAAACAATCCATACTAAATGTTAAGTTTTCCTCTTCACTATTTACTAAACGATGAACATCAAAATCTAAAAGACAAAGCAGAGTAACTACACTGCGTCCGGTAAAATAGTAAACCCCAGACATTGTACAACAGAAATGCCAAATCTGAATGAATCTAAATATAATTTTGTACACTTAATCCGCAATAAATTGTTGAAGTGACCACCAAACTTAATTGCATAATATTATTGCTAAGCGGCATTATTAATTGTTGAATATCGATAACAAAATTCATCCATTACCAATATGGCATTAAATAAGTAAACCCCTGTAAATTTGCGTAACTCCAATAAACAAATTCGATTTTGGCAAAATTCTGTGACAACAATGCATCGTCTATTGGCAAAGTGCCAAATTTCAGTTAAATTTACCAAAGCAAACAATAGTTACAGTGACTTTTGTGAGATCACCCCAAAACGCAGTGTCGAGTATTAAGCAACAATTTGATTAATCCTGACAGTGTCCATGGATTGATGGAAAATTCTGCGATAAACTTTTAACACCATACACTTTTTGTTGACTTGAATGTTTAATTAAAACACGATTGTTTGCAGAAAATACCACTGCGCTATTGTTTACGTTGACTGCATCAACAAACATCACTTTCGATCGAGCAACTGCAGTAGACTAAACGCCAAACGAAGATGTTTTGTTGTCGATATTCAATTATTAACAACTCCAGTAAAAGATAAAATTTTTTTAACGAAATTTGGTGGTTGATTCAGCAATTTATTGGAGATAAAGCGTATGAAATTTTATTCAAATTCGACGTTTCTATTGTACATTGTTTAGGGGTTTACTTTTTTACTAGACACAGCGTAATATGAAATGTGACAGTGTGCAAAGCAAATGCGTGATATGTTACATCATCAGAAACTACCCTTTCAGAGCTCCAACACTGTGCGCTGGTGACAAAACAAGAAATCTGCTGAGTAATGCCAATAATTTTACATAGAAACAAAAACAGCCCAACCTTGACAAATTCGATATAAGAAGAAAGACTGAACAATAACTAAACGCAACACAGTAGTAGTACTAGCAGTAGCACTACTAGTAAAAAAGTGAATTTAGGCTAGAAGACACAATGGGCAACTTCACTTTTTGACTTAGACTTTCGCTGAGCCTTTTTGCTGAGCGAAAGCTAAAGCTGAACATTAAAGTCTGTACTTAGACCACAGCTCAACTAAACAGTAGTCTAAGTCTACTGACTTAGACCAAAAACGATTAAAAATGGTGGAAAAATAGGTAAACCTAACAGTTACGCTTGGACATACTTATTAAATTGTGCCGTGCACGCAAATAATGTAATTACGTAACATCTGACGTCATTGCATATTCATTATGGCGTTTATTTTTGGTACCAGACTGCTTTAATTTACTAAACTATCTGTATGCAATGCATAGGACTAAAGTTTTCGCTCAGCTAAAGTCAAAAGTTGAAGTGGATTCAGGCTCAGCGAAAGTTAAGCCCTAAGGGCTAAAGCTATCTCTTCCATGCAAATCAAACCGACTTTAGCCAGGTTAGTTTGGCTCAACTTTGGTCTAAGTAGGTACTTTTGGACTCAGCGAATCACTGAGACTTTTACTGAGTCTAAACTTCGGTCTAAGTAGGTAAGTTTAGGCTCACCGAAAGTGTCAGCGAAAATCTAAGTCAAAAAGTGAAGTCGCCCAATGTCGGCAAAAGGCCCAGCAAATCCGAGGCAGTAACATTCTCTAGTAGTAAAATAATCAAAATGCCATAGAACATTTTCGCCCCTAAATGGCTAGAGAATTGCTGTAAACGCTGCATCAGTAAATTACCTGGATGGTGCTGAAGATACATTGTTGGAGTTATATTTGCCGGCATGTTGATAATCTGCTGCGTTCCCATGTTGGCGTGTCCTGGTGGAACGTTACCTGACAACAGCAACCAATGCAACAGCATATACACATTCGAGACTCACACAGTAACGGCTAGTGATACTTTCGAATACGCCAGTCCATCTACTTAGAACATTTGTGCTAACTAGAGTTGTCGAAGCGTTAATTTTTTTTAACGCATTAATTAACACGTTATTAATGCAGCCAGGCCTGTCGAAAAAGCAGGGGGGGGAAGTTACCCGGGCCCCGTCTCGTTTGGAGGGACCTGCCTGTAGAATATAGAAAGCTAAAAAGCCAATAAAAACACATTTTTCAACAATAATTGACGTCATCTCTAGGATAGAAATCTATTAGCCTGTCATCTAAATAATATTTATTTACAGTAGTGATGGAACGGCAACTACAGTATAGTTACCTGAATTTATTCGATTGCGAAATAACTGCAGTTTAACAGAATATTAAACTTTTGCTTCACAGAATTCAGTAAATTAAATACATTTACACATGAGCGTTATTTTTTTAACACGCATTAATTTTTTAATGCACGCTAATTTATTAATGCATTAACGCGTTAATTAACATGTTAATTTGACAGCTCTAGTAGAAAATCACTAAACCGAATAATAATAATAAGTAGGAAATCGAGTATTAAAGGATTAAAATTTTTAAAAAATAATGACAATCACATTTCTATAGCAACGTTAGTTCATGACTGCAGAGACACTGGCAGAATATAACAAACTGCCTGATTACTTGGTGTTGTTCAATAAACCGAAATCCTTCCGAAGAAAGCGGCAGCAACAGCTGTCAGTCAGTAAAGGTTGTAATTTGACAATTTGCTTACAGTTTTTCTACTTACTGTTTCAGCATACGAGCATACTGAAAGAAAAGCATATTTCTTACTGCTAGAGCTGTCAAAGCGTTAATTTTTTTACCGCATGCGTTAACACGTCAATAACGCATCATAAATATTGCTGATATTGTAAGGGAATTGCATCGAAAAAGTGATTGAATTGAAGCAAAGTCGTGCCTGTGTCATAGGACCGTGACAGTAGCAACGAAACGGCAACAAAACAATTTCAGTTACTTAAAAATTATTTGATCGCCAAACAAACGAAGTTTAATGGAATCCTGGAACTCCTGCTTCACAGAATTATGTAAATTTATGTATGAGCATTAATTTTTTAAAGTGCATTAATTTCTTAATGTGTTAAGTTAACATGTCAATTTGACAGCTCTAATATATGCATTTGTATTCGTAAGACGAAATGCTTATCAATAACTGCTTTGACACATGAGAATATTCATAAGACTGACTACTTATTTATTACCATTCCTACGCATAAGCAAATCCATAAGACCGGCTGCTGACCTGGTATTGCATGTGCCTGGACGTACTGGTGAGCACCAACAGGTGGCGCCTGGATGCCCGGCTGTGGCTGACTGGGCATAATCATCTGTGGCGGCACAGCGGTGTGAAGTGAGTGCTGTTGAGCCGTCGGTTGTTGTGTCATCATGATGTGATGCTGCTGGCCAGCACCGGCTGGGCCGCCCGACTGCGACGGCGTCCCAGCCACCGGTTGCTGAGCTGGCTGCGGCGTCGGCACTAGGGTCATTACGCTCTGATGCTGCGGGTAGTGCAGTGGCATCGGGCCCGACGTAAAATTCACCTATCAATTAACCAGTACACATTATTTTTCTTCTTGTTCTTCTTATTATTATCAATGTCACTTCGAGTGATGCAGCAAACTGCCACATCGATTGCTGCAACTGGATAACCACAATGTGCTAGGTGAGCTGTTTTGGCTCAGTCGCTCATATAACATACTACATCTCACAACATACTTTACATGCTTTGCATAATAAAGGCCAGATATGACAGGCTTTTTATCACAATACAAACCACACTGGACTTTTCAAAACGTCACTTCAAAAGCAAACTACTTCATGAAGCATATTATTATTACTACTGTCAGCGTTCCTGTGACTAACTGACTAAATGAACCTGTGGTGACGGAGGTGCTGGTCCTTGCGGTGTAATCACAGGATGCTGTGCCATCGCATGGTAGAGATGGGTCTGCGGTGGAGTACCGGCTGCAGCAGCAGCAGCAGCGGCGGCCGACGGCATTACGCCCACACCAGGCCCGACCTGCATACAACAACAGAAGATCTAGTCTTAATCGACACCTTTTTATTACGGGTGTAAGTCAGGATACCAAATGCCCTCTCGGTCAAGAGGATGAGGATACATCTCTACACTTCATTGTCCAATGCAGTGCTCTACTACTTCTTCGGTAAAATGAGTATCAGCTGTCTAGCTGAGTAATAATAAATGGCGATGGTGAATGTCATTACTGTAGCTGCCTATCGGTGGATCTGTTGGCTCAAGCTGATCGGCTTGGTCCAAAGGTCGGCAGCCACCTGGCGCTCGTGCTACATTCAGTCAAATGAACCGAGTGAACTCTCGTAATGGCTGTGCCATGATGACAGCACCATAAACACTGGCATTGGTATTACTATTATCATTATTTGGAAAGAAATCCTTAGAGACTACACTATTTCGTTAGACACCTTGAGTAATAGCCATTGGTTTCTCATCTTAAAGTCTGCTGAAGCTTCCAAGAGGTTCTGTCGACCTTGAGGTCTGTCGGGGTTGCATACTGGGCCCATGAAGTGGCCTCAGTGCTGGGTGGCCGTTTATGCAGTCACCATCCCCGCAGGTAAAGGTAAAAAAAGGTGGAAGATCTAGCACACAAACAGATGCTACTATGTTTTTACAGCATGCTTCAAACTGTAAGTTTATAACGCATTACTACGGTGACTTTGTCAACACAGTGGAATTACAATGATAGGAACAGTGCATTTTCATCACTGCAAACTAAACAATCTTATATGACAAAAAAACTAACAAGTGCGTTAATGACTCCAATGTATGACGAAACATACAATATACAAAAATAATTCATTACAGGGTGCCGACAGGTCTTTTGTAGCAAAATTCCATGCCTTTTCCCTGACTTTTCCAGTCACAGAATGACAATTTCCCTGACCTTATCAAAACAATGACCCTATCGCACAAATATCAAAAATAGTACACTATATCAGAAAGTAACAAAACCGTGTTAATGCAGTAATACGCAAACGACAGAGACCCTGGTCAGGGGGTCAGAGGGGCAAAGCCCCCTGAAGCCGAAACACTTCCAGCTTTTGGGTGTTCAATGTAACCTGCAAATTTGCCTGCATTTTAATATTTAAGAGACACAAAAAATCACAGATATCTGCAGTCTGCATGATCCAAAATCATTTTCACTGACTTTTCCTTGACTTTTCAAAAATGATATTTCCCCCCGACAAATCTCTGACCGCACAAATTCTCTGACTTTTTCCAGTTTTCCCTGACCTGTAGGAACCCTGTCATTAAAAGAGCATTGAGCCGACCTGCTGCACTGCATATGGAGTGTGTTGGGATGGTGTCGGGGTCTGGTGACCGGATGATGTCGGTTGCTGTGGGGTCTGCGGCTGCTGCTGTTGTTGTTGCTGCTGTGTGCCGGACTGACTCTGACTGGGCATCGGTGGCGGCGCAACGCCACCGTGGGGAGTAATATGAACCACCTGTGGCATTACGTCTACAACACATATATACACAATGTTTAACAAGAAATATTATTAGATTGTGACCAATCTAATGTAGTCCTTGCTCACATCATTTTCTTTTGTATTCCTTTAAGAGCCTTTCTGTTCCTTTCGGCTTGTATTAGAGAAATGGTGTCTAACTGAGACCTGTTTAATATTATACTAATAACGACTGGCATCGAAGCCATTATTGAAAATTGTCTCCCCGAAGTTCATAAAATATTGCCTGATTTTAGAAACTGAGAGGAAAAAACTTTCAATAATGGTCGATGAGGATAGTGGCCATTTGTCTTGTTATACCTCAACGCATGCATCTATCTGGCAACGTTAAGGAGATGGGGCCATTTGAAGTTCTTCCAAGAACAGAGGACTGAGGTCGGTCAGTCCTCAATCCTCAATATTACATTGATCTCATATACTCCTCTGTATCCCTTTACCTATCCCTCTATATACCCCTTTATATTTCTTTAATTATTCACTCAAATGACAATCAGTTTACACAAAATTTCTACCTGTTGTAGCTCAAGAAATACTAATTCAAAATATGTCAACAAAATATAGCTGTTGATTAAATTTTCTTTGCTAGTCGTGATGTAACGCTGACGTCATAATGTGTCGTGATTTTGAAATATTTTGAATTAGTATTTCTTCAGCTACAAGTAGTAAAAATGTCATGTAAATTAAAAAGTTGCGTCAAAAGTTGTGCAACTTGCCATATCAGACAGGCAATTTTGTCGCTCAACAAAGTTGCGTGATAAAATTGCACAACTTTGTCGCATGTCTGACATGGGCCTTATGCCCAAAGCACAGCCAATCAGTGACAGAATCCTCATTCAACAGCGGGCACACAGTCCATCAATACATGCTGGCATCAGAAATCTTTTTTGAAAATGTGCACCACCAGATAATCTATTCAGAGATAAATTTAACTGTTGACTGTGAGAAAGACAACACTTATTTCAATATCTGTCCAAGTAATCTACATTGTGGGCCATAAAATCGTGGCACTTTACTTTTGTCCATATCTTTACAAGTTATTGACCAATTTTAAATTTTTTTCACTGGCACACTCAGCAGACAATTTGCAATAACGTAATTATGACCTATCTCATTACACTGTAAATTAAAAAAAACACTTTAGACCAACAATGTTACGGTGAATGATCCGTATGACACTAATTTGTGTTAAACTTGAAAATCCATCATTAACTGGCGAAGATATGGACAAAAGTAAAGTGCCACGTTTTTATGGCCCACCCTGTATACCAAAATTTGGTCAATTCTGCCTACAAATTTGCTCATATCCAGAGAGAATTTGACTGATTTCTAGTTATCAAACACCCTTCACTCTCAGTCTGCGGATCGAGTTATTCACTCACATACATTCAGCTATCAAGTTCTAAATGAAACTAAAGGGGATGTCAGATGAATGACAAAATCGACCGATTTTATCTGCTGACAAAATCGCCAGACAAATATCTGTCGTGTGTCATGCAAAAATCGCCCAATTTTGTCGACCGACAAAAAAGCCAGATTTTGTCAGCCAAGATAGAGCATGTGCTATCTTTGACGATTTTGTCGGCCGACTTTTATATATCGAACAACAAATTGTGTTTATGTTGCCATGATGATCGTTTACAGCAGAAGATGAATATATATTTTAGTAATTTCTTGTGTATGTTATTTATTTTCGTTCATTAGATGCAGTAAAAAGTGACGCAAGTATTATTTTGCGATCCGCATTCGGCTGTTGTGCTAGCTGATATCGTACGAAGTAGCAGACAAAAATATCGGCCGTGTGTCATGGTTCACCGATTTTGTCGGCCGATTTCGTCAGGCAACTAAACCACGCCCACAAAAGTTGGCTGACTATCGTTCGTCTGACATCCCCTTAATAATTATGCGTACGTACTGTACATTCCTGGTTGGGAAGATGGGACCATCTGCGTCATCTGACTGGCTGGAGTCAGTTCATGTGCTGGTTGTACAGGAATCAGACGAAACTGCTGCAACAAAACACTCATGCTCTAACACCTAAAATCTCTATCAACTACACTGTGTCTAAAAAAAGCATTCCGACATTTTTCGACTGTAACTTGAAAACCAATTACCAGATTTTGGTAATTTTTGGTATGAATATTCCTGACATAACTTGCCATCAAATGACCATTCAGCTTCCCACCTCACCCAATGTATGCTTCTGCACTACCTGGGGAAAGCACAACCAGCGACAGGTGATATGATAAGTTACGACAAAGATTTGCACTTGAAAACTGACAAACTGTCAGTTTGTGAAAATAAACATTAAGCACTCACTAATAACAGCAACAAACAGGCAGAGGGTGCAACAAAAAAGTAGCTCCCAAAAGTTTTCTCAGCAATCATTTTAGATTTTAATTTGAAATTTTGCAGCTTTATTTACTGAAACATTCTACTGTACATTGAACTAAAAAGCAAAATGTGATTCTGTTGAAAAGGAATTGTCAAAAGGTCTATAACTTTGTCACTTTTCAACAGAATCATATTTTCCTTGGCAGTTAAATGTACAAAGTTTAAGTAAAAAAAGCTGTAAAATTTAGAAATAAAATTCCAAACGGTTGCTAAGAAAACAGCAACAAACTTTAGGGGGCTACTTTTTTGCAGCACCCTGTAGAATGGCACAAGTACATACCGGGGTATACTGAGAGTGGAAAGGAAGGGGTATTATTGAAGGCTGCTGTTGATAGACCGGCAAAACAGGCGATGTCATCAGTGGGGCTCCGTTCATTATTGTTGACTGAGGGGTTGCCGTGTTGCCGTCATTCGCTGCTCCCCGGGCCGACACAGTCACTACCAGATCACACACAGTCTCAACCAACATAGTCAAAGTAAGCAAGTCAAAAACTTCAACTTCACCACAAAAGTGAATGAGTGAGTAGGGTTTAACGTCCCACCCTAAACAGTATAGGTCATTTCGGGGACGGCCTTTCCAGACAAAGCAAAATTGCACACATATAAACATGTAATGAAACCCAAAATGTAATCTTTGCAGAAAAAAACCAGATAAAGAACTGACGAAACACAAAATATCAATGTAAACTAAAACTGTAAGAACTGACCATTATGACCTTGCATATGTAACAGCAATCGGTAGTTATATAACAATCTTCCCCGTTATCCTCCAGACAGTCACCACAAAAACTAATGCAACAGGACCAACAAGGCAGAGAGAGACAAAGAGAAACTCACTTACAGTTGCCCTGAATATAACCCCATATAAACTGATAAGTGACAAAAAAACTGACAATACATATAAGGAAGTAAAATTAAAAAAAAAACACTAAACACTAGAAATCTAAAAACACTGGTATCAAATGTGAATTCATAATGTCATTTGGCATGACAACATTAAAGAAAACTTTTTAGATGATGCTAAAAAGTTGTGAACGTGGAAATATGGCAGATATCAACTTCCCACTATTGATTGATAGTCTGACAGCAAACCGGCCAGGAGTGGAACATACCAATCGTGAATCCAATGCCCTAAGTACTAAGCAGACGTGGTGGTTTGACTTAACTGATAACGTCACCAGCCACTCAGGTCAACTCAGCCTGGACAGCCTTCTGTG
>Ga0209367_1005876_pt1 | contig 16998 bp, 13 predicted proteins | sample WorMetLIZISLAND2_FD_187412 | JGI IMG/M metagenome (GOLD analysis project Ga0209367, IMG submission 187412) | Marine gutless worms symbiont microbial communities from Max Planck institute for Marine Microbiology, Germany - Olavius geniculatus... ... | reverse complement strand
AAAGTCACAGTTCAGGGAAACAGATCAAACGGATCACGACGAGAAACTGCGGCCAAACAGAAAGGACTTCAGCCTCTTCTTGAATGTCTGCAGTGACGGTGCTGAGGTTGTGTGTGGCGGCAGCCTGTTCCAGACGCGTGAGGCGGCTACATGGAATGCCCTGTCGCTGACAGTAATCACATAACGACGTAGGCCTATTTAACCTAACTCTCGAAACGTCTCGAAGTCTGTTAACTCACGAGCAGAAGCTGGCACATCACGCAAGAATGCGAGGTCAACTCAAGTAGCCTAGGCACAATCTACTGTATGGGTTAACGTAGGCTAAAGCGTTAACAGCAGCCAGACAGCAGCTGTCAGTTGCCGCTCTGATCTTGAAGAGACGTGCGGTGCTCGCACTTTTTTTGTGAACGACTGTGTTGATATCAGTTTTATTAATTACCCCACGGCCTGTCGTCTCTCTGTAGCTAAGCGAGTTTGAGTATAGGTTAAGACCATCTAACCAAATCCTCACGATTCCTGACGCAGCGCAAGGACAAAAGGGTTGTTGCCACGGCGACAGCCGAGAAGTCTGCTCATGTAGTCTTGCATTGTATCACACGATCAAAGACGATGACTACTTTTTGTATATTAATCGATTGAAACAACTGCATTAAATCCTGGATGGTATTTAGACAAAGACTCATAGAAGCTAACTCGTGTTTTATCTGAAAAGATTTTGCGCATTACATTAGGCATTTTTGTAGTCCTGAAGCTGTTAGGAATTAACTATACTTCTTAAGAAATACTTTTATTATAAGAACATTATTGCTAAAACGGCTGTCTAAAAACGTGGGTCACATAGTTAGCGAAGGCCTAATACTAAATCAACGTAACATAGGCCTACCAAAACAATGCTACAAATTAGCTTACTATTTTAAGCCGGTGGCCGCAAACTATGACAAAACTCAACAACAACAACAACAGCATCATTTTCCGCAAATTTTCATTCTGCAAAATACACCTTCCAAAAATTCCGCATTCCGCAAAGTACACCTTCCCCAGCGAAGCTGATACATCTGGCTTTCCCAGGCACAGGAATCTTTTTATCCCACTTCAAATTTTTACTCACAATTTCTCGCAAATCCTTTTCTTCATCTACTGTTTTCAATTTATTGCCACACATATAGTACCATATTCAGCATGACAGTTGCTATATCCAATGTGTATAATCTTACATTTATCGACATTGAATAGCATCTGCCAGTCCACTGACCATTCAACCAAGTTCTTTAAGTCATTACGTAAACTATCAATATCCTCTTGAGAGTTAACTATATATACCCTGTATATTTGTGTATGATCGGCAAATTTTGATATTCTACATGCAACAGACTCATCTATGTCATTAATATAAATTAAAAACATAAGTGGCCCTAATACTGATCCTTGTAGAACTCCACTTAAAACATCTTTCTAACTGGAAAAACTGATCATTTAATGGTTTTTGTTTCCAGCCTGATAGCCAGTTTTCAATCCTCAATAACAACTCACCCCTAATACCATGTGCAGCTAATTTATGTAGCAATCGCTTGCGCGAAACCTTATCAAAAGCTTTTTTGAAAATCTAAATAAATAATATCCATGGGATACTCAGAATCCACATAATTAGTAACCTGTTCTATAAAAACTAATAAATTCATAAGCAAGACCTATTTTTGACAAAACCATGTTGTGTATTCTTAATTTATAAATATCCAAATGCTCTATAACTTTATCCCGTATTAAAGATTCCAGAACTGTACACAAAATTACCGTTAGACTTACAGGTTCGTAGTTAACAGGGCTACTTCTTTTAATCTTTTTAAATATTGGCATGACATTTGCCAATTTCCAGTCTTGTGGAACGTCCCCAGTTTTCAGTGATTTATTATAAAGTTTATTTAGTTCAGCAACAAAGACAGATATTTCATCAGCTATTTCAATAGGCATTTTGCTGCCAACTGAATCAATACCTGGTGCCTTATTCTGGTGTCATAGGATTCTGGTCTTAACAAGCCCATGGCTAGGGATAGGGTTACCTGAGTTACAGTTGGTGGTAGGGTTAGGAATGGAGATGTAATTCTTAGCTATGGCGGACTGGCTGTGGAGGCAGATCAGAATCTGACCAAATTCTGACTAGTGCCCCTTTGGATTAGTGATAGTGATCCGTCACCATTCCAGTGTTATTCATTTTTGTAATGTCATTGTAGTAAGTCTGTCAGTTGTTAGGTAGTATATAGTATTCATGAAGTTGTCGTGTTTTGTTTGTTTTACCAGCAAAGATTGGTCTATTCTACCTGATATTCTACTCATGTCTTGCTGGTTTTTTTGCTATCATGTTGACGGGATTTTTCACAACGTTGAACGACGACCATCCGAAGCAGACCGGATTATTCAGCCTCATCAAAGGCAACCCTGGTACATTATGGTTGCTTTTATGCTGTTCACTGTTTGCTTAAGTGCTCCACTTGATTGACTTTCATTCTAGCCTTACATTTTTGACTGTTTTCATGGCATCAGTTTATTTCACACATTGGAGGGATATCAAGGCATGGCATAGTCACCGAACGAGCATCGAGGGGGAATGGAATAGGGAGGAAGTATCCAGAATTTCAGCTATTGTGACGTCACCAGCAGCAGTGCTTGCCAGGAGAGCGGTGAGCACTGTAGTTGTAGCCATCAACATTGGGAATGACAGAATTGGGAGTTAGTTAGTATATTGTTGACCAATGAATTCACGAACATGCATTTAAATCAATATTTTGTAAAAACAAGAAATTTAAGCTAATGCTCACGAGACGCGTGAAAGCCTATAGCAGTTCTGGTTCAGTAGGCCTTGTTTAGCTGAAAATTGGGGTGTTCACGCTAAGTTAATATACAAATATCAAATTCTTTATCAGGATCACATAACGATAGTTCCGTGGCGCCACCTTGTGAATGATATAGACTTGTGTCATGGCCTGAAATCGCCAAAAAATTTATAAAACCCTCTATTTTGGCATTCAAGGTCATTCAAGATCATTGAATTTGGCGCCAATCAAGAGCCAGTGTACGACTTCCTGTTAGTGACTAATAGTATCCTAGGCCCTATCTCGCACTGTTACTGAGATACAGCGACTTATAGGCCAAAAATCGCAAATTTTGCCCATCCCCCCTCTCATTTAGCACCCTCGTTTGGGGTGATCTCCTTTGAATTTATGAAAAAGCCTAAAACTATAGTCTTCCAGGCAGCTGATGATGAAGATTTGGTGATTGCATTGTGCACCATTTTTGACTTATCCACCCATGTGACAGACAGACAGATGGACAGAATTGCGATGGCTAAGACGCGCTGAAAGCAGTAGCTGCTTTCGCACATAAAAAATCGCATAGTGCTGATATGCGATGTCTTTAGTGCTTTTTAGTTTCTAGCAACATGATGTTGACAGGAATGGGTTTTCGTCCGATGATCAAGATTGACAGCACGTTGATTGAATTTAAGACTGGCGAGAAGAAAACATATGAAAAGCATCTTGAGAACATGGAAGAACTTCTGAAACGTATGTCATCTTGCTTCATAAGATAAGAAAAAATAAGGTACTTGATGTAAACAACGGCGGGTCGTTGAAATGATATAGTAGTTATGTGGTATTTATTTATTTGTCTGTCAGTTTGTCAGCACGATTACTTGAAAAATTTCAGGTGGTTTGCATTGAAATTTACAGCGAATGTTAGATTTGGCCCAAGTCAGAGGTGGTTAGATTTCGGTGCTGATCTGGATCAGCATCTGCATGAGGATATTATTTACATTTTTTATCATTGTCAGATAGGGCAAGCCTTTGTCAAATATAGTGCCACTTTGTGAACACAATGAAAAAATGGCACAACATTGGTGGAGGTTTTTTGCACTATGAATAAAAAGGTGAAAATTGTAGTTATTTTTTGCTTAATAAAATGATGAGCGGCTGCAACGTTTAGGACATTGACTTAGTATTGAGAGTCTGGACTCTTTTGGATGAGTGATTGTTGAAATCTCAGTATACAACTGACACCAGTGTCAACTCAGCCTTTTATCCCTCCAGGTTATGTAATTTAGTAGTGGCCTGTCTAGTTGAGGTAAAGGTCGGTGGCGGGGTGCACTTATTGGTGTCCTGTGGCAGTTAACACTGTGCACTCTCATATGACAGCTCTGATATGGGCTCACGTGAAAAGCTGTTAGACTCTTTTAACCTACTGTAACATTGTGTTGTTTTGCAGCATATCGTAACCAGACCGGCACAGTCCAGTGTTCTCGCAAGCACCGTCCTGCGGAGGACCCAAAGGACCGAGAAGTTTGTGAGTTTGACCTCAAGACTGAGTTTGGCAGCAACTGCAGCCAGGCGAATGACTATGGCTTTCTTGAGGGCAAGCCCTGCATCCTCATCAAAGTCAACAAGGTATTGTCCGCAGCAGCACTGCAGTATCGCAGGGTGGCCAACTGGCCACTCAGATGGAAGACTTGGAAAAGTCAGGGAATTTCAAAGCAATCAGGGAAAATGAGAAATGTCAGGGAAAACTGGGAAAAGGATTAATGAACGTATAAACATTGGGAATATTTCCACTATAATGGTCTTTAACTCTTTATTTCACATTTTGTTTTTTAAAAATTATTTTGCTTGCTATGCTCGCATGTCATTCTGTGGGCTGTAGGTGACAGCCATCATTATGTGATGAATCCTGAAAGCAGAGCCTGGGCTACCTGGCCTGTTTTAAATTAATGTAAAGCAACAACCATCGATGAACAGTATAAACAGTATATCGATGAATCTTTGCCTGCCCTTCTGCTACAGTCAGGGAATAGTCAGGAATTGTCATTTGGTCTGGTTTTGTAAGTGATCACCTTGGTAGCAGCAGCAGCTGCAGCCATGTTCTCAAATAAGTCCTTGGATGGTCCTAAATTCCTAACAGTGAGTTTGCACCATAGTACCTGAGTGTACCTGTGCAACAACATATCAGGGTTCCCATGCCTCTTCCAGGACTTGGAAAGTCCTGGAAAAATATCCTTGAAAATCAATCATTTTTATCGTAGGCTCAAATGGAAAACAAGCAGCAATAGTATATCACCCGGTTTGTGTTGACTGTTGCTTGTACTTAAATACAGTGTACAACAGTTCAGAATTTTTCCGCTTACATCGCTCGCTTAAATACTTGCTTTTTTTGTTATATTTAAACATTTGTGGGCTAGAAAAGGGTCCTGGAAAATTTTTCATGGGTGTCCTGGAAAGTCCTGAATTTTTTTTGTCAGTAAAAGATTGGGAATCCTAACATATTTATACTATTATCGCTACCACAACTAATACTACTACTACTACAACTACCACTACTCTTATCACTGTGACTGTGCTCTGTAATGTATTATTGTACAGTGCCGGTAGGTTTATTCTTGGAAGTCAAGAGCCATTCTCGAACGACCCTTTTAGTGAATTCTAAGCTTTCTAACTTGATGAATTTGCAGCTCAACCCTAATCCTATGACATCAACAATGCTACTGCTACTAGACCTCTGTGCTGTACCTGTGCAGGTGTATGGCTGGCAGCCTGAACCATTCAGCAATGAGTCGCTAGCTGATGATTCTGACAACAAGAATGCACACGATGCCATGACACTTCTTGGCGATCGCCTTGTGAATGACTACATAGGTGTCACATGCGAGGGAGAGGTTTGTGCCAACAGGACTGCTTTTAAACAGGGTTGCAAAAACCCAGTTTCTTTAGCCTTTTCGTTTCATAAACACCGCCAACCGCTCGTACTATACAATAATAAGTAAGTAAAAGTATATGTGTCCGATCACTAGCGAAAGCTGCAGTACATCTAAAATGCCCAAAAATGTTTAAATTTTCTTAGATGTTTACATTTTGCGCAAAACAAAAACATTCTGAACAAAATAGCTCCTCAGCAAGCGTACTGCTATGTCTATAAGTATGTAAGAAAATTTGCAGCAACGCTCACAGGTTGCTTCGTAATAACATGTAGGGCAGTGATTTTCAACCGGGGTTCCGCTTAACCCAAGGGTTCCCTGAGCATTTGCCAGGGGTTTCGCAGCTGGCCAGTAAAAATAACCAATAACATGTGAAATTATGCCAGACAAAGTCGTAGAAAATCATCACCGAACCCTTTGTTCGAAATTGCGCTTCTGCACGACTATTTTTGCATAGACTTACTGTGTAGGCCTAACTGTGTTGAATCATTTTTGTTGATGCCGGTAATTTTGGCATATCTGCATTGTAGGCCTATATAACGTAGGCTTCCTATGCATGACATTACTCAACTTGAGGATTAGTGCATTATCGGAAATGAGAAAAAAGAAAAGAATGTATTGATTAAAATAATGGTTACACGGTGTAGACTGGAGAGTTGGCTTATATTAATTAGATGTTTTCAGTACCAATGTTAGATGTGTGTACTTCTGTGTGTAGAATGTAGGTGATCAAGACAACATCTTCAGCACTACGTACTATCCCAACGAAGGCTTCTCGTACAAGTACTTTCCTTACTATAACACGAAGGGCTACCTGGCACCTCTGGTCTTTGTACAGTTTGAAGTGCGCAAGGGAGCCCTCATCCAAGTCTGGTGCAAGCTGTGGGTGAGTAGTATTAGTAACACAATGGGTGCTCTGATCATAGATGGAGAAAGGTTTTAGGTTTCTTAGTCATTCGTTTTTAAGTTGCAAAGAAGTTAAAAACGTAAAGTCCTTTCCTGAGCCTTAAGGCCCATGGGGCGGTGCTGATATCCGTTTTCTAAGGCCCTCAGCCAGACTCCAGTTTTTACACTGTGAGACCACTGATACGGGACCAGTGTATCACGTGGTGTGGCTGTTTACATCCCAGCGGTGAAGCCGGTACCAAATTACATGTATACTGCTTAGTGACAGAGGCACATGTGTGTGAACAACTTGCCTAAGGTCGTTACCCAGCAGTGTCCCGGTGCAGAGTCGAACCTGCGCCCCTGAGTGACCTCAGGATTACAAGTCCGGCAGGTTACCGTTAGACTACCGAGCCACACATACAAAGAACACGTGACACAAATTTCAAGACACAACAAAGAACATCCTATTCACCATTTTCCATGTCACATTGTTTTTGCTGAGGGAATGACATGATGTCAGAAGTCACAAGTTACAATTGAAATAAACCGAAATTTGATTTGTTTTATTAATTCGGCAGCGAATAAAAAATTGGACTATTGAGTTTTTACGTTTTTTAAAAAAAACTAAAATCTGCGTTTTTTAAAACCATTTTTCCATTTCTGGTTGAGATGGAGTTACGCAAAAAGCTTAGCCTGAGTGGTGGTCTGGCTTATTTGTTAACGTCGTTTGTTGCATCAACGAAGTTAATTAACACTGAGCCTGGTTAGTAGTTGGATGGATAGGTGACATCGGCAGATGGCTAAACCATCTTGGTATGTAACCAAACGCACAAGTCATAGCCATCCATGGGTAGGTGCAGTGAGTGCCAGTGAAAGCTGGAGCTTAAACATGTGGTGCATGATGCACTAGCTTTGTATCTGTGGTCTCGCAGTGTAAACAGGGTGTCTCGCAGTGGCCTAAGGAAACGAGATTATCGCTGGGTTGGGACATACTTCATGTTTTTGCTAATTTGTGTGTTCTGTGCATGTTCTGTTACAGTATGTTTGATTTGAAAAATGTAATCATCTGAACTTTAATATACTTTTTTCAAAGCGAACAATTGATGCACTATAATTCTGACCTAAAGGTGTGCTGATGCATATGTATGTTGTACATTTTTACGCGCGAAAGTCCGTTTCTCTGTCTGTCACACAGGTGGATCAGGCAAAAACAGTGCAAGCTAGGATCACCAAATCTTCACCGTACCTGAAAGACTCTAGTTTCAGGAACCGTAAAGCTTTTCCAAAAATTCGAAGGGGGTTACCCCGAACGAGTGCCCTAAATGAGAGGAGGGTAGGCAAAATTTTCGATTTTTGGCTAGTGACTTGCTGTATCTCAGTAACGGTGCAAGATAAGGCCTAGGTTACTATTAATCATTAATAGGAAATCATATACTGGCTTTCGATTGGCGTCGAATTCAATGACCTTGGATGACCTTGAACGCCAAAATAGGGAGTTTTATGGATTTTTTTGCGATTTCGAGCTGCGACAAGTCTATATCATTCACAAGGTGGCACCACAGTTCTAATATTATATGCACTTCAGTATGACTGCAGTAAAGGTGTTTTATTTCATCCCAAATTCCCGCGTTGTACGATTTCGTTGTATTGTGAGCGCAATAATTTATCATTTAGTACATTTCTGATGCACAGTATTTGGTGAAACGGCTTGCGTAGGCCTATCTTACAGCGTAATTTGTGATATTTTGTTCGATGGTGCTGCCACCTCGGGAATCGGTTTACAAGCCCAGTTTAGTGCTGGGCGTTGTAAAACACCATTATTGCAGTCATGCCCAAGTGCACATGATGCTGATCGATTGCATTGATTGAGTTGTTATATTTTTACGTGTGAAAGCAGCTACTGCTTTCATTGCGTCTTAGCCGTCGCAATTCTGTCCGTCCGTCTGTCTCTCTCTCCATCTGTCCGTCCGACCGTCACATGGGTGGAACGAGATAGGGCCTACGTTAGACCTTGGCGCCACGCTACTATCGTTTGTGATCCAGATACAGAATGTGGTATTTGTATATTAACTTAGCGTGAATCGGAACTGCTGTAGGCTTTCGCGCGTCTCGTGAGCATTAGCTCAAATTTCTTGTTTAATGTACACAACACATTTTTCTGCTCTCTCCATAAATGTTTTTTGTTCTGTTGATTTTGTTTGGCTGTTTTGCGCTGCAGGTGAACAATATAAAACATCATAAGAACGACAAGGCTGGCAGCACGCACTTTGAGCTGTTGGTGGATTAACTGCTTCCACACTTCCCCCCACTGGCCACTCAGCACTCAACCAGCACTGAGTTATGTGCACTGTGTTTCAGAAAAGCATCTCCAACATTATCGATTGTAACTTGATGAACGATTACCAGATTTTAATAATTTTTGATGCTAATATCACTATACAGCTAACCATCAAATGAAATGGCCATTTTCATTCCCACCTTCTTTGTTCATTTCAAAGCCTATTTTCATGTTTCCTACTGTCGGGGAAAGTCAGGAAAAAATCAGAAGATCAGAGAAAGTCGGGGAATTTTACATTCAAAAGTCAGGGAAAACTCAGAGGGTCAGGGAAAGTCAGGGAATTTACAAGTACCAGGGTGCAAAAGTTAACATAGATGAAGAAAAACATTTCGAACTATTGTATGCAGACTGCATACAACAGTTCAGATTTTTTCCTGCTCGCTTCACTTGCAGATTATTTGTACCTCCACTTTTAAATTTGTTCCACTGACCTTTTTTCTAGGGCTTTTGCAAGCAACATTGGTATTTCACGTGAACGAATTAGTCAGGGTAAACGATTCATTTTGTCCTGGAAAGTCAGGTAAAATGAATTCTGTAGAGTAGTCGGAACCATGATTTTGTATGTTTAGTTTTCCCCGGATAGTGCAGAAGCATACATTGGTTGAGGTGGAAACTTGATATATGATCAGTCATTTGATGACTAGTTGGGTCAGGAATATTTGTAGTGAAAATTGTTAAAATCTGCTACCGGTAATCCTTGAAGTTACGATTGATAACGTCGGGGGTCCTTTTTTGAGACATAGTGTACATCGTCTCTGTCTACAGTCTGTTGTGTGCAAGAAAATTAACTGATGCTTGTATGAAATTATTATTCACACACCAGATCCATTGCACGTAATTCAACTAAGCCATAGATTAATCCTATGTAGGCGTGTTACCAACCTGTCTGTGTATTCTGCCATCGAATTTCATCTGTCGCATGTTAGCCTTGTGCACTATGTGGTGTACTCAGTGAGACACAAAGTGGTGTGCCCGGAATTTCACAGGTTTGGGGGAGGGGTGTCGGAATCTTGCTGTGCTGCCAAGATTTGGCCAGAACATTTGGATACATGTTTGGGGTGTTTGGGATTTTTTGATAGCAGCATCGAAAATTATTACAGAAAACATGTTTTCAGTTCGTAGTATTGGATGATATTGTTTTTTGTTGTGCAAATTCTTAACTCCCCAAACCTCATCCTGTGTACACCGCTGCTGTGTGATTAACGCTTGAAAATAGCGATGTTTCCGCCGCTTTCAGTTATATTATTTATTATTTGACCAATATTGAGAAAATGCACAGAGTACAGTAGTATTATTGAATCCAGTGCACTTAGTGATTTCTGTATGTGTATGCAATGTCACAAAATCCACATTTCCATTTTGAAAGTGCACAAGTTTAGCTGTGTTAATTTCAAGGTTTGTTAATCACGTGTCTAAGCATTTGTGGTAATGCCTGTGTCGTCCAGCTGTATGATAAACTAGTCATGAAAAAATTAACAACTAACTATTTTGCTGTCATTTTTAAAAACTAATTGAAGCGAAGCTAAAGTTTACCTTTTGGTAACTAGTCATCACTAAAACACGTAACAAATTCAACTTTTTTTGCCGGCGAGTTTTAACGAATCAGTTTGAACAATTAAAACTATGTGATGTATGTGTTTGAAATCTGTAGTATTGTTTGCTCTGTTGTACACTAGTAATGCTGTTGTAGAGCCATAGTTGTAACATTTGATTGATAAATGTAAAAAAGTTAACAGTGTGCCACCTGTGTGCTTATTGTTGCTGTTACTTTGCGGATGTGAAATCGGGTCGTGAAAAAACCCAGGTTTTTAGCTAGTTGTTATAAGGTCAAAATGCTACGTTTTTGCTGTTTGTTCCAATGCATCTAGATATAATGCTTTTCAGTCTGATTGATTGCGTCTGTTGATAATTAGAATGATGCTTCGAGTCTTGAATGTTATAGCTTCTACCCAAAAATGGGTTCTAAAACCTAGATTTTAGGTTTTCTCAAGTTGACGTCTTAGTTTTTTTTGTTTTGTACCTTTTGTAATGTTAATACAAGTCATTTGTTTGCTATAACTATTGCCTTTCATTTTGATTAATTGCATTTGTAGCTAAGAGAGTAATGCTTTCAGCCACTCAAAATAGTTTTTTTAAAAACCTAGGTTTTGGCAGATTTTTAAAAAAAGCACCGAATGGTGTATGGGCTGTTCTCCATACTGCCGGTATTTCTGCATTGTAATTTTGCGCCTGTCTTTGCAAACTAAAACTTGAATCGGCTGGCCTAAACAAGATCTTTCTGCCAAAAACCTAGGTTTTTTCCGGTCGTGCATGTTTTGTGAATTGTTACCAGTAAATTGTGATTATACTCTGTGTGATTTGTGATCTGATGACCTGTAGTAGCAATGTAGATAGATGTATTGTATCTCCACCGGCAATGATGCTGTAGCACCTAATTCTATAGTTCTTTGACTCGGGGCTGGATTTGGACATCAGGGACCCTAAACACTGGTAGGCTAATAAAGTCATAATTATGTTCATCTATGCAAGTACATTTGCATTTTGTGCACTGTTATTTTTCCCCACGAACAAAACATTTTGACAAAACTGAAACTGTTTTTGAAAGAAGTCAAAACCACTCATAAAAACGAAAAGTTGTTAAGCACTAGTTTTGGTAGTTTTGGGGTTTTTTCTTATCAGCCAAAAATTAGTATGTGGACTTTGTGAGCCCCCTGGTCCTAAATCCAGCACCAATTCAGCAATTGTGTTGCACTAGTTTCCTAGTTGGTTTGTTTTCTACTGTATTCAAGTAGTTTTGTTGCGAAATAAGTACATGCAGCATGTTAGCGTTTTCACTACTGATATAAGTCAGTTAGTAACAGCAAGTAACTACTGGGTCAGGGTGGTCCATAAAAACTGGAACATACATGCTTTCCATAGATAAGTAATTGGGCAGGATAGTTTTGGAAATGATTAACCACGATCATTGCAGTGAAAGGTGGTCTTGTTGTACACTTTACTTTACACTACTCTTTTAATGCAGTTAGCAGTGTAAAGCATTTGTGTTCCACTTTATGTGATGCCCTGTAATCGTAATGCAGGAGTTTTTTTGGACACCAGTTGCTGTTTATGTAGCAGTGCTTTACATTCCCGGTCATTGTGTCTAGTACGTACGGTTGTGCTTAGGTTCGGATTTCATGTCTGTCATTTTTTGTCCTCTGGATTACCTAAATAATTACAAACAGATTTTGATAAAATTCCTTAATCTTACAGATAGGCTGGACAATGCCCAGTGGTCATCTGGATTCCGGATCCAGGGCTCTTAACCTGGTGTGGAAATAATTATGACGTTTTGTGATTGTTGAAATTACTGGTGTGCATTGACACAGATTGTGGACCAGTGTTGTAGAAGTGCGTTGATCGATAAGTGTGCTAAGTGTATTGTAACCGGGTGACCACTCTGTGGTATCGTAAAATTCTCTCCTAAAATTTACCGGTATTTCCCACGTCACTGTAGTTACTGCATTAACAATGTAGAAGTGAAACATAATGCATAATAATGCGTGATAATTGTACAATAATGCAGCACTGTGCAGCATATAAGCTACTTGCTGGTAATGTTGAGGGCATGAACACATGTTGAATATGTGATCTAGGTTTATCACAAAGTAGAAACTTTGATGACCACAACAATAATATAACAGAAGTGCCAATGGTGGGTGTTTTTTTACAATATTTTGCCCCTACATTTCCATGTTTTCTATGTAGTCACCTATCAACCTACATTGAATCATGTGCCATTCATTTGCTGTGAACCCAGTCTATACTGCATACTGATTTCAGTGGTGCAACCATTAGAGGGAAAGGGCACATATTTCTAACCCTTTATAACCTTCTGACCTCCCACCTTCCCCCCTCAAACTTTTGCAGCTCAACTGTAGCTGAAACTTGTAATAAAAGTTTCAACATTGTATTCATTGGCGTGTACATTTTTGTCACATAAAAATCGGACACCTGCTTCATTTTCAAATGACTTTCAAATAACCCAACAATCGTGTTTCAGTATGTACAGAAAAATCATTATAATCGGTATTTAATAGAAAGCGCGCCCAGACCCTACACTGAACCTGAACCAACTTGTGGCACTTACACCACAGTGCTCTCAGGGATCTTCTATTATAATAGCACTCGAAAGGGTAAGATACTACAAGAAAAGCACAGCTAACACGAAGGGGAACGCACAACAGCGGTGCATGTTTGAAGGCGTGACCGGTTTCGCGCAGCCGCATTGGCTAAAAATCGCAAATTTTCCCTAACACAATGTCATTTAGCACCCCTGCTGAGGGTGGCCCATTTCGAATTTATGGAAAAGTTTTACAGACCCTGAAACTAGAGTCTTCCAGGCAGCAGATGGTGAAGATTTGGTGATCCTAGCTTGCACCGTTTTTGACCGATCCACCTGTATGACGGATGGACAGACATAATTGCGATGGGTAAGATACCATTATAAGCATTTTAACTCCACAGTCATCAAAAGGCAAAAGAAGGGAGTGCTCGTGTTCCCATTGTTCCGGGGTGGTTGCACCCATGTCTGTTGCAGTGCTGTATGTAGCCTGCTAGTCTGTTTACTGTAGGATTACAACACTGTATGCATCAGTAGTAGGATAATACTATGTCATTTTGTGGAATAATACAGTACTCTGTTAGCAGCTATTCGCTAATAAGTGGTGTACTGGTAACAATTCAAATGTCTTTCCTTTCAGTGATTTGGTCTTCAGACCATGATCTTGGTATCTAGTCTTGCATCCGTATCACCATTTGTTTATCAGTGGCCAAGCAAACCACTAGCACAACAAGTTAGTAGTTGCAGCAAGACCTGTAGTAATACAGGGTCACCACTTGTCTAGAAAGACATCCGGGAAATGTCAGGGATTTCAGTAGAAGTCGGGGAATTGTCGGGAAAAAATTGGTGATGGAAAATCGCCCTAAAAATTGCGTAATTTCACATTTTGGTTGAAAAAATTGTCACTCGCAACACTCGCGTCATTCTGCACAATGCAGTTCATTAAAAGTGATGAATCCCGAAAGCACAGAGAATACGTGGCCAGTTTTTAATTAACGTGAGGCAACGACTGTTGACCGTGGCGTCGAACAGTTTATTGATGAATATTTGCCTGCCCCACTGGACGAATCGGGGAATTTTATGTGGTCTGGAAAGTGGTCGCCCTGGTAATAGTAACTGCCCACATTGCCCAGGCTTCTGATGATAATGTTAGCTATAGAGTAACGTGGTCTGAACTTGGTGTTGTAGTGGTATCGGTGGCTGAGTGAACAGTCACCACCACAAGAGTAGTAGTCGCAGCGGCAGCAGTTGTAGTAGCCGTAGCAATCATCCTGGGTGCCTGCTGTGTGGCGCCAAGCCCTGGCCTCTGTGAAGGTGGTGTAGTTAGTACAACATATTTCTGTGAGGGGGCAGCACCGCTAGGTGTGAGCGGCGGTCGTGGAAGTACCGGCAGGCGCTGAGGCATGTGCCCTACCGATGACTTGCCCTGTATCTACAGCGTACACGCATCACATCAGCAAATGATGACCACTGACCGACGACGTCACGTGATCCCAAAAGGTCAAGGTAGTGACCCAAAAATATCCGAGGCTCTGTGACTTCATAACCATGCAGGATGGATTATAATTGACCACAAACAGGAAAACACTACTTTGGCAACAAAACACCAAATATAAATTAAATGTACAAAACATCAGTTTATACACTTGTTAACAGTGATATGCAATGACTGACACACTGAAAACAGCAAAAATAAAAATGGTAATATTATTCAACAGCACATGGACAGCTAGTCCATGGCCTTTCTGAGGACCATGTAATATGTTATAATATGTTACAAGTAGCTGACGTCACTATGGGCACAGTGGGTAGTTGTCCGTGTAGGAGCCCCCACAAAAAGAGGCCTCTGGTACATATTGACATCAGAATGGCAAACATCACGTCTACAATAGACTATAACAAAATTTCCTAACTACATGTACAAACTACAAAATTATTCAAAATGCTACTTTTTCATTCCATAATGAAATGCAGCAAACTAATCTGAGTGTTGTTTATTCACGCTGGGGAAAAGTCTGGAAAAAATGCTCTGCGCAGAAAGCAGAAAGTTAATTTTCTTGAAATGCCATCGACAACAGATAGAATGTATTGCCATTCCACCCTCGATATTTCCAAACCCCTGACACATTTTTTTTGTATTTTTACATATTTTAAACTGAACAGAATGCCACTTTTAACCCTTCGACGGGAAGCTGGGTTCAAATTGGCCCCAGACCAGACCCAATTAATTGCTTAATATTAAAAAATGTTTTAGACTTAAATATACAAGGCTCCGTGACTTTTATTAGGCTGCCCGGAACGGTAGTTCCTGGAAGGCCTTATGTTTTACAACAGTTCTTTATTTTTTTCATCGTGAGATCTCCGAGGTCCGTGGACCGATCTTCACAAAATTTTGCCACAGTCGGAAGCATGTTCAATTTACAAATGCCAGTCCGAAAAGTTGGGGGCCAGCCCCCCAAAAAATTTTGGGGGCAAAAAACACACTAAATTTGGCCCGATTTTGGACACCTTCCCACTTTGAGCGCGAATATCTCCGGAATGGATAGAGATATCCAAAATCGGAAAACTACTTGACCGACAGCGTTTCCTCCCGCATTGGGCGAAAAAAGTTTGGTGAACTTTGGTCCACTAATTACAGAGATTTAGAGGTGCAATTTTACCCCCAAAATCTTGATTGACTGCCATCCCTTCCGCATTGAACCAAAAAATTTGGTGAACTTTGGTCCACTAACAAACAAGTTGCAGGCGCAGATGTTGACACACCCTAAGTCGACAATGCGCGTTCTGCGTATGCTACTGCATTCGACTTCAGGCCATGTGACTTTGCTACCAGGTAAATTTCACCCCCCTGAATTAACCCCCGATCGGACTTATGGCGCCGGGTGGCCTTGCGTTGGACTCTGCTCCATATTTCTAGTTATTAATTTTTTGCCTTCAATATGGCACTTTTAGTTTATGTTTTTGCCGATAGGGAGAACTCCTCACATATTGGCATGTGCATGAAAATAGCTAACGTCACATATGCTTAATAAAAATGATCTTTTGCACATTTAGTTGCATTTGGTGACATTATATCGAAAAATGACGAAGTACACATTTTTTGCCTTTCACTGACGAAGGGTAAACTGGACATGGCAGGTATTGGCAGCCAACACGAGTTCTGCATTACTATTTCACTCAGGCAGATAATACAACTGTTACTTGAAGTGACCACTCTTTTTCAAAAAGGATTCTCCATGACTTCTGTGAAGAAGTTGAAATCATGACCTATTGGCACAACATATTTTTCCAGATATAAAAGGGGAAGGGCATGATTAGGAATCGGGGAGCCCTGTGAGCTCTCCCACTGGGGTCCAGGACAGAGCCCCGGCTGCAAACGCATTTTTAGAATATTTTACAGGGTGCGGCAGAAAAACGTGGACCCCTAAAGTTTTTCTCTGTTTTCTCAGCAATCGTTTATAATTTTAATTTTAAATTTTACAGATATATTTAGCAAAACCTACATCCAACTGCCAAGTAAAATTTGACTCTGTTGAAAAACGACGAAGTTACAGACTTTTTAACATGACCGCTTACCGATTTTTCAGCATTCAAAAATGTTCCAGTTACAACACCAATTTAATAACATCGTTGAAACAACACAGCTAAATAATGATCAAATGCCAGAATTCCATTGTCACTGCGAATGTTCGAAATGTTCACCACCAGCTCTAAGCAACAACACCAGCCTCCAGTCGCCTTATTTGAGAAATCTTTTACAGCCTTGTCGATCGGTCCCTGCAGCAGGTTGCCCCAAATAATCTGAAGCGCTTCCTTGAGTTTGGTGCTTGTTTTCAGCCTTGTTTTAAGCTTGCAGTAAGCCTCCAACATTGCGCCCCATACGTGATTGTCCATTGGGTTTATATTCGACGAATTTGGAGGCCATTGGTCTTTCGT
>Ga0209367_1005875_pt1 | contig 16999 bp, 10 predicted proteins | sample WorMetLIZISLAND2_FD_187412 | JGI IMG/M metagenome (GOLD analysis project Ga0209367, IMG submission 187412) | Marine gutless worms symbiont microbial communities from Max Planck institute for Marine Microbiology, Germany - Olavius geniculatus... ... | reverse complement strand
CCACTACACCCCTATTTTAGTTGGTTTTCATAAACACTGCTTAAATGTGAAGACGCATACAGAACGACGTAACTGAACTGAACTGAGCCGAACTGAACTGACATAGTTCAATTTTTAACGAACTGACCAATGGGCAAGCAGGAATGCATTACAGTAGGCACCGTCTAACGGCGTCGGTGTCCCACGTGACTACGCTCACGTATGCGTCCACCAATGACCAATCAGCTCGCCCTGCTTGCCCATTAACGTGTCGAGCGGTAGAATTGAAAGAAACGTGATGTGACTTTTCGTTATAAGAGCCGTTTAATTTAACAGTGCATTGCCCATATAAGTTCACACAGTATGTCGAAACAACAAACGCGACAAAACACGCAACCATACCATGCATGCGTCATAATCATGCTACATGTATATACACAAATATCGAGTTATTAATTAATGTTAAGTGCTATACCGGGTGGCGCAAAAAAAACGTCCCGAACTTCGCGTAACTATAAGAGCGCGTATACTTTATAGAGATAAATTTTCTTTCGCACATTTGTAGACCAATATGCACTCTTACTTATTTATAAATTTTAATGCTTTCACTAATAACACTACTGAATGGCGCTTAATGACGTAAGACGAGTTAAAAATCCAATTATGTAAAGACAGCGTTCCATCACACCGCATCAAAGCAACCCAAATTTCCTTAGACAAAAAACGCCCAATTTCATCAGCTCACAAAAATGTACACCACACTCAACAAATTTGAATCCCCACTCATTATTTAGTTTGGGATACCTTGCAAAAACTTGTCTATGTCTATGAAGAAATGTGTAAACCATTTTTAAACCTCAAAGATCTTATCAGAGACAAATGACACGATGTCGACGTCAGACAACCAGAATCAGAAAAGCCATATAGCAGTGGAAAAAGCGTCTAACAGCATTAGCAAAGAAGAATGGAGAACCTATTCAGCACATATTCTGCTAATTAGTTGACTAATAATTCGGCCTACTGTGACGTTTTGGCGTGTTACAAGCTATGCTAGATATACACCGTATCTCCAAAAACGTGCCGCATACTATTTTTTAAAATAACTCCGTAAATAGTAACCAAATTTAATAATGTTTGTCATGCACTATCGCGAGAAACTTGACGCAGACGACTGTGATTTTGCCCACCTCACCTTAATGCTGTTTGCGCTACCCTGTGAAATGCCAAAATAGTAGTTTGGCCGTTTGGTACAATAAATAGGCCTAAACCTAATCATACTGCGTCGTCAGTTTAAAAATGATTAGCTAAATAGCGACAAACACGACTGGCAATTATTGTCTCTCAAAAAGTCCCACGTGTCACATCTTTTTTTTTACAGCATGTGCTCAACATGTCCTCTTCCAGCACGAACGCAAGCGGTAGACGTTGACGCCACTCGCCATCAGCACGTTCAATAACCGCGTGACTCAGTGTGGCTCACTCGATTTTGAGGCGCCGTTTCAGTTCGTCGACGTCCTAGATCTTGGGTACGATTAATGTTGAATAAGTAAAATATTTTCAATGAATTTTGTAGTCTCAGAATGATGTTCTGAGCCGACGAATGGCAAAACTATGGCTTCTGCATTTTACAAGATAATGTAGCAACAGCTGGTAAAGTGGGCAAAACTACAGTAGGCCTAGTTTACATCAAGTTTCGCCATAATGCTGCATGCCAAAAACATTAAAATCGACCAATGTTTGACGGAACTTTTCAAAACATAACACTAGCAGTTTTTTTCAGACACGCTGTATAGACTTCAATCTTCATAGCCCATGGTAGAAATCTTAGGCAAAGATAATGGCAGTGTGTGCAAATAAAATCGATCATATAGCGTTAACTGTTTTTTGCAATTATTCCTTCAAATTTGTTTATCAAATCACATCGTATTCGTGTTAGTGCATAAGTCTACAAAGTTTGCGAATTCGTGGGCTTTATTCATTTTGTAATGTTTTGACTCGGTTCAGGTCAGTATGATCACAGAAATGTGTTTGATCGGTCGAACAAGAAAGTTTTAAATCGCATGAACACGCTAGTACCGGTTCATCACAACATGAACTTCAGAACTGTTTTGGACAGCATAATAGCCAGCCATTTCGTGCAAAAAGTCAAAACCCCCTAACGGTTGTCCGTCAGTTATACAATTATACAAACCAGCTGCCTGAAATGACTGAAAATAAAAGCAAGCATTAGCACAGTGACGATGGACGAAATACAACAACATATGCACAAGGCGAGTCCATTATAGATTTGTTTTTCTAATGAAAATATTCAAAATCATTCTGTTCATAAACTGTGAAACTGAGTTAATGAATACCCGGCAATAATAATCGCATTTACAACAAAACGTGAATATTCGCAATTTAAAACATAAGCATCGTCCAATTTATGGTACGATACGCCGATAGTGAAATTTCTCATGTCTCTCGTCAATGTCGACACTCAGTCAAATTTAGCATAAACGTCTTTTCGTCATACGGCTTTTATGCCAAAATAATACTCAGCATGAAAACGGCTTGCGTAGGCCTATTATTGTACAATACCACTATTGTGGTGCACAAAACTGCAATATTTAAATTTTTTTTATTTGTGATGTTCACGTATTAAATGATTGTAAAATCAGTTGACGTGTACACGCCGAAATTTACTTTAAAATAAGAGAGACGCTTTTATTGACCGGTGTAAAACATTATGGAGACATTTGCTGCCAGGTAGGCCTACAGAAACAAGATAAGATGGAGTGCGGTGCAGCTACGGCGTTGAAGATGACCCTGTGCGATGCCGTACAGCCGTCGTGTCGTCGTACGGTCGGTTCTCAGGCACGTTTCAGGGTCTCAGAGACGGGTTCTCGAGCCATGTCGGTGGAGCCAAGTGCGCCGGTCTCACGAGCCTGCTGAGCGATGGCGCAGCAGGAACACCAGAAACTGAGGCAGCAGTCCCGAAGGTCAGAGCCGTCGATGCCTTTGGCCTTGCGTATCTGCGGGCGGACGACACAGCCGTTCATGATGGCGGCGATGCATGGACACACTGCCCACAGGACCCCGTACAGCGCACAGCTTTCGCCGACAGCTTCCGCCACCTTGCCTCCCGGGTAGGGCAGCGCGTAATAGGAGAGGCAGCAGATAGCACAGTTTTCAAAACAGCTACGAAAGCCATGCTTCCACTGTCCCATCGCGATCGCTGAACGCACACAACAACGGATACTCTTTTTTATTCAGATTCAGCTCGCTGACAGTGAGCGCCTTACAAGTGCTATTATTATTATTATTATTTGTTCAGAATATTTGACCACTCGAAGTCCAACAAAAATCTGAGCTAATGCTCATGACAGCGCGAGAGCCTATAGCTGTTCCTGTTTGTAGGTAATCTTGGTCTATCTCTACCCAATTCACTCTTCTGCAGCCGAAAATCGAAAAAAAATCACCAAAACCCTTATTTTGGGGGTTCATGGTCATTCAAGGTCATCGATGTTGATACCACTAAAAAGCACGCCACTAGTGCTTGTTATGATAAGCAGCATGTTTGTGCCTATCCGCAATCGTCTGCACGCTAGAAAGCTCGTCGCAAGCGCTTGTTATGTTTAACAGCATACCTGTGCCTATCTGCAACCATCTTTACGCTAGACGAGTCAACAGCGGTACAATAACAATAACGTCCTTTTAGGGGGTGGTGGTGCTCTTATTTCGCCCATCGTTCGTGGGGACCCACTTACCCAGCGGAAGGAAATCTTGTCACAAAATACTAGAGACTCTAAGCTATCATACGGTGAAAACCCGAAGTCTCTGTCTCACCTGGGCTGGAATTGGTACCGGGTCGTGATGGACGGACAAACGCTATGCTAGCTCTCGCGCGTAAAAACTGTTAGCAATGTTGACTAATAATTATATTTAACCAGTGATGTGGTCAAGTCCATTCGGTCCGAGTCCGAGTCCCATGGGCAGCGCCAGGGGGGAGGCAGGGGGGCAGCTGAGCTGCCCCTCCGTGCCCTTGCCCCCGGCCGTTCACCAGGAGAAATTTTGATGGTGATAAAGTGCCCTCCGGTAACCACACACATGCCAAGGTGTTAGGTGTGACTTATTAAACGTCATTTTTGCCAGACAACACAGACATCTGTGACTCTTTGCATTTCCAAATATCAAATTTGCGGCTTCCATTGAACGTCGGAAAGCTAAAAGTGTTTCAGCTTCAGGGGGCCTCTGACCAGGATCTCTGATACTGGACCACGCTACGACTGTTTGATGCACACAACAACTAAATATAATGGTCGACACTTGGCCCACACACAAAAAAATTATTGCCCTTCCCCCTGTGCCCTGGCTCTTGCCTCCCCGGTGTCCCCCAGCTTCAGATTTTTAGCCCCGCCCATGTCGAGTCCGAGTAACGAAGTTTAAGTCCGAGTCCAATGAATTCAATGAGACGGAATGTTCGCATTATTTGGTATTCACAATTTGATTATGCGATGACTTTGTGGAACAAAAGCATAACAGTACGTCACAAATTAGTTTTGTCCGTTAATGCTACGTCTGATCTTTGTGTTATTCATTAGAACATGCAAAGCGCTCTTTTACCGAGCTACCAGTGCCGTATTTGCTAAAGTCGGTAGAGTTGCGTCTGAGGAGGTCACGTTACATAAGTTTAAGTCTGTTTGCCTGTTCTGTTGGACAGACTAGAAGTTTGTCCACTTGTGAAATCTCAGATCTCGTCGCTTGATTTTGCAGTCAACTGCTTCTTTATGAGGTTCTTTAATGCAAGTAACATTGAAATTATAAAAGCTTGTCAAAGCTATTTTTCTTTTGAATTACCAAGTGTCATAATTCCTAAACGTGTTCATAAATTTATATGCAAATTCGAATGACGGGATTCGAAATTTCTACGTCATTATTTTGTATCCCTTGACATTATTGTGATTATAGTATTATAGTAGGCTTAAGTAGTCAAAATTCTGTTGCCAATGGCCATGTGACTGATTTTGTCATATATAAACTTTTTGTATATTTTTAGTTTTATTTTTTTTATCTCCGACAATAGAACGAAGTGAACATTGGAGGAGATTATGAGATTGGTCGTTCTGTCCGTGTGTGTGTCTGTGTGCACGATGACTGGGCAGGAACGGTGGCGCCCTTCTGTGAAAACTTCTACTTTGGCGGAGATATGCACTCTCACGAGCGCCTTCTAGTTGTTTAATTATTTTGTTGATAACCTGCTACCAGTGACGGTGAATAAAGATTTTCGGTAATCATGCAAGGGCGGCGCCACAAATTTAAAAGCAGAAGTCGTTGGCAGAAAAAATTTGTACCCCCAAATTTTGTCCCGTGGGGGCACGAAAGCCACGAATGCCAACTAAACTGATGTGCTCACGTACAAAAAAAACATCAGCAAGGTTTTGCAGCCTATATGCAGTAGGCTTATGCTGACCTATACTTTATACGAACTGGTTCTGCAGAAGCTGAACAGAGATCTAAAGCGAGAGAACATTACAGTCGCGGCCACCCTTTCCCCTCCTATTGACTAAATGCATCTTAAAACAGGTGGACATTTTTGCACAAAAATGCATTATTTTTGCATAAAATTTTGAAAAAATTTCTGGGGAGGGGAACAACTCCTTTTTCAGACCCCAGCCCTTACTATTTCGCCCCCTATTTTAAAATTTTGGATTCACCACTTACTGACTGTGCTGCTCTGTTGACTGCAATAGTCTGTTTGCCTTATAATTTCATTAGACCACAGTTTCTCAATACTCTTAACAATGGCGCCGTCGGTTGAAAAAAGCTGGGAGCAAGAAGTTGCAACTTTTTGACTGAACAGACAGCTGCAAATTTCCGACAGAAAAAATTATGGGCTCAAAAATTTAACTTTGCCCTTACATTTTCCCAAAATGAAAAATTTTAAACCCAAAATGTTGTATTCTTCTACAAATTTTGTACCCCCAGTCTCAGAAAGTGGCGGTATTTGTAGGCTACCCCCACTTTCTATGGTAGCGCTGCCCATGAACACTGTAAGCAGGGTGCTCATAAAACTGGTAACAAAATAGATTTTCCCTGAAGTTGATGCAAGATCGTGCCCGTATCTAAAAGATATAAAATATTATGCTGTAAATGCCAAGATTGGTAAGTTTTTGCTGTTCAGTGTTCACAATTTTAGCCGGGATCGCTTTTGCAGTGCAAGCGCTATTCCTGCACATTTCTCCATCGTGGTCTGACCGTCTGTCTGTCGTCGGTCTGTCACCTTTATGCCCTCTGTTGAAATCGTTCGACTGAATTAGATGCCATTCGGCAGCTGCACATGTGGGGTATAGTGTGTTAGATGGGAATCTCTGACCCTCAAGGGGAAGAGAATTAGGCGAAATCACATGATCACTTACTCGCAAATTTCCGATTTCACTTATGTTAATCAACTGACCATGTGATTAAGTGATTTCGCCGAGATTTAAGGTTGAACGTTCAGCCAAAACACGCAATTGCAAACAGCAGCCAAAGTGCCAAACCATCAATCCTATGCTGCCACCTGACAAATACCGTACACACAAGACCTTGGGTGGACTTGCTACAAGGATTCCGCCTTTGCCAAATTACTTAATTCCGTGTTCACGTTAAATGACGTTTTAATTTAGTTCTTGTATCGAATGCTATCATAATGGCTTTGTCTGCTTACAAGCATACCCAAACTTATCAAATTCAAAACGTGCACATAAAGACATTATACAGTTTTGTAGGTAAATCAGAAATGATCTAGTTTTACAGTATAACGCAGTACATACTTATCTTGCGAATTTGAGGCAAAGAAATATAATTTATCGACAAAAAACTGCTATATTCTCTACGCAGACAATAAGTCGATGGCGCTCAGATTGTTATGACGTAACTCACAGATGACGTAACTCTAAAAAGAAACGTTTCCATGGTAATATATTAGAGATGCGTCGATGGTTCAAAACAAAACGCACGCTCGCGTCACCTCACCATCACGATTCACGCCGGTGGCCGCCGGCCGGTTCATCTGTGGATTGTATTGCTCCGCTGCATCAGAATGAATTGCTAACTCCTTTTGTCTGAAAATTGGCAAACTTATAGGGTGTTTACACGATCGAGCAAACATCGAGCTGGCTCAATCAGGCTTATTGGAACCTCGCCCCTGGCTCAAATGTAGGCCTACGCTTAGGCTCTTAGCCCACAGCTGATCACGTGCTATATAGGCCTTCCAATTACAACTCGCCCGCCCTCCTAATTAACATGCTAATTACCATAGAACGTCAAGCTAGCTGTCCGATGTTTGCTCGATCGTGTAAACACCCCATTATAGTCACCGCCAAATTGAGAAGTTTCATGCGAATTTCGACAATCATGCATGTTACTTTGCATTGCATACCGTGAGGTATAAACCGACAGTAGCCTAAGCAGATGGACCAAATCTAATTCATTTGGTTCATGTAGCCTACTACTTTTTACGTCTCCAAATATTTTATTAGAATTTCTTCATAATTTTGTGCGTAATCTCGGAAAAAACAAAGAAACCCGAAAACATATTACACTTTTTACGCGCGACAGCATGTAGCCTGTACGCCTACCGCTGTCGCGCGTCTTAGCTATCGTCGAAACTTCCGATTATATCAAAACGGTGCAAACTGATGGGATCACAAAACCTTTACTGTTAGCTCCGCGAAAAACTCTAGTTTCAGGATCCGTAAAGCATATCCGAAAATTCGTAAGGGCGCCAAGTGAAAAGAGGGGTGTAAAATTAGCAATTTTTAGCCAATAGTCGCTGTATTTCAGAAACGGTACGAGATACGGCCAATTTTGCTATTAACCATTAAGAAAAAGTCGTACACGCGTTTTCGTTTCTTTTTTAAGAATGACCTTGGATAGCCATAAACAGAAAAATAAGGGTTTATTGATTTTTGGCGATTTCGAGCTGCGACACACATTTTAAGAGTGAATTGCGTTAAAATCACTACAAACAAGTCAGGACAATAATTTGCGTAGGCCTACAAAATTTTTAGCATTAAACGTAGATTTCAACAGTCAAGGTCTCGACCCACTGGGTTTAAGGAGGCCTGCGCACGTGGGAATCAAGAGGGTATAGCTTTCCTAAAAGTCATTATTTTACCGCTGTTGGGCATTGGCTCGTCTAGCATGAAAACGGTTGCAGATACAGATAGACCTATTATACTTGCTGCTTGCAGTAACAAAAACTGCTAACCTTTAATGACCTTGAACATTAAAAATAAAGAATTTTAGTGACTTTTCATAATTTTTGGCTACGGCGCACACTATAATAGTGAATTGCGACGAAATGGCTAGAGATAGGCCAGGACAACCTGCATATATTATTTTTGGCATAAAACGTAAATTATAACCGCTTTAGTTTCGACCTTCTAATTTCGGAAACTGCTCCGTACGAAGGCCTCAAGTGTGGGTAAGACTACTTTTTCAAAACGCACTATAATTTCATTACACATTATACCCCGATTCCTCATGTGGGAGCACCGATGCTGTCGCGCGTCACGTAAGCTTTGCTCAGACTACTTGTTTGATCAGCGGTGGTAACAAATACACAGCGAATACAAAACTAGAACCGATAATGTCCGATATGAATGTAAGTAGGCCATATGCGCTGAAGTGACATTTTTTACATTTTAAGCTTTCTCTCTTGTTGTTTGCAATTTTTGTGTACTAACGTACCATATTTATTAGGTTTAAATGACGTCATTCGCCGTCTGTCGATGTAAACAAGTTTTTTTTTGTTTTTACGCGAATAAACTGTAATGTCGTCACAATGGTCGAATTAACAAGAACCTTAAAAAATTCCGGTTTCAGTCAGCCAAAAAGTAGGTACGGGAAAAATTTTTTTTTTTTTATTCTTATACTATGACATGTCAATGTCATGCGATGTTACACAACAACTCGTAAAAAATAAGCTGACACGCTAAATAGTAGGCCTACTCATGAAACTACCGGTAAAGTAGAGATGCTGCAGCATAAGACTAGATGCAAACATTTTTAGTAAAACTTTTAACACAAACTAAAAACTGCAGAAATGCTTTAGAGGATCAAATAAAAACTGTAGAGACTCAAGGTTTTGGGGTACGAACAGAAACCGGAAGCACAACAAGTGGGTGACACTGTTTTTCGGCCCACCCCGGTATGACCACAATGATCCATGAAAACTAGTCAGTAACAAAACAGAAAAAAACTTTAACGACGTTGCACAAAGTGACTGGAACGAAACAGAACTCGAGTATAACATGTTTTCAAGTGAACGATCACAAATATCGACAAACACGGGCACACACGACTTCGAATGCGGCACAGAAAAAACAACTTCTAAACGTTTGCTACAGGACAGGATCTGGAGTTGGTTTAACTTGTTTGTCAGATTACAAAGCGATAGCTGCAAAATGTTTCACTTAAAATTTGGAAAAAATACTTCGATCACCAACGAACAACTTTAATTATCAAAATCTTAAAACAACTGACACTAAGACATTAAGGCATCACACGAAGAAGCGTATAACATGACTACAAGATACAAAACTAAGCCTAAGCTTGTAGACGATAAAAAACGTAACTTAGCTGTTTTTGTATTCGTACTTACAATACAACAACATTCAGTTGATGATAACAATAAAAACTAGAAATTTGGGGCAAAGCCCAACGTGAGTCCGCCCGGCGCCCTAAGTCCGATTGGAGAAAATTAGAGGGGGGAGGTAAAATTTCCCCGTCATTAAAATCACGTGGCCCGAACTCAAATGCATTGGCAAACGCCGAACGCGCATTGTCGACTTAGGGTAGGTCAACAAGAGCGCTTATAACTTTGTTCTTGGTGAACGGAATTTCACAGAATTTTTTTTGTTCAACGCCGAAAGGATCGTACTCGTCAACGCCGTTTAGATTTTGTCGCTATTTTCATCGATTCTAGAGATATTTGCGCTCAAACTCGAAAGTTGTCGTGAATCGCACCGATTTTTGAACGTTTTTTGCCCTCCCAAATTTTAAGGGAGGCGGTGCCCCCAAATGTTGTACTTGCGTTAACACCCCAACCTAGGAACACGTCAAGTGCCAAAGTCTCGTCGGGCTACACCCCCTAACTCCGAAGTTATAAGCGCTCCTTTATTGCATTTTAAGCCAATTTTTGAACCCCCTTTGAAAAAGTTGTAAGGGGGGGCCCCTGCCCCCTGTGGGGGGTGCGCTAGTTAGACTTGGTCATTCTCTAGCGCACGTAAAAATTTGGGGGCGCAGCACCTCCTAAGGGCCGAAATATGGCCTTCCGAAAAATTTGATTTTGGTGGGTAAACATTAGCCGCGTAATCTCTGATGTTAGTGGACTGAAGTTCACACAATTGTTTTTATTCAACGCGGAATTAACTGTATTTGATAACGCCGTTTACCGCTTGTCGATATCCCTATGCAGTTCAGAGATATTTGCGCTCAAAGTCGAAAGTTGTCGTTAAACGTACTAAATTTTGTGCGTTTTTTGCACTCCCAAATTTTAAGATGGCGGTGCCCCCTAAAAGTTGTACCCGCGTTATCACCCCCATCTAGCAGCACGTCACGTGGCAAAGTCTCATGAAGCTACTCCTGTTGGCTCCAAAGATCCTTCGTCTAATACGCTACATTTTAAGCCAATTTTTGACCCCCCGTTGAAAAAAGTTGTAAGGGAAGCCGCGTCCCCGGTGGGGGGTGCGCTAGTAAGACTTTGTCATTCTCTAGCGCGTGTAAACATTTGGGGGCGCAGCACCCCCTAGGGGCCGAAAGATGGTCTTCCGAAATATGCGCTTTTGGTTGGTACCATTAAGAATCTAATTCTCCAAGGTTACTAGACCAAACTTCACCGGACTTGTTTCGCCTAATGCAGGAGGAATCGCGATAGACGGAATGACTATTCGATTTTGAATATCTTCATCCGTTTCGGAGATATTCGCCGCCGAACTTCGAAGTTGTCCGAAATCGGGCCAAATTTTGCATGTTTTTGGCCCCTGAAATTTTTTTGGGGTGCGCCCCCAAAAATTTTGGACCGGCATTATAAAATAGTGCCTATTGCTGACCATCGTGCAAAATTTCACGCCGGTCGGCCCACGCATCTCGGAGATCTCGCGCGGGAAACAAACATCTGCAGTAAAACTTAAGTCCGCTTCCGCAAGCTATCGCTTTCGGGCGGACTAATAAAACACTCCACGGTTCATAAACGTCGTGAATGCAAAGGCGATTATCCGGCATTTTCTTCGCCCTAAAAGCTTGACAGATTTCGAAAGGTTATGAGAACTGATAAGGTTTGCAAAGTCGTTGGTTTGAAATTTAAAAAATTGAAATTAAGGTCAAAAAGGAAGGCTTGATATTTAAGTAAGTCACTGCGCCACTTCTATTCTTAAGATAATTTTGGTTGGCGTACGTGGTCCGATTTTAATATGTTTTGGCTTTTGTAGTGCATTTAGCGATAAACTACAAGGCGAAATAAATGAGGCCTTCTGACCTTAAATAGACTGACTATCCACTGTAATGTGGCAAAATATTAAAAGCAAATGCATGACTCCTTCTCTGTGAATGTGAAAAATAATCATCAAAACGAAACCGATCCACATTTGCCGAAACTATCGTGAAATTATAGCCATACGGACACGGTGGGCCTATAGTTGTGACTTATCAGATTTTTCGATCGTACGGTACTCACTGAATAGCCTATATTTCGACTGATCGTTTGTCCAGAAATGAAGCCGAGAGATTCGGTCGTTCACGGTGCAAGCATGCAGCGAAGTGTTCGCAAACACCCGCTGAGTTCAGAGTCGTACATCTGCCACTGAAACGAGTCGCCGACTGGTCTGAACATGATTCTTGTCAGCGTCTGCCAGCCTTTGTCACTTCGACAAACTGTCTCACTCACCTATCGAACATAATGCGAAACCGCTTAATTATATACGAGGTACATAAATATTCCTAATAATAAATATAATTACGTTATTCACACTTAGTATAAATTTTTAAAAAAAACTGTGCAAATTGAAGCTGCCCAGCTAAAATGTTAACGTTAGCGAACGCGTTAGAAAATTAATCGCCATTGAAATAATTAACGTCGTTAAAATTCTAACGCGGCGGCAAGAATGCTTTGCTGCAGCTTAGTTTCCACTTTTTCCATAGTATCTTAACTATATTGTAAAATATTTATCACAGCAATGCAGACATGGTCCGGATTTCCTGATAGCGTTAACCTTAACTCGCTTGCGTGTTTTACGCGCGCGCTTAGACTTGTTGATTTATTAAGCCGTCATTAGTCCTTTTGGATTTTTAGCAACAAGTCTTAAGCCAATTTTCAATACATAGACAAATATTAGAGCTCGTCGTGTCTTTTGTCTTACTCTTGGTCCACTGTTTTTGCACTCTTTTGTTTTTGCCAACAATTGCTTTATGAACGAATAAACGACGATGCTGATGACGATGACATGTTAATAGAAGCACAGCGCAGACGAAATGACGGTTTGCATTACGAATAGCGCTGCTTTGAGCTGGTGACGAATGCCGTGCGCCAGCAGCAGATGTCGACACAGCGCTCCGATGTCGTTTTTGGCGTCCGAGTCGTTGCAGTGTCGATCTGCCCCGAGTCCTGACGGGTGACAAGTCCGCACAAGTTCCTTGTCAACTCTGTAAACCAAACGTCGTCACACATTGCCGGTGTTTACATGTGTGCGATAAAAATAAAACACAATCGCATACGATCAAAATTTTATGTTTTATAGGCGCTTTCGTTCTTTTAAGCAAAACAATTAAACACGGGAAATTTTTGGTCCTAGAATTAAGCATTCCTGTCTTGCACCGTTTCCAAAATTAGTCCTAAGAATGTTTCCGTAGGGCCAGGATGCCGATTATAGGGCTGCGGAAGTCAATTACTTTTACCTATTTTTTGCGTGATAACTTTATGTTATTCGGTTTATATCTCGGTAATACGGCAATATTACAGTGAAAGAGACGAACACAGGAACATACGGATAACTTACATTGGCAATACTGCGCTTCGCACTCTGCATGCATCGCACGGTAATGATTGCTTAGCGCGAACGCTAAAAATGCCAAAATGGAAAATGCGAGACTGAAAAATATGGAACGGTACGGCAGGGATACTAATGCAGGTATGGAAAATGTGAGGAAAAAGAACAATTTTATACGCTACGAGAATACGTATGAAAGTAAACGCATCCAAATCTGCGGTATCTTCAAAACGAAGACGAGGCTGCTGGATCGCTCGGTCGCCTCAGACGTGAACTATCATACCCCGTTTACACGAGGAAGCATACATGAAGCAAACGTATTCAAAATACACGTGCACGACGTGTGTTCTAAGTTTGCTTCATGTTTGGATTCATGTTTGCTCTATCATGTAAACGTGTCCGTGTCATTTCATATAGGTTGCCGCTGCTGCCATTACGCGGTGCAAAATTACTGTGCTGTAGTCAGCGATTGTAGGCCTAACAGCAGTAACCTACAGCAGATAATAATACCACCGACTTCGTTCATATGACTGCAACAGACTGACACTAGCAATTCTGTGATACTATTACCTGCTTTTCTCTCGCAGTGTAAAAACTGGTGTCTGGCTGAGGGCCAAGGAAACGGAGATCAGCGCCACCCAATGGGCTTTATGGCTCGGGAAAGGACTTTACGTTTTACTTTACGTATTACTTGCATGCTAAGTAGGCCTACCGAAGAACTGTTATCACGAATAGTCAGCGTGACTACTGACTACTGAAATAATAGAACTGTAAATTGTCTTCCAACTGCAAATTTTTAAAGTTAAACAGTACTTGTAATAGTAAAAACGTGCAAACTGAGGCTTGCAGCAAATATTGCCGATTCTTGTATTTACATTGCACAAGTAGGTCTATATACAGGTCTACATACAGGTCTGTATGTAGACCTCAGTTTGCACGTTTTTACTATTACAAGTACTGTTTAACTTTAAAAATTTGCAGTTGGAAGACAATTTACAGTTTACAGGCCTACACAGTGTCCGGAAAAAAGTAATCCCCTAGACATCGCACAATAGAAACGTCAAATCTAAACAAATTTGCATAAATCTTTACACACTTAATTCGCAATAAATTGTTAAAGCGACCACTGAATTTCGTTAAAAATATTATTTCTTAATGGAGTTATTATTTGTTGAATATCGATGACAAAATATCTCCGTTACCAATATGGCGTTACACAAGTAAATTTTTTTCTTGATGTACATTTGCGTAATTCCAACAAACAACGTATGATTTTGGCAACGTTCTACACCAACAATGCAAATTTTATTTTCAATTAAACTTCCAAATTTCAGTTAAATTTGCCAAAGCAAGCAATAGCCAAAGTTATTTTTGTGAGGTCACCCCAAAACATTTCAGTTTCAGGTCTTTGTGCATGACGTTGTCCTCAAAGACTTGAAGCTGAAATGTTTTGAGGTGACCTCAAATGCACATTTGCGTTGTGTTGCTTAATTTGTAAACTGTCTCGAAATTACATTTTTGGAAAGTCCAAAATATATAATCAGCCTATAATAAAAAGCTACGAATTATTGAACGATTTGTGTAGTCGACTATTTATTTTATGACAAATAGTAAATAGCCATACACTATATTGTTTAAATAGTGACTTCTGGCAGATATTTAAATAGTTGTTTTAAACTGTTAAAACGGTAAGACTAAATAGTAAATAATCCCAACTGTAACACCAACCTGAGGTTATAGCATGACCACGTTTCAGCAGGGAACAAATAATGGCCGTCCGCTTGAGTGGAGCATGTCACCCTACGTCCATATAACATCGTCGACTGTTGGAACAGCTTGTCTGTTACACACAGAGCACACGAGTACGTACGAGTATAAGACCTACCGCTAAATATCAGAGCGTTTTGGCTACTGGCTTGCCACATCCTGCGTCAATCTTCAGTGTTGAGCAGTCCCAAAAAATAAGCATTGAAACTACGTGTTTCTTAAGAAATAAGACTACAAAAAATGCTAGAGCCCCCGAACCAAAAAGAATAAATTTAAACGTAGCGTTTTCTTTGCTGAACTGCAGGTTTTTTGTGACTTTTTACGCGCGAAAGCAGCTAACGCTTTAGCGCTTCTTAGCCATCTCAATTTTGTCTGTCCGTATGTCTGTCTGTCACACAGGTGGATCAGTCAAAAACGGTGCAAGCTAAGATTACCAAATCTTCGCCGTCGGCTGCCCGACAGACTCTAGTTTTAGGATCCGTAAAGCTTTTCTATAAATTCGAAAGGAGTCACCCCAAGCAGAAGCGCTAAATGACAGAAGGTAGAAAAAAATTGCGATTTTCAGCCAACAAGTTGCCATATCTCAGAAATGGTGCGAGATACGGCCTAGGTTACTATTAATTACCAATAGAAAGTCGTGCACTGGCTCTCGATTGGCACCGAAATCAATAACCTCGGATAACCTTGAACGCCAAAATAGAAGTTTTATGGATTTTTGGCGATTTCGGGCTGCGAGACACATTTTAAGAGCAAATTGCGCCGAAATCGATTGAGATAGACAAGGAAATGGAAATAGGAAATTTTCAGCATTCAACGTAGATTTCGACGGTCCAAGTCTCCATTTTCTATGTTCAAGGAAACCTGCGCACGAGGGCATCAACGAGCGGTACCCACGTAAAAGTCGTTATTTTACCGTTGTTGGCCAGTCTTACGTGAAAATGGTTGCAGATCACCATGGGCATGCTGCTTATCACAACAAGCACTAGTGACAAGCATTTTAGTCGTATCAACATCGATGACTTTGAAAGACCCCAAACTTCCAAAATAAGGGGTTTTATTGATTTTTGCGATCTTCGACTGCAGCGCACACTCCAAGAATGAATTGCTATGCAATGGCTGGAGACAGACTTACAGTTTGCGAACAGGAACTGCTGTATATAGGCTTTCGCGCGTCTTGTTTTATTCAGTAATGTCGTTCGCATAAGCGCAACCCAAAAAGAGAAGTCTTGCGTTGCCCTTGTAGCCTACTCAACTTGTGGAAATAGTATAATTGTAACGCAACCACGGTATATGCCTAGCAATCTCCACGACATGTGCTAGCGACAAGATCTGTGTGATTGGATAGGCCTATGATGCTTTAGAAGATTTCGCTTGTCGTTAACGATGCATTACTTCGTATTTACATCTGCGAGAAAGTTGCGCTGCAGAAAGTTATTCGATTCACGGGATTCTACAACAAGCTCAACGTAGTTGTTCAGTTTCATCAAAAAACACGATAAAACTGCAATACATAACATGAATGAGATACTTTGAATGGCTGCATGCCTTTCTGAAAAATAAAGAGCCATATTTCGTTTAAACAAATAAAATTCTCGACGTAGCAGTAACACAAGCTAATGAGGTCGCAATTCTTTGCGTTCAGCAGCTGCAGACATCACTAAAAAATCAACTACAATGAACGACGCTGTTAATTCAGTGACGTGATTGATGAAGTGTGGGCTGGGCTTGTGATTTCCGCTGCGCTGAATCTTTTCAGCACGATATTGTGCGAATTCTCCATCGACTTGCTGTTGGACGCTTAAAAAGTTATTCCCAAGTGCGTTAGAAGCGTTAGAATGACGACGCAAACAGCTAAAAACAAACACATGCGCATCCCACGTATACAATTCTAATTGTAGTTTTTCTTCTTACCCAATCTTCGTTCTAACTCGGTTTTTGCTTTCTACGTAATCCCCAAATTTATTTTAACAGTTTTATTCCAATTTTGTTTTATTAATACGCGACAATATTAATGCTACAGCACGGCCAACTGCTTCGTTAGAGATGTAGGTTACGCTATGGCGCTAATCACGAATCATACACGTTCAGTTCAGTTTGCCAGTTGCATTAATTAGTTCGTCGCAGGCCTATTGGCTTGCGCTTGTCATTAGAACAGTCAAGTAAATTTTTGCGGCTCTATATACGCGCACGATGTATTCAACGTCAATATAGTAAATATATATATATATATATATATATATATA
>Ga0209367_1005873_pt1 | contig 17003 bp, 9 predicted proteins | sample WorMetLIZISLAND2_FD_187412 | JGI IMG/M metagenome (GOLD analysis project Ga0209367, IMG submission 187412) | Marine gutless worms symbiont microbial communities from Max Planck institute for Marine Microbiology, Germany - Olavius geniculatus... ... | reverse complement strand
GGACCGGTTGACAGAGCTCGGGGTAGTGACTCGCCTATGCACTGCCCCGATGACTCGCTATCGCTGGCGGTCGTTCGTCGCTCTGATGGCATCCAGCACCGGTGATAGCTCGGACTGTGACGTCACGTACAGACAGCTAGGGCTCAGTCGGCTGACGTCTGCCGCAAGTCGCTATCACGAGTCGGTGTCCGGCTGCTACTCAGCACTCCAGAGCGTCGAGGCGGAACTCGACAACGTGGTCGACGCTCTGTGGCGGACGTTGGACCGTGAGGAGGCGTATGACGATCTCTCGACTCTTTGCAGACTGGACTGCGGGGCGTTTTTGTGCGAAGTTCTTCCTGATGACGTGTTGGTTGCGCTGTTCGAGGCTGTGGAGAGGGAAGCGGCTGAACACAGCGGTCTGGAAGCGCTGGGTGTACGCTCGCGGGCGTTGTCTTGCCTCTCATACCGGCATCTAGCGGCAGGACGTATTAGCGACGCATTATCGTGCGCAGAACGCGCCCTCCAGCTGTCTTCTGATGACGGTGAAGCAACCGTCTCGGCACTGTACTGTCTCAGTCGAGCACAAAAGAACAATCGGGAACGACGCAAGGCTTTGTCCACCGCCCGTCAGGCATTCGACGCGTGCAAAACAGCCGGACTGATCGTTCCGTCGGTCGAGTTGACTAACGTCGTGGCGGTCTACGCCGTGGAGTGGTACGCGTGGATGCTGACCCAGTCCGATAACTTCCAGACCGCCCGACACTGGTGCGTACAGTTATTGTGTGAGTTTAGTTAGCAAACTGCAGAAAGTTTAAATGCGTAAAAAGTGAACGTCTATACAATCATTCATTAAAACATAATGGCTATATACAGACCGAAATAAATTTCAAGTTAGTACAACGTTTAATACGAAAGACGCTATCACGTAGAGTAACATCAGCAAAGTGACATATTAATTTAACATATTCGTTAAACTGTATAAAAACTTCATGATAGAGAACTGTTGACCGAACGCAGCATACGTATTATGCAAAAACACAACTTATTATTGTTGAATTCGCTAATATTTAATACTGCTACTGGTACAGATCGATAATGTTATGGGATTGGCCGTCCATTAGTGCGTTTTACTGTGCGTCCTAAAAAGTTTATTAGCTTTATCACTTTGTACAACGCAGAATGGCAGGAATTTCGTCAGATTTTAGTTGATGATGTTGCTAAAGAACAACTATAAAGGCTTTGATGGACAACGGGTCAAAGTTGCAGCTACAAGTAAAACTTTGGGATTCTTCCCACATGATTTCAGCTGGACGAATTCTGTAAAAAGAACCTACGTGTATTCAGTACCATAGTCTGATGAACTAGCTATTTTGGTTTTCAAGGTTGTGTAGTCAAAGTCAAGGTCATAGCAAGGTCATGTGAGTGAGTTTAGTTATTGTGGCGCGCGGGTGGAAGAAGGCGTCAACATCGACGCCTGTACTTCGAAGCATGCGTCATTTAGTTCCAACCAGTTGCACTGAACGATCTTCCGGTATATTTACATGTATTGAAAATATCCATCGTATCTCGAAAAAAACAGTCAAAATTGTTTTGGTCGTTACTTTGTCAAATTTTCACCAATTTTGATAATTTTTGGCCTGAAGACGGCCAAGACGATGAAATTATGTAAGGTGTACTCGTTTTCCACCTCACCCAATTTATGTCACCGCACTACCGTGTAGCTAACGTGTGATGGTTGTTGTCGCGCAGTTTCAACCTGTCGGACGGCATAATCCGCAACAAGCTGGCCGGTCATCCGCTGACCGTCGACGGTCTGAGTTGTCGACGAGCGATCTGGGACCGTCTGTCATTGTTCGAGCGTGCCACGGCCGCTGCACGGGGTGCCGCCGAGGCAGCCGTGCGACGTCACGGCGACCACCCACGCTCAGCGACCGCACTAGCGCACCTGGGTGACGAGATCGTAAAACGCGGCTGTCTGAACGAAGCGATTGAAGCTGTCACGGCGGCGCTGTCGATGCGAGTGAGAGTGCTGGGACAGAGGGACGCCAGTACGGCTTCTTCCTACCGTACCCTGGCCTACCTGATGCTGCGTAGTGGCCAATACGACCAAGCGGAACGGTTCGGTCTGGCGGCCGTGGACGCCTGCGCTGCGGTCACTGATGAGAGAGGTAGAACGCGAGTCAATGATGAAGATATGGTCACAGTGATGACCGAGGCACGTGATGTCGTCATGCAGGCGCGCTGCCGGCAACAACAGACCACCCAGTCCTCTGTCTCCGTTAAGCGCGTCTGATGTTGTAACAAGGCCGAAAAAAAACTAGGTTTTTAAAGAAAATTTTTAGATTTTAGGTTTTCTTTAGGATTTTAAAGGTAATTTTTTGGTTTAGTGTCCAATAAGCACCGTACACAAAATTACGACCCAGGAAAACATACACTCTTATGAGTATACGACACAATGACGTGATTGACGTCATGTAACTGAAATAAAATATGAGATGTAAATTTCACAACAAACGAAAAAACCTAAAAACCTAAAAATTGGACTTTCGAGGTTTTCAAAGATTTCTTTAAAAAGCTAAAAACCTAGGTTTTTCCGACACATTTTCGAGCTCTGGTAGTAACACAGTAGACCGGTCATCAGACTACGTATAGCTGAATACACCATTCAACGCTGACCAGCAGTTAGCCCCGCGACGCCGTAGAAAACACTGAAAGTCTGTTCATAGATACACTGACAGCCACCGCTCGCTGTCCACTGCCCGCATAGAAGAACCGTACATCAGCTGCTCCTAACCCTATACACCGTGGTCTATAAAAACGTGCCACTATTATTTTTTTAAAAATAGCTTCGTGAAGAACTTGCTGATTTTACTAATCTTTTTGCATGTAACATCACGAAGAAACTCGACACAAATGGCTCTAATTTTAACCACCTCACTTTAATACTGTCGCTACACTACTTTGTGAAATGCAAGATATTAAACCTACTGTTGGCGAGCGGTGTCAACGTTTGCAGCTTGCATTCATGCTAGAGGAAGACATTTTGAGCACATGCTGTAATGAAGATGATGTGATGTGACACGTGTGACTTTTTAAGATGCAATAGTTGCCAATCCTGTTTGTCGCTATTCAGTTAATCATTTTTGAGCCGACGCGTGGACTATCCAGTATGAATTCATTGTTGTAAATGGCCAAACTACGACTTCTGCATTTCACAAGGTAGTGTAGCGACAGTATTAAAGTGAGATGGCCAAAACTAAAGTCATTTGCGTCAAGTTTCTTTTTAATGTTGCATGCCCAAAATTATTGAAATTGGCCAATGTTTCACGGAGCTATTTAAAAAAATTGAAAAAATAAAAGTGGCACGTTTTTATGAACCAGGTGTATATCCCCTCTGCAGACCCCAACCCGTCGACCACTATTTCCTGATACCCTAGCGCCAGATAAGTAACTAAATGGTTAAAGAATTTTGTGCACAGTATACCACTCTCGCGTATGTCAGCTTTTTTGAATATTAGTTAGATTTTTTTTGTCTTTTTGTCATATGGAGTCTGAGACCTTAGATTTTGTTCCATAAACTTGCCGATACCGGCGTTGGCCAGTTCTGACCTAGGCCTAAGTTTCAGTGGCTATATTTAGCTTTCATATCTCACTGATATAAGTGCTGTGTGAGGATTAATGTGACAATTGCTGCACTGAACTGAATTGTGTCTACATCAGCGAATAGAGCGCCATGCAGTTAGGTAACAATCAAATGAATAACAAGAAATTTGAGCTAATGTTCACAAGACGCGCGAAAGCCTATAGCAGTTGCTGTTCGCAAACTGTCAGTCTATCTCCAGCCATTTCGTCTCGACTTATACGGGATACCGTTATTTGATGCCCTTGTGCGCAGGTTTTCTTGAATCTAGAAAATCGAGACTTGGACCGTCGAAATCAACGTTCAATGCCAAAAATTTCATATACAGCTTGTCCATGTCTATTTCAATTGGTTTCGGCGCATTTCGCTCTTGCAATGTGTCTCGCAGCCCGAAATCGCCGAAAAAATCCATAAAACCCCTATGTTAGCGTTCAAGGTAATCCAAGGTCATTGAATTCAGTGGCAATCGAGAGCCAGTGTACGACTTCCTATTAGTGACTAATAGTAATCTAGGCCCTATCTCGCACCGTTATTGAGATACAGCGACTTATTGGCTAAAAATCGCAAATTTTGCCCACCCCTTCTCATTTAGCGCCCTCGTTCGGGGTGACCACCTTTGAGTTTATGGAAAGGCTTTACGGTTCGTGAAACTTAAGTCTTCCAGGCAGCCGACGGTAAAGATTTGGTAATCCTAGCTTGCACCGTTTTTGACTGATCCACCCGTGTGACGGACAGACGGACGGACAGAACTGCGATGGCTAAGACGCGCTGAAAGCAGTAGCTGCTTTCGCGCGTAAAAACTAACCGTTACCCACTCCTAGCTGCAGCATCGTCACATTTGCCCGTAAAATTCACTTGTTGATGTTGTTTATGCATTCATATCCTTACACGGGTTCAGGTTTGTTGCTTATGCTACGGCGTTAACGGATTGTGTCGGTAGATTAACGGATTTCGTGAGTTTTCACTTTTTTCCAAAGCCAAACCGAAGTACTTGCTGTTTCTGCTACACGGAGACCACTTGTCTGGAAAACCTGGAAATGTCGGGGAAAAAATCTTGTCAGGGTAAAGTGTCCAAAAACTGTTCATTACTAGTTGAATATTTACGTTCAACTCCATTTTTTTCTGGTCGTTTCGCTCGCAGACTTGTACTCCCATACTTTTAAATCTGCGGTGCCAGTAAGCCGCTTTTGTTTTTCTTTATTGTTTAAACTGCACTAAATTTGGTCAGTTAATTCTCTGGAAAATAATTAAAATTGTTGCCAATAGACGTCATATCGCGACTGTTGCGACGGGCGATATTCCGTCTGTGTTCCCTTAAAATGTCTGGAAAAGTCAGGGAATTTGATCGTAACTGGAGAGTGGCCACCCTGCTACTAATGCTTTCGTATACGAGCTTGAATATCTCGATTGTAGATAATCCATTTGAGACTTGTTTAACACTGCATTCAGTACTGTGCATAACTGAATGCCTATTTGAAGCTGTATGTTCAGAAGCGGACGACGAAAGCCCTGTCTGTATACAGATCACAGAATAAATACATGTATATTGAACTGAACTACTTAAGTAACGGTCTAGCTATTGTTATGGTTGTCGTCCGTCCGTCTGTCCGTCTAACGGATGTACCCTGGCTAACTAGTAGGGCGTAAGGGAAAACTTTTTAGACGAGTAATTAGCTACGTGTCTTGAACTCGGACCTGCAAAATTTCAGCCATCTACTACAAGAGTAACATTTTCAAATTGGGGGTTGGATGAAAGTAGGGGGCGGGGTAAGAAAAATGTGTGTGTTTCAACGGAAAACCGGCCATATCTCAGAAACGGTGAGAGATACGGCCTAGGTTAATATTAATCACTAATAGGAAGTGACATACGCCCTGTCAGATTAGATAAAAGTCATTGACCTTGGATGACCTTGGAGGCCGTTACGCGTTATTGTGGCTAAACGGTACGAGATAGGGCCTATAGGTTGCTGTTGATCATTGATAGGCAGTCGCATATTCGCTTTCAAATGACGTGAAAATCACCGACCTTGGATGACTCTGAAGGTCACAGACAACCAGTACGGTCGGCTATCCTAGCGACAGCTGGGCTTCTTGTGTCTTTTACCAGATATTGTATGTGTAGCCGCTTCTGTTTCTCTTCAGTAGTTGTTTTGTGTTGATTAGAATGTTATTGCATGTGTAGTTTCGATTTTCGACCTCCGTATTATTAATTCGTTACTGCTTTAATTGTTTAGGAGATAAAGTCTTCTTATTGCTCGAGTATGCTTATTGCATCGCACACGTTGACTCTACAGTTTGTTTACCTATGATATAGGCTAAATAATTATGATTTCATCTGAAAGTAATTCATCATTTGCGGCTGTTTAAACGTCCTTCGTCGCTTACGAATCGGTGCTAAATAGCCTTAACGTGCAATAATATTTGTATAAATCGCTTCACGTTGGCATTTCGAGATGTGATAATCTGACTGCTGCGTATTTATACATGCATGCGCTATTGAATTCGGATTCGTCTTAATACGTGTGTTTGGTGATTAGTTTGTGGCGTGTTTTACACAGACGTATGGCAAGACATTGATGTCTGTGATACCGTTCGTGACGTCATGGAGAAAGATATGTAGAAATGTAAAAAGGGAGGTTCCGGTGGTGTAGATTTCAAATGTGCATACTGAAACGGTGAAAACCCATTTCCAGTACGACCCTGGTTAAAACATTATTCTCGTCTGTGGCCCGTAGTGCGTACTAAAACTACAATTTTGGTGGAATGTAATACAAAATTTTCTAATATTGCATGCCAGGTGGGAGAAGGCGCAAGTTTTCCCTGCATGACATGTAGGGCTATTACGTTAGCCTAGACCCTGAAAGCGTTGACGTTTTACTGTGTCGATGTGCAGTCGATTTATTTGAAATGCTTCGAGAGCTCTTTCATGTAAGTTTAGCGGTCTGGAAGTTTTAATGTGATGACGAATCGCGCCGTTTAATAAAGTTTACCGCAACAGCTTGTTCTACCAGTCATTGACTTAATAAAACTGACAATTTCGTGGAATGTTGCTTCACTGTTCACCGCTGGGTCCTGTCGTTTTATTAGCACTACGGGATCCCCACTGCATTTCTAAATGTCGTTGTAGGCCTACTTCAATAAGAGCGTTTAATTGTTTTTAGCGACCCTCTAGGAGACGCCCTGTCAGTATAACAACTTAGCCTATCACAGGCCGGATTTGAGTCCGGTTTGGCCGAGTTCGGTAAAAATGTGGGCCTTCTCACATACATATTCTGACATTTACTGGGTGGTGGCGAGGCGTAGCGGTAGCGCGTTTCATCCGAACAACGAAGTTTCTCTACGCCGACCCGGGTTAGTAACTTATAGGGTGTTTACAGGATCCAGCAAACGTCCAGCATTACAGCTGGGATTAAGGCGGGCACGTTCACCTATGTCGGGTGGCAGGTAACACTGCGATCCCATACGGCCGGTGACGCTCCGCAGCTCTGAGATGAGTTTCCTATGACGACCTATAGCATTTGACCATTTTTAACCAAAAACTTAGGCCTTCCAAAAAAGTAGCCCTAAGTAAGTAACGTCGTAAATTTCAGATTTTGCGTAGGCCTACGGCGTTTCCGCCCGATCAAAGAATATCGAGCTGTAAACTTTTAAATATCGCAACACGTCACACAGAGGCCTCACAGACCAGAAAGGCTGCGCTGCTGCCCAACATTCTGTAGTGTGGAAGGGGCCCTTTTTGCGTGGCCCCTGTTCGAAAATGCCGAAGATGCCTAAATCCGTCTCTACTCTGCATATTCACCCAAACTCCATAACTTTATCATGATACCCATATCCTGCATTGCGGTAGGCTGCCGGCTAAAGCCTCATCCGACTTGTAAATTAATAAATTAATGTAGCCTATCTATTTAACTACGAAATTTTTCCAACTGTCTGATTCAGCGACAGAGCAAACATTTAACAGCAGATTTTTACGCATATAAGCTTACTGCTAGAACATTCAAATAAATCGGATACTGTTTTGCTTTTCCAAAGCACAAGCGAAATCCATCAATTCGCTGAGCGGATATGGTTGTGAACACAGGATAACGTTATCGACATCCGGACAGCCGTAATCGATGCAGTCTGGCTGCACGGGGACTGTATGAAGCGCATTCAAGTGCAGATAGAAATAAATGCTATTCTGCCTTATACCCCGTTTACACGATCGAGCAAACATCGAGCAAACGTCGAGCAAATGTATTCAAAATAAACGTGATAATTGCTCGACGTTTGCTAGACGTCTGCTCGATGTTTGCTAGCATTCATCCATGCTAGCTCGACGAGCTATGGTAATTAGCATGCTAATTAATAGGGCAGGCGGATTGTAACTGGAAGGCCAACGTAACAACATGATCAGCTGTGGGCTAAGCCTAGGCCTACATTTGAGCCAACGGCGGCGTTCCATCAGGCCTGCTTGATGTTTGCTCGATGTCTGCTCGACGTTTGCTCGATGTTTGCTCGATCGTGTAAACGGGGTATTAACCTCGCTCAGCTTGCACTGTTAACTGTTTTAACAGTTTCTGGCTACAGTCGTGCGTCAAAAAGCAAACGACGGCGTAGTCTACGGGATCTGAGCGTGCTTTAATTACGATATCGCACTGTCTAGAGTGGTATAAGCTCGTACTGCGTACTCGCTTACCCACTCAAGCAGTGCGGTATCTAGTGCCGTCGTATCAAGGGCTTCGTCCGTCCGTCTGTCCGTCTGTTCGCGCGTATGGGCCCATAACTCAAAGCTGGTTTCAAAAACATAATATGTCACCAGTCACAATTTTGTTTTGGGGAGATTTTTGGCGCAATTTTTGAACAGTACTGCTGGTGTTTTGATGTGCAAGTTGTAAAACTATGGGACATCACAGGAAAGAATACTCGTACCAAGGCAGAATTCTCAATTCTGCCCTCGTAAACTGAGTACTAAGGATTTAATATAATAGTGTTTGTTTTCTACCCTCGCAAATTTGGTACAAAATTATTAAAATAATAATAATAATAACAAAACATTTGCAAAGCGCCATAGTGCCGTAGTTTTAGAGGCGCTCCCTCACACGTTGACATGACCTCGAAGTCGACGAAGCAAATTATTTCATTCGAATTAAAGCAAAAACTGCCCAACTCTTATGTTTTGGACTTAAGTTTATATCAGCTGCTGCTGATGCAGCAACTGCTAGCGAGTAAACGAGAACTAGTTAGTGACGCCGTAACCATAACGACCGTTACTATGACGACAGCTAGTAATGACGTATGACAGGTGCGCGAACACCCGGATGTGTTCGGTATTGTTCTGTCTTCCTTGTCCCATCGAACTTCTTCGCCTGAAAATACAGTTAAATGATTAGATACACCGGCGTCGTCGGTCAATAAAGTAATTTGAGCAAAGCTCACCTGACGCGCGATAGCAGCGTTCTTGCCACCTGGGCAATCGTGTACAGCATGCAATAAAATAGTAATGTGTCTTGAAGGAGTACCCAAATTTGAGGCCTCAGTACGGAAGACTCCTTGAATTTCAGAGATCGAAATTTAGTCTGTTAAAAGTGGACGTTCTATGCTAATAATGTCATAGGCCCACACATGTTGTCCAGATTTATCTCTAGCGATTTCGGCGCAATTCACTCTTGAAATGTGCGCCGCAGTCGCAAATTACAAAAAAACCCACTAAAATCCTCCATCGTTCAAGGTTCAACGTCATTCAACGTCATTCAAAGTCATCGATATTGTCACCATTTAAAAGCTTGTCACTATTGCTTGTCATGATAAGCAGCATGTCTGTGCCTATCTGCAACTGTTTTCATGCTAGACGAACTAATAGAGGTAAAATAACCGCTTTTTAAGGGGGTACCTTTTATGATGCCAGCCTGCGCAGGTCTCCTTGAACGTAGAAGGTTGAGACGTAAATTGCTAAAATTTGCATTTAATGCAAAAAAAATTCGTACACAGGTTGTTTTGGTCTGTCTTCAGCCATTGCGTCACAGTTCACTCTTAAAATGTGCGCTGCAGCCAAAAATTGCAAAAAACTTCATTAAAACCTCTTTTTGGTGATTCAAGGTCGTTCATGTCATCGATGTTGATAAAACTAAAAAGACCGTGACAAGTGCTTGTTATGATAAGCTACATGTCTGTACTATCTGCAACCGTTTTCACACTAGACGAGCCAATAACGGCAAAATAACGTCTTTTACGGGGTACCCCTCTTTGACGCCCTCGTTCGAGGGAACCCCTTCACCCAGGGGCACCGTGCATGCACGAAATTTCGTCGCGATAAACTAGAGTTTTTGGGGCAGCGCATTGTGAAGATCTCGTGATTATAGCTTGCACCGTTTTGATACAATACAGCAGTTTGACGGACGGACGGACAGACGCCCAGGCCATGGCTAAGACGTGCGAAGCATTCTGCTAACGCGCGTAAAAAATATGCAGGGCACGACCAGGGGCAGGAATTTGCTGCAATTTTCTGCCGCCAGACAGATGCAAATTGCCGACAGCCTGGGTGCTGAAATTAGCACCAAATTAGTTGGGTTCAGCAATAAATTTTGCATTTTATGACGAAATTTTTTTCGACACAACATTTTCCGACAAATTTCCGACAGTTTAAAATTTAGGGGAAGGGGCAGTTGCCCTCTTGACCCTTCCCTCACACATTCCCGGCCCAGAGACCACTCCACTGGTTAATAGTAGTGGTGAAATAAGGTCAATGTCTTGCTTAGTAATCTTACAGGATGTTACTGACTGTGTCACTGTCCCCATGCGATTTTACCTTCAGCTGCAGCTGCTACCGCCTTTTTGCAGACTTAATTATATTTGCTTCTCTGTAAACATAACACGGCACTGCATAGGCCTAGCAAAAAAAACAAAAAATGCTTTTGCAACCGAAATGGGTGGCCAGTGTATGCACGCTCAGCATTTTTTATGACGAAATGATGATGAAGTTATAGTCTCAGAGACGCCCACCAACGACGAGATGTTACACCAGTCCTGTATTTGCCATCGCCATACAACTTTTTCACGCAGAAGAAATACACTATTTACAGCACTTATTATATAAAGCAAGGCAAAATGCCAGTATAGGCGTGTCATGCGACAAATTCAGCGAATTTCCATTTGTTGTCTTTTCGCCACATTCACTGACTGCTCTAATACACTGCAGAGAAAACAGGCTATAAAAGATCGGCCAGATATGCGCAAACACATAACTCATGTCCGCCGGGAAATCGACGGGAAAACACTGGCCACGAGAAATACAGATAATAATAACAACAATTGAACATGTTCTAGTAGCATTGCGAATAACGTCACTCCAATATTATGTCTTCTGAAGAATGCGTATTGCATAGACTGCAATAAGAGAACATGCAAAATCTGACGTAACTCATGATATTCATCTTAAAATGTACATGTACACGGTGTTTTATAAAAAGACCCCTTTTCGTTCTTTCACAATTCACTCAAATGATGAAATTTTTACCAGTTGTGGCTGAAGAAATACTAATTCAAAATATTTTAACAACATATGGCAGCTGATTAAATATTCTTTGCTAGTCGTGACGTAACGCTGACTTCATAATTTGTCACGGGTACAAGATTGCTAGTCTCAGCTGGTGCTGTTAGTTGCTACCCTGTTCCGATGGTGAATAATCTGGTTCATTGATGACAAATTCTTGAAGTTTTACAGTTGCAGCCACAAAAAACGTGCAAAGCAATTGCATTAAAGTGTCTGTGGGGATAGTTAGACTTTCACATGTTCGAGCAAGACAGTGCACTAGCACACCGAGCTTGTGAGAAGGTTGAGTTTTGGATCGCAAGACGCCTGATTTCATGTCCCCATGTTGCTCAGTGCTGATACAATAAACATTTTTCATTATACCCCGTTTACACGATCGAGCAAACATCGAGGAAACATCGAGCTAGCTCATCCTGCTAACATATAGCAGCTCGTCGAGCCAGGGTATTATCGAACCAGATTAAGTTCACCATCGAAGCAAGGTGATATTATTCAGCAGCACAATGACGCACACTCAATGTCATGCGGGCAATATCGCCATTTTTAATTTTTGCTGTTTACGATGTGTTAGTACTTAAATGTTGCCGTTAACAAGTGTACAAACTTATGTTTTGTACATGTTTTGTGCTTCGTGTAAATGATGTCATGTCAACTTAAATCGTGTGATAAATCTGTCCAGTAAACAGTGAACGAAAAACTATAGGGGGCCCAATTCACAGAGAGCCGGTGTAAACCCACAGCATTGTCGGCGACCGTGTATTGGAGCTGTCAGTTTACGTAATCTAGCACAAAAAGTAAATTTTGGACTTGATTATCAAAATTAGACATAGGTCAACTTCTGATCATGTGGCAAAATTTCAAGAACGCCGACATCAGCCGACAACAGACGTTGGAGATGCCCCCGTGGCGAAATAAGCATCACATCATTCTGCGATAAAACATAAGCCCGCCGGGAAATACCGCTCCGGGCGGCCTTAATGGGTAGACTTGCCGTGGATGGTGATGTGCTGATGGAAGGCGTATGTAGCACTAAACCCGGTGCCGTGGTAGACGCTATTGGAGCGGAATGTCATCGTGAAGGAGGCTGCGATGACCAGTAGGCTGTAGCGAGGTCGAGGGCGTCTAGGCTGGCTGCACAGTCGTCGCCGACCCTGCCTCTGACGAGTGCCGCCGTCGACTAGCAGCACAGTGTCGACACCCTGGAACTCGACGTAGTCGCTCCGTGTCGACTCCAGACAACTGCACACAGATCAAACACTAATCACTGCGATTTGTCGGCGATCTGTTTTGTGTAAGAGGCCCAAATTCCATTACGCCGACTTTCGCCGAAACTTTCCCATATCAGATGATAATCTTTATTCACCAACACAATGTGGTAGACAACAAAACAAAAATATGAAAAACAGTTACTAGGCTATAGCATATCACAGACACACAGTCATAACCTTAGCTATAAGAGTATTCTAACAGCTTAACGTACAGCGTTGAATTTCAAGTTTGTTCAGATCATGAAACGGGGACGTTTCAGACTTCTCGACATGACATCTCGAAATGTTTGCGACAAAGACCGGGACAACTCCGCGACAAACCCGTCTGTGTCGCTCTAACGGAATTTCATCCGTGACAAGACATGGGGAAAGTCTGCGACAGAGTTTTTTTTCACGACAAAGTCCGAGGATTTTCAAGCTCAGCGGACTTCGTCGCAATATCGGCGCAATAGAATCTGGGCTTTATAACACGTTGTCATACAACGACAAATCCAAAGCTAAGCGAAAACCGAGAGTTACTAGATAGGCCTAAGCGTCCTAGTCCGGGACTGCATGTTCCAGCATGTCGGTGGCACATGGCACTCGAACAGCAAGGGACAGAGCAATGGAGGACAGGAAACTCATGGTTCACTCCGTGATCTCCGACCCGCAGCACTGAGCATGGATCACGATGACGACATGCTAGAACAAAAAGCCTAGCTGTCGCAAAGGAAGACGCGCTACAGCCTATAGGCCTACAGTTTCTGCAGCAGTACTGACTTTCAAGGTCATCCAAGGTCGATGATTTTTATCTCACCTGGAAGAGCGTATTTAATTTTCTACTAGTAATCAATAGCAACCTACGCAAATCCGTGTCAGACGACAGACGACAATCGTGCCATAGAGATCTACAGCTATGCTGTAGCGCGTCAAAACATGTCGTCATGTTGAGACGATGTACACTGTACAGCCTTTGTACGACTTGTTGTCTAACAACCTGGACCTGGAAAAATGCTCCAGTTAAAAAACAACAACACGGTTAAAAGTGGTGTTATAGTTCTTAATGGAAGCCCATTTCAGAGTTGCGGAGCGTCACCTGCCGTATGGAATCCCACAGAGTTACCTGCCACCCGACACAGGTAAACGCGCCCCGCTTTAACCCCAACCAGATAGGCCGGTACACGATTAACCTACCCCGGAGGGATGGAAGGCTGAGTTGACCTAGTCGGCTGGTTACGTACAGAGATGGTTTACCTGCCCGCAAGCAGTCACTCATCCAAGTACTAGCCCGGCCCGGTGTAGAGTAACTTCGTTGATCAGACACAACGCGTAAAAAGTAACAGTATGACAAATTAATAAATAATCGTGCAGTATGCTAATATGAAAGCGACTGACTCTGGCGGAAGTCCCTCGACGTCGAAGCGCGTGAAGTTGACGCTGACGCTTCTGTCGCCCGGTTGTCCGCTGAACACGTATCGACACTCGACATTACGCGGGTAGAGACCCGGGTTGTTAGGCGACGTGATGGCCCCTGACCTTGACCTCTCGCTGTCGATGCCGAACGTACACACTGCAACGCACAACACAGTCCCCCCTACATAATAAATTGCGCAAAAATACCTAACAGGAAACCCAGCTGTCGCTAGAATAGCCGACCGTACTGGTTGTCAGTGACCTTCGAAACCATCCTAAGTCAATGATTTCTATCTAATCTGACAGGGCGTATGCAACTTCCTATTAGTGATTATTAGTAATCTTAGCCGTAACTCTGGCCGTTTCCGAGATAAAACCCGTTTTCCGTCGAAAACGCACATTTTTCCTACCCCCACTTCATTCAACCTCCAATTTGAAAATGTTCCCTTTGGAGTAGATTTAGCACGCTCGAGTTTCACACGCATAGCTAATTATTCGTGTAAAAAGTTTTCCCCTACGACAAACCCGTTAGCCAGGGTATATCCGTTACAGACGGACGGACGACAACCATGCCAATAGCTCGACCGTTACTTAAGTACGGTCGGCTAAAATTGCGGCATAATTAACGCTAAAAATCTGGAACATTTGTGCAAAAATTTTACGCGTTTTTGAGTTAGAAGCCTGTGCGTGGCGCACCGACGAACAACCGAGCAAGCCACGCAATGCGGCTTACACGACGACCGCATAATAGTATCGACCGGTCTGACATGATTGAACCGAGTGAAGAAGGAAAGCGAATCGATGTGGCGTGAGTGCGTGACTGTGTGAGGTGGCCAGGTGACCGGAGAAACAAACAGCGTTCGATCTCACGGGACATTGCGATCACAACACTCGCAGACTGGCACGACACCTCAGACATACAGACGGACAGACGGACGGACGGACGGATGAAGCACACAAATCCACTTCATCGCCTTATGGCAGTTCCACCGTGTGTCCAGTGTGGCTTCTATTCTTATACCTGGTGGGCGTAGCTTGCGCCCAGTGAAAAATGGGGGGTGAGTTTTGTTAAAAGTGTCGATCAAAACTCTACCTCTATTTTTCATTAAGCAATCTTAATGACGAATAAACTAATAAATTCCACCCCCATTTTCACTGGGCATTCAACACCCTTAACAAAGCTCCCCCTATTTTTTCACTGGGCAATCTTCATCCGTAACAAAAAGGCCAAGGGGGAAGAGGAGGTTGAGCCCTAAGGCCAAATCAACTTTCAATTTCGGCCCCTTGAGGGTGCTGAGTCCTCAAATTTTTACTCGCGCTAGAAAATAGCCAAGCCTTGCTGGCGCACACCTCACGGTGACGGGGGTTTCCCCAGCATTTTTACAAACGGGGGCAAAATTGGTTTAAAATTCAGCGTGTTAGCCAAATTAACTTTGGAGCCAGATGTAAATGGCCTGTCAAAACTTTGCCACGTGGCGTGCCGCTAGACACGCATGACAACGCGGGTACAAATTGTGAGGGGCCAGCACACACAAATTTTGCAGAACAAAAAACGTGCTACTTCAGAATAAAAGTTGAGGCTATAAGATTTACACTCATAATGACAAATTGTGCCTTAAATTATCTGTAACAATTTTATGAAAAAATATTGAACTGTGCCGAAAATGATATTTGTTTAGTGGGGCATTTTTATTCTCGCACACTCTATGGGTTATTAGCAGCGGCGTTGTTATTAAAAAGTAGGCTTGGCAGAAAAACAGCTGCAATTTTTTGACGGAGAAAATTTATGGTTGCTCAAAATTGTATAATTGTACCCCTAAATTTTCTTCAAAATGCGGGTTTCAGCTTCAAATTTTGCATTTCTGGACGAAGATTTTCTGACAATTTTTTTAGCAGTACAAACATAAAAAGAGCCCCCCACCCCTGTCACAACAGCACTGGTTATTAGTCGACAGCATAAGCTCGCCGAAATAACGCAGAAACATCTGCGATGTCGCACAGTATATTTATACAGCTGGGTGGCGTCAAAGTTGAATTTCAAATTAACAGGTAGTGATAGGAAATATGAAAGACAATTTGAAGACAACGTAACTGAAACGATTGTCAAAGCCGGAACGAACACTTCCGAACCACGGCGTAAGACACAAATAGTAGATTGTAAGTATGCATGCGCTTACAATCTACTGTTTAACGTTTGCAGTAGGTTGAACCGCCCGAGGATCCGTAGACTAGTTGACGCGGCTCGATGTCGCTCGGTCGATCAATGGATGTCGCCACAGGCACATGACAACATCTGACGTCGGGGCGAATTTGATTAAGAAGGCGTACTAAGTAGATGCATTATCTGGACCGGCAGGTGCCCGGACGGACTGTCTTGTTAGGACAGAGACCGATTTCATTACGGCAACGGTTCGAGTAACTGCGCTGTGTGTACACAGATAGAGAAGAGATATTTGCATTGAGTAGAGATATGCAAGCAGATGGGAGTGCATGCAGCAAGTTGTCGACAGACATGGAACTCCGGATAATAGCAACTAGGCCTCCTATCTGTCCAAGCAGGCTTCCTTGCTTGCCACAGTGTTTACCGTCGATTCCCGCGTGTGTGACGCATCCCGGAACTCCGACAAAATGAGTCAACAACCGTACCGTGAACAGAATCAGCATGATTGCTTTATTTATTTCGTCCTCGTTTGCAACAATTTGAGATTATTACACACTAACGACATGGCGCTATTCAGTAATTTAACGCAGCAAATTCAGACGACAGAACTGATATTGCCAGAAATTGGCAAACAGGTCTATAGTGTTGTTGTTTTGCAACATCGAACTTCATATCAGGCCAGTAATGCGTTATGCAAAATGATCGGCGATAGGCCTCTATGTTTACTGCAACTACAAGATTTCGACCCAAACCCTACTACTTCGATTGTCGAAGCTTTGTTGGGAAACAAGTCGTGCAACAAGCTACAGAACAAACATCATGACACATAGGGAAATGTTGCTAATTGCGCGCCTTATAAATTTCAATATTATTATTATTTTTATTTTTATTTATTTTAATACCCCCGGTAGTAAAGATCCCGGGGGTTAAAAACAAAAAAGGTAAAGTTAAAAACTAATCCATGGATGGCCAGAGGTCTGAACACGTGGGAAAGCTGTCGTGGAAAATGACTGCGTTAAATCTTTGCAC
>Ga0209367_1005872_pt1 | contig 17003 bp, 8 predicted proteins | sample WorMetLIZISLAND2_FD_187412 | JGI IMG/M metagenome (GOLD analysis project Ga0209367, IMG submission 187412) | Marine gutless worms symbiont microbial communities from Max Planck institute for Marine Microbiology, Germany - Olavius geniculatus... ... | reverse complement strand
CTTCCATACGGAGGCCTCAAATTTAAATGCTCTTTCAAGATGCATTAATATCTTATTGCTGTAGGCCTACACTGATTGCCAAAGTGGCAGGACCACTGCTATCACACGTCACGTGAGCTTTGCTGAAATTACTTTTTTCTTCTCATGCTGTATTTTATTTCATTTTTCTGCCTTCGTCAAGTGCCTTTGTTTGTGCATTTAATTATTTTCTCAAGTTTGGTATATATGCTGTCTCAGTTGCTTGATGGTTGAATGAGTCTGCAAGACATTATTTGTTGTATTTAATTATTAATATTTAAATACTGGTTCAATCTGCCTGTCTTATTCATTGTTTTTAAAGGGACAATTAAGCTGTTTGACAGAATGAATGTTTCATAATAGGTTGCACACAAATAATTCCTTATTTGTACACTCTGATGGTAGTCTATTTTGGGTTCCATAAATACATTTAACTGCGTCATGTACGTTTTTCAATTTGCAATTTCTTTGAAGTAGTTATTTTAGTCATTTGAAAAACTAATGGACTGGAGTGTTCAGGGGCGTCACCAGGGATTGCCCCGACAGGGGGCAGCATTCCCGACGGGGGTGTCCGGGGCTGAGGAAAGTATGCCATCATATGTGCACTGTGTTCGAAAAACAGCAAGCCCCTACACATCGTACAATAAAAATCTCAAGTCTAAACAAATTGGAATAAAATTTTGTGCTCTTAGTCCCGAATACATTGCTAAAGAGATTACTAAATTTCGTTGAAAAATATCATTACTTATCGGAGTTATTAATTGTTGAATATTGATAACGAAATAGCTCTGTTACCAGTATGCCGTTACATAAGTAAACCCTTCTGTTAATGTACATTTGTGTAACGTTATAAAAAGCAACGTTTGATTTTGACAAAATTTTACCTTAACAATGCACCATCTATTGGCAATCAAAGTGCTAAATTTTGGTTAAATTTGCGAAAGCAAACAACAGTTACAGCAGTTTTTGTGAAGTCACCCTAAAACACTTCAGTTTCAGGTCTTCGCGTCTGACGTCGTCCACAACGACCTGAGAATGATGTGTTTTGGGATCAACTCACAAAAGCCACTGTAACTATTGTTTGGTTTAGCAAATTTAATTACAATTCGGCATTTTAATTAGATGATGTGATGATGCATTGTTGACGTAGAATTTTGAGAAAATCAGATGCTGTTTGTTGGAGTTGAGTGAATGCGAGTGTTCACTTATGTAACGCCATGTTGGTAAAGTACATGTTATTGATATTCAACAATATTAATAACTCCACTAAGAAATAATATTTTCAATAAAATTTGGTGGTCTTTTCAGCAAGTTGTTTAGAATTAAGTGCACAAAACTTTAATCACATTTGTTTAAATTTGACATTTTACTATTGTACGATGTCTAAGGGGTTAATTTTTTCCAGACACAGTGTATATTCACAGGTAGGGTATAACCCGCAGGCGAGCGCACGCCGCCCAGATGACCTTATTTAATTAATTAACATTTAGGCTAGTTGTGGCTATTTGTAACTACTGGAATGGCATTGCACATCTTGCATGAATTTGGTCACTTTGTTTAACAGTTTTGACTAATGCAGTGTTATTGCAAATGTAACTCGTAGCAGTTGATTAGGCCCCTACTCATAGTTGTGTTTATTGGTCTGTCAATGTGTCCTGTATAAACCTGTCATTAAATAAAGTGGCTACAATTTGGGGGAAAAATTCAAGGACTTTTGGAGGACTTGTATTTTTTCCATTTCAAATATATTTTTGCTTCTAGCATAAAAGTTGTAATATTTACAACAAAATTGAAATCACCATCAAAATTCAGTAACTTGCAAAACATGCTTTTATCAAATTTCAAAACTTTTATTTCAAAACCCTATTTGGTTTCAAAAACTTTTCAAGGCTTGTACAATAATTGAAACAATCGACGACTTTCAAAGACCTGTGGTCACCATGCAATTACTTTTCAATGTCATTATCAGACTCTTTGGCACTTTGAAATCAGTGCCATTGAAACGACTGAAATCAAACAAGCAGACTGTCAGCCTTCGTTACTTAAACAAAGTTAAGCCAACATGAAAAGCTAATCATAACTACAGTACACAGTTTGTTAAGTTCTGCAATGCATCATGAAAGCAATGTACGTAAAACTGTGAACTCCAACAAACTTTCCGGCCAATCTCCGCTCTCCGTCTGATTCCTTCTTGCGCTTTATCGTCTGCTTTGAGCCGAATATTTATACGTTAATGTAATCAACAGTTTGTGACAAGTTAGTAAATGCTAGTTAAATGTTGCACAGTTGTATAGGCCTATGCAGCGTCAGTGATAAAATGAAAAGAAAAAAAAACTTATAGGCTTATTTACAATAAACAGTCCAATTACAGACAATAAAGCATTGAAACGAACTAATTTGCCCGACGAGGGTGCACCCCTTCCCCGACAGGGGGCACGTGCCCCCATAGGCCCCCTGTAGCGCCGCCCTTGGGGTGTTTTCTGAATTTTTATTTCGAGGGACATGCCTTTTGTTGCGGACTAATACCGGGTGCAATGGTGCCAACAATAAATTCAAGTCTCTGATATATTCGAGTCAGTAAAGGGTAGAAAACACTTGACACAAAGAGTTGGTCTGAATTCGGTTCTCACTTTCTCATAACGGGTACAATATAGCCAAATGTGTTTTGCAGATTCTCTGCCAAGACCACGTATTCTTCCTTCAGCATTAAATCAGCAATGTGAAAGCAACATCGCTCGACTGCAGTTACTACGACTGTAAGCCAAAGGCAAGCCGGAGTTCATTAATACAGCATTTATGCATCGATCAACGTTTCATGATAAAATTGCACGAAGAGCGAAGACGGAGTATCTAGCAGAGAAGCCAAGGGAAGCCGACCCGACCACGTGTTGCTATTTTTAGAGACTAATTTCGCCTGCGCTAAAAAATAGCTAGGCCAGCCAAAGGGCAGTCGCCGCAAAGGGCCGACTGGCTGCAGGCAGCAGCTCGGCCAATCACAGCGGAATTCCCTTGTTTGTTTACGAGACACGCCCACTTGTTTACATTGCGAAGCGCTATGTGATGATTTTACGCGTGATAAAATATAGATTTTCTCGCTATATTTGCAGTGACAGCTTTTAGTCAACGTTTACTACCGTTGCACATATTCCACTAACTCTAGATTCGTTATATTTAATGTACGTAAAATAGCAGAATTCGCAATACAACACATTGATTTCTAGGGTACTTTTTGCATTACAATTTCCCGGCAAATGCCTATATTAGTTAATTTTGCAAAGTATTCACATGAGGATAAACTTTTAAGAATTTGGCAATAATTTAACTGTCGTGACTGCACCTTGCCGCTAATTACATTTTTACTGTTTGCAGCAGGGTTTTACTTTTTATTACTGTTGTTTCACTGTGATGCATCTATTGCAATCAATGCTAAAGCCACTTTCGTTAGCTGGGATATTAGACACGAATGCAGTTGTGAGCAGTTTGACCATCATAGACGCCTTCGTTTTACCATAATTATACTATCGAACACCACTTAAAAATGTTTCATTTCTTTATCACGCATCAAATACTCCATTGTATCTAGTGCACGCTTTTGCCATATCCATAGGCCCATCTATACTTTTCGCACTTGAACTGATTTTTATTGTCTGTTATTGTTTGAAATAATACTGACAAATTTGATCACTTGATTGAACGCGATATGTATAATGTCATCGGTATGAAGTTTTTGGCAAAATCGGTTTGTTATCTCAAACGTGGTCACGGCATCACCGTCATCATCATAATCATCATGATGGATGCATCATTTAATTTGCAGAACTGGAAGGGAAACGAGTTATTTTACTGTGGTGACCCTATCACTGATTTCAAGAAGCATACGTACGTTTCAATACCAACGTGATCAATTGTCTGCTAAAATAATTATCATTCTGAATTTCTGCCGAAAAAAATCACAGATCGCGATGTTTCTGCGCTGGGTAAGGTTAGGCTAGCGAGGCCATGTTAGAATCATGGATGGTGAGCGTCGTAGAAAAAGGACTAAATCAAGAAATGTAGATAAATTACGATTGCAGTAGTACTCGTATATGGCTAAACGGAAAAATCTGGTGTTTGGCGTGAAAAAGAACGACAGAAACGATGCGAAATTTAGGTAAATAAACGAAAAATTCGAGCGCGTTGTACGCCGTTGTACAGGCATCAAGCTGTTGCAGCGCTTTTCACTGCGCTCGTCGCAGTTTGCGCAAGGCTTCAAGTTCTGCTGCGCTCGTGATTCTCTACAGAGCGCGCGCGAAAGATTACTGATAAATTCCGCTTGTAATTATACGGTTTTTGTCGTAAATTGTAGCGCAAACAAAATGCGATCTGTTGGCGGCGTCGCTCAGGCTTGACGGACAGGCGCCGCCATCTTGGTTGTTTTGATCTTGCGCTACCGCCAAGTGGTCCGTGTTTATTTTGGCTCGTGTACGATACTGTACTGAAAATTCAATGGAAATGGTGTGTAAATACGCACAGTTATTGTTAAAAGAGGTTATTTGTTGACACTTTTTAGTCACGCTACTGGTTGTTAAAATGAAGCTGGGTTTGGCTGTTTGATTTACTGTGCGGAGATACTGACGGATCCGAATGTGTTATTATTGTGGGCATTTGTCGCTGCAACATTGTTGCTTTTTGTATACATGAACTGATTAATCAAGATAAATTGAATAAGGGGCGAATGCTGCCACTTTAATAATTTCAAGGACCTGGTAGTAACGTATTTTGTTAGGGTTAGTTATGGTAAGTGTGAGCCATTGGGGACTAGATTGTTTTCAATTTTGGCAGTGTGATATTTTTTGTGATGTGTGTGACAAGTCCATACTTTATCGTATTTTGAGATTGATTTGTGCATTGCAGATGCGAAGAGCTGATGAAATCAAGAGCTGAAAGTGGAAGTACTAACGGCGACACTCATAATAGCGGTTGTGCATTGGATTTTGGTGCTAAATCTGACAGTAAAAACTCCGAATTTATGCTCATTACAGAGAATCACTTATGTGATGACAGTACAGGAAAAACTGTAGAGCTGCATGAGAGAAATGATGCGGAAGATCAGAATTTTGATGTCATTGCTCCGTTGCCGGCTGCACACCAGATTGCCACAAGGTCGGCCACAGGACGCCTTGCTAAACGACCAAGAAAGGATTTGAGTCCGGCACGGTCTCCACCTAGAAAAAATGGTAAATTTTATGTTTTGGGGGTTCAAACAGTAATACGGTATTGCCTTTTCTATGACTTTTCTATGGTTATTGGTAGTATAGCATTTGTCGTTTCAAAGCTGTACTGTTCAGCTGACTTTTTTGTCCAAGCTTGTGTATTTAAATTGTATTTTTACATTTTTTTGTGCTTTTATTCCATTACTACTACTAATAATAATAATAAGACAAGAACTGACGGCAGGCATCCGGACGGATTTACCCCGACTCCTTGGCAAGCCAGTAAGCCACTGACTTGGGACGTCACGGTAGTCAGCACACTGGCAGACTCGTATGTCCACATGTCATCCCAGTCTGCTGGTGGAGCGGCCGAGGCTGCGGCGAGCAGGAAAACTTCCAAGTACGCCGATCTGCCAGCCACTCACACCTTCCAGCCACTGGCGTTTGAAACCCACGGCACAACTCACTCATCTGCAAGAGACTTCTTGAATGCTGTGGGTGGTCGATCAATCACAGTCACGGGAGACCCACGCGATACGACTTTTCTTTGGCAACGCATTTCTGTTCTACTACAGCGATTCAGCGATCAGCGATTCTGATCAGCGAGACTTTTGTCGAAGCCGGCGATGCACCAGACTTCTAGTCACTCCTACACTTTGTTTTTGACCTTTTTTTGTTTTTAACCCTCGGGAACCTTTACTACTGGGGTAAGAAAATAATAATAATAATAATAATAATAATAAGTGAACATTTATATAGCGCACTATCATTTCGAAGAAATGTCTAGTGACAGAGGTAATGTGGTATTATGTTTTTTGGTTGTCTCTAGAGAGGAAACTAGGTCACTGGGTCAGCAAATTTGGCCAGTCAGTTTGGGTCACAGTTCAGTGTGTCAGATTCTGTGTTTGACCTGATTTTTGAGTTTTAACATAAACATTTATCATGGCATTGTTTCTACACAGAGTAACACCATTTTGGCAAACTAGTGAATTTGCTGTTCATGATCATCAGATTGTATTATATCTAACGGCCACGATTTCAGTCAGTGATTTCAGTTACATTGGCTGTTTCAAAACATATAAATGGGTAAGGCAGCAACATGATATACACTAGGAGTCTAGAAAATTCCGATACTGCTATCAAGCCGCTGTGGAGGTAGGCCCCTATTGTTTCAAAACTCTCAGTGACCGGGTTGGGTTGGATCATTGGGTCAAAGGCCACTGGGTCAAGTCGAGTCAGGTCATGGGTCAAGAATCCGGACTGGTTTTAGTTTGGCATCTCTCTGTCACAGATATGGTGCTAAAAATACCATTTTCAGGATTTCCCAGTAGTTGAAGGCATATAAAGCTTGATAATGTGCCTCCAGTTTTGCTTCTCATTTTATTTGTACCGTACTTGCTTTCATGGTTTTTAGTTTTCTGCAATATTTTTTTAGTAATACTGAAAGAAATCTGGTGATAAATGGTGTCAAGTGAACGGCAAGAATTGTGAAACTTTACAACTGCTGGTGGAATGATTAGATTGAGTAAGTTAATTCCCCAAACAGTCGACACATTATTCTCATTGTATGTATGAACATTAAATTAAATTTGGTTTAAAGTAACTGAATGATAATCCAACATTTCATCGGTTATATATAAAAATTGCATGACAGTTACAAACCGGCTGCGGGTACATTTTGACGTTATTCTGATAGTCAGAACGGCACACTGTAATGTTTATTATTTTGTCTATGTTGTTGTCTATGTTGAAACTGCAGTAAAGGAAGAGTACACCGCTCCGGCTGTATCGGAGGGAACGCCGGAACAGGTTAGACGAAGACGTCATTGGGAACTATGGAGTGCCCAGGACAAGAATCTGTTTTTCGAGGGACTTTTTGAGGCAAGTTTCATCTCGCTGTACGTTTTTTTTTTATATTTCTGTTAGCCTTAATGCTGATTTCTGACTGACTGACTATGGCTGGTGATTTTATAAGTACTACTTATTTTCAGCAACAGGCCTTGGTGTGAATTCTTCAGCACATAATTAAAATTACTTAAATTAGCTTGTGTGTGAAGCTACACTGAAGATGCAGTGTTGCAGTAGTATTTTAGTACATTTTGCGGAATGATGGCATGCAATATGGTGTGATTTATTGCCTATTTTTGGCTGTGAACAGCTGTGACCTTGTATCTTGTAAAAGTCTTATTGTCATCCTGTTGATTTTTATTATTGTGTTTTTGTGTGTTAATTACAGCATGGTAAAGATTTCGATGCCATCCAGAACCTGTTAACTCTGAAACTAAAACGGCGTTCAGATAACTGTGCATCATTAAAAACAAAGGAGCAGATTCGGCACTTTTATTACCGCACATGGCACAAGATTTCTAGCTACGTCAAGTCTTCCAGCGTTGAAGGTAGAAACCAGATTTTGCAGTGTCATTTTTTTGCGATATGATTATTTCTATTTATTTTTCTAGTACGTTAACTTTAAGATGTCGATAATGCTTCTATCAAATGCGTAATCATTCAAAGGTCTATGGCCACGGTCAAACTAACTTGTGAAAATTATGTAGATCTGAATTAGACATTTCACCTTGTGTATACAATACGAGTATGTAGATTTAAGCTTTATGAATATATGATAGTAATGTACAAATTGTAACAAAGTGCGGCGTTATGTTACGATATGCAAACAAATCTATCTAGGTCAGTGACTGGAAGTGACGTCACCACTCACCAGGTGAACATCGTCAGTCAATGTTTACCAATTAATTTTTATGTTTTAATGACAAAAAATACTGTGTTGCATGACAACTGCAGCAGTAGAAGATATGATTTTATAATGCTTATGTTTCTATGCGTATTTTACATTGATGACGTATTCCCCCGGTGACGTCATCAACCTTTCAACATGGCGGATCGTTTTCTATTGACCTTTTTGCAGATCGTTGATTTCAAATGTAAGTTTCTTCGTGTTGACAGAATGCTATTTGTCGATATTACTATCAAAATTATCAGACATTTATGCTGTTTAGGAAAATGGATAAAATATGTATGGTATGTTAATTTTGGTGTCCATGGACCTTTAAGATGTTAGTGATAACTTTGCATGGTATAAGACACAGCTTTTAGCTTGTTCAAAGTGACTTAGGTTGAATATGAAAATGGAATAATTTGTGCAGGAAAATGAGATTTGTAATTATGTCAGCATGCATCAGTGATAGGGACCATTGAAGCTTGTAGAGAAGGCAGACTAGAGTCAATTTGCTTTTTTGGAAGACTTTATAACCTTGGTAGAGCATATGCCATGGTTGTTTGCATGTCTTGTTGCAGTTGATGTGCAATAGGTAGTTTATTTATCCGTATTCTAGAGATTTTTCTCTTCACGATGCTGTGGTCAAATCTCAATGTATCTTCATAATAGTTTTATGTTTTTCTTGGTTGAAAAATCATGCTCCCTCTTTAGTTTTTTGCTATGTGCTCAACCTTATCAAAGACCGACTGTGAATTATACCTAACACCATAGGAGGTCACATAATGCAGAGTGGTGTTTGTGATGGTGATTAGATGCAAACAAGCAAGCCCTGGAATTGTTCAGTCTCATCTGCTACAACGAACTGCGGAAAAAAGTCGGAGGAGGTACGTTGCTTTTTTCCTAACCGTAAATTTGTCTTTCTTCTGTCATCGTCACTGTTCAGCTACAATCAGTGATATATAACTGGCAGATTTTCAATGCTTTTGTGGTCTTGCGATGATTTTCTAAGCCGATGCATGCACTACCCAGTATGAATTCATTGTCGTAAACAGCCGAACTATGACTTCCACATCTCACAAGGTAGTGTAGCAACAGTATTATGGTGAGTTTGGCAAAACTGTAGTTAGTTATGTAAAGTTTTTTTCTTGATGTCACGTCCCAAAAATTGTTAAAATCGGCCAATGTTTCACTGAGTTATGAAAAAATAACACTGGCACAGCTTTTTTGGGGATACGATGTATTTCCGTTTACGGATATTCAAGTTGGTGACACTTCAGTTATTCGATCTAGCTGTAGTGATAGTTAATACGTTTCTATTGAAGCATATGCATGTTTCTGACCACATGTTTGTCTCTTTTAGTTTTTACGCGCGAAAGCAGCTACTGCTTTCAGCGCGTCTTAGCCATTGCAATTCTCTCTGTCAGTTCGTCCGTCTGTCTGTCTGTCCGTCTGTCACTCGGGTGGATCAGTCAAAAACGGTGCAAGCTAGGATCACCAAATCTTGACCATCAGGTGCCTGGAAGACTAGTTTCAGGAACCGTAAAGCTTTTCCATAAATTTGAAGGGGGTCACCCAGAACGAGGGCGCTAACTGAGAGGGGTTAGGCAAAATTGCGATTTTTGGCCAATAAGTCGCTGTATCTCAGTAACGGTGCAGGATAGGGCTTAGATTACTGTTAGTCACTAATAGGAAGTCGTGCACTGGCTCTCGATTGGCGCTGAATTCAGTGACCTTGAATGACCTTGAACGACAAAATAGGCGGTTATGGATTTTTGGCAATTTTGGGCTGCAACATAAGTCTATATCATTCACAAGGTGGCGCCATACTACTATCGTTATGCGATCCAGGTAGAGAATTTGGTATTTGTATATTGACTTAGTGTGAACCGGAACTGCTATAGGCTTTTGCGCATATTAGCTCAAATTTCTTGTACCATATATCTTCTGCTGTTATTGTTTACAGCACTTGATGAAAAGATGGGACGTAAACTGCGTGAGCTGATTTACAAAGGGTTGGTAAATTAATTTGTGTATTTTTTTGTTTATTGTTTACGTATTTTTTAGCCACCCTAAGGAATTGAAATTAAACTAAAGTCATACGTGTGTAATGTGAAGTGCAAGTAGTTGGTATTAGTTTTTTGTTTTATATGTTTCTGAATTTATATTTTATCATAGCTTATGCTTTGGTATTTCTTATTCGACCTTGGTTGAACTATGTAATTTGTTAATGTTAACAGTTCAACAACAGTTAAAGTTCGTGGAAAGAACATAAGAGTAAAGATTCCATCATGTCGGGCTTTAAAGAAATTGAATAGTACTGAAGGTATCATCGGTTTATGCAGTTTTATTGTCTTTGTAATTTGTAAAAGTCAGCATATTTTGCTGTTCAACAGCTTAGCTTCAGATACTGCTTCATTATGAAAGTGAAGTTAGTAATTTTTTATGTGAAAATTTGTCTGTATTTTGTTTTTTAACAACAAGTCAGCCAGCTTCTATCTACCCCAAATATGCTAAAATGGTGTTTTGAATTTTTGTTTCAAGTTTTTATCTAGATTTTTCACACAGTCAGATGCTTTGCCAATAATGTCTGTAGTTTACGTATTTTGCTGGTCACTTCAGTTTGCAAGTGTTTAGTAGATCTATGAAGTTAAGTAGTTGAATATTTTTTGTTCTTTTTCTCTGATACGGCTTATGTGTGCCTGAAATAAGGATATCATAGATTGATAATCTTTCACAACTTACATCTTTACTTACATTGCTTTGTGTAGAGTCGAAAGATGAGGCGACATTAAAGCTTCCACAGCAGATTTCGGTGGAGCTGCGACCGAGGACGCGTGCGTCGTGGGCGCATGTACAATCTTTGGCACAGAATCCACGTGTCATACTGAGCGTTCTAGCTGATAAACGCCTGTCGCATATCATCGACTTTCTCAACAGCAAGTGGAAGTCAGATCAGCCTCAGCTAGCTGTATCTTTTTCATGCAGTAACGATTATTCACACATTGTCTAGTTGCTTTCGCGAACAAAGACTAGTTTTTAGTGAATCAAGAGTTTTGCAGTCTATTTTGTGCCATTAAAAGACCGCTTACCGACTCACTTTTCAGTTGACGTTTCTGCATGAATTGCTGCAGAACACAACTGTGAACTGCAAATATTACAATAATCTTGCAGCATCATGAGTCTATAATTTTTATACCGGTACAACCGGGTACGTGATTGCTATTTTGCAGTTATGTCAGTACTGTAACTGTGCTGTGTAATTCAGTCTCTAAGCTGGTTTTGAATAGTGGTCCGGACTGGGTCATCTTCTAACATGGTGTGGAAGTTGTGATGTGTTTCTGTTGGTGTGTAGTAATCCTTAATAGCAGTAGTTCCCCCCTGTTCCCCAATAAACAGCATTATGAGATTGATGACTGTCTTGGAGAATAACAGGGAAGATTATTGGAACTGCCATTATCAATACATATATGCACAATTATAATCGGCAGTTCTTACAATTTTAGGTTTAGGCTGTTTTCTGTGTTTCGTGTTTCATAAAGGTTAAACTTTCTGTAAAAGTTAATCTTTTTTTTTTGTTATTATGTGTACGTGAAATTTTGCCTTCAAAGGCTGTCCTCGAAATGATCCGCAGGGTGTGGCAAAAAAAGTAGCCCCCTAGGGACGTTAAACCCTACTCACTCACTCACATCTAACACGGTGTGGAAATTGTGATGTGTTTCTGTTGGTGCACTGTAATCCTTAATAACTGTATGTAAGTCTGACACTGGCAGTCCGGATGCCAAGAGTCAGTTAGAGCTCCGGCTTAGTGTTCCATCTTTGTGCCAGCTCTCAAGCTTTGCCGTTCAGTCAAATCCGGTGCAGGCAAAAACCGACTTGAGCTTTGCCAACTACCTTGCCAATGCAAAGAGTGAGATGTTTTGTTTTAAGCTTATTATTTAGTGTGGTTACTTGAAAGTAGAAACGGTGGCGTAGTTAGCACTTTGTAATAGGAACTACCTCACATTTTTAGAATTTTCGAACCCCATTGTAATATAGTGTATGCTGTGTCAAATGTTGCGTCAGTTCCAAAAATGGGCTTGATTTGTCTAACCTTTGTCATAAAATGAACTGGGCTGCATTGTGTCACATGTAATTTGCAAAAACTTATGAAAGCAAGATGAAAAACTGGTGCATATTTGCCAATTCAAGTAAAGAAGAACTTTGTTTGATCTTAGTAAACTTTCCAGGAAGTTTTGGAAGTTTTATAAATCAAGTTTTTAGTTGCTAAATGACTGATGATGTGGGCCAGACAGTTTGAGATGTTTGGCTAGTTTTTTAGTTGTCTCGATGGTGTTCTAATTCACGATTGGCAGTTGTGTAATACCCGAGCAATCGTTTGTTGTAGATGCAGCATTATCTACTGCGGTGTCGGGCTCTCCGATGTGTCGGAAAAATCAGAAAATCTCATCCAGTCAGAGGACGGCAGGTGAAGCAGCAGTCGCTAACGTCACTCAGATCAAAAATCAGTCATCGGTGAAATCAACTGCACCGGTGCCTAGCACAGCAGATGTTCCAGCAACGCTGGATGTTAATCAGTACTTGAACTGTGAGTCTGCAACAGACAATCTGGGAAGAAAGAGTGGTTCGGATGCTGAAGGGCCAAAAACTGAAGGTGCTAGTGTGTTAGTTAAGTCAGTGACACACTCGCAAACGGATGCGGCAACCTCCGCATCTTCCAGTGTAGACGGTTTGTCCACGGATGCCATGTCATCTGAAGATAATTCTGCCGATAAAGTCGAGCAGCTACGAAAACTGATCGACCATGCGACCGGGCAGCTGTATACAATTGCTGATGTGTATTTAATGATGATGAAGCCATCACGAGTGCCGTTGGAATATGACTGGGTTAGTACATCGACGGACGGTGTTGCTGCTGCTTCTATGGATGATGTTTCTACCAGGCTGCGGAAGCTTGTCGGCATTGCTAAATCTGCATTCACGGTCTCCGCTGCAAAGCCTCGGGTATGCTTAAATACGAGGGTCGTTCGATAAATAAGTTACAAAATGGCACCATTCGATTAATTCTTAAAATAGGGAAAATTTGAAATACACATTTTGTAGGGAATTTAATTCTGAACATACGCTGAAATTCTGACGTCGTTATTGAAACGTCATCTGTTAATAGAACACAGTCTACTTGTGTATTGTTTTCTCCACCAGCAATCTATCTTCACTCACAAATGACAAACAACATAGGAGCGAGGAAAAATGAATGAACTTAGCAAGTCAATGTCACATTGTTAAATGTTAAACAAACATTGCTGGTTTATTTGTCAGCATATCGTTTGATTTCGTTCAAACAGTTTGTCTCATCTGTCACCAAGCTTCTGAATTCCCGATGCAAAAACGATGTTGGCTGCTGTCCAAACCACTGAAGAACAACTGATTTTAACTTGGTACCTGATGCAAATTTCTGCCCATCGAACATTTTCTTCCTCCAAGCATGTACTGTAGTTGGCTTCATAAAATACGTATCTCCATATACTGCATGTATCTCAGAGTAAATTGGATTTGCATGAATTTTTTTGGCCCACAAAAAAGAATAACACGCCGTTTGTTACGGGAGGATTTCAGTGGCAATGCCACTGTATTTAATGTTTATATATGACGTCACTGTGACGTCGTCGTAATAAAACTCACATCTAGTACTCACTGTTACATTCTCTACAAACATATATTTCAGATTTTTCCTGTTTCAAGAGTTAATGAAATGGTGCCATTTTGTAACTTATTTATCGAATAACCCTCATACTAATATTACTATGATAGCCTACGTTATCAGGGTTACATTGCGTTAGACTGAGTCATCAAGAGAGAATGTTTGGTGATGGATGCGTCTGGTTTTCTGTGGCCGTTTTCTTTTTATTCATTGCCAAACTAGCTGTGTCAATTGTCAGGGTAGCAAATGAATTACGTAAGTTGTAGGCAAGTTTAATAGTACATGGATAATAATTCAGTAATTGGCTGAGTAGTAGAAATCAGTTATAAATAATGACAAGAGTTTGCTATGCTAAAAATCATGCTGGTTGTTATTGATATTGTGAAGGGCATTAATCAAAATTTGCTATAAATTTTCCATTGGCACATCAACATGGCGTGACCTTGGAAGGTTCTTTTCTGATTGTTGCTATCATATGTGGAAATTATTACGAGAGACGGTATCCTTACGCAATTAAGGTTGATGTATGTTTTAGTTTAACGCACATGCATGTATGTACAAGCACAAAGGCATTAAAATGCGATGATTAGTTGATTTTTCTTTCATATTTTCACGCTATTTTCACACTGCAGGAAAGATTTGTTTTATTCTGCAGCCATCCAGCCCCATTACAGATCTTGCTTGTTCATCTGTCTGTCCTAACTCAAAACATTAAGACAACATATTTTTCTAGTCTTTCTCAGCTTTGAGTGATTAATGATTAGGGCCCACAGTTTTCCAAGGAGCCACGGAATTTTGATATTGCCACGGAATTTTGCAGAAGTTAAGAGATAACCGATGATTAGTACAATCGTTGGCTTGATAACATAATTAGACTAACTATATCATGGAGAAAAATTAAAATGTACTGCCTAAAACTGCGTCCTTATTAGTAATTATCATCGTATATGGCACCATCGTAAATAAACACAATGTGACTAATTGCAAATTACACTTTTGAACAAAAAATCCATGATTTATTTCGTATGTTGCTAGCATAATTGAGCACCATTCCTGCATGGAAAAACTAAAGTTTTTTAAAACAGAATACAGCTTAGTTTATGCACAAACAAAAAGCTGCAGTAAGCCGCAGAATTTGGACAATTTTGCCGTGGTGAGCCGCAGAATTTTGCGAACTGGCCTGGGGAATTTGGCATAATTTTCCGCTCAAAACTGTGGGCCCTATTAATGATATCACTATCGTATATGTGAGTTGTTGTTCCTGTGGTGGGATAGATTGGAGAGGCAGATGCTCCTGGTACTCCGCCGTTTGTACGATCTGCAGCCGGTCCACACATTTTCTCACCCAGAACAGTTCGTGGAACTACGCGGAGTCCACGCTGCCGTGGCGACAGGTCTGGTGCAGGGAGGTCCGTTGGTCGGAGTCCATCGTCGCGGGGTCAGAAGGATTCGGCAGCTGGTCAAGGCATCACCGACGCCACGCTGGATCAGAGTGCTAACTGCGGCTGGGCTACAGTTACCGCAGGACATAATGATGCAGCCTTGTTGCCGGATGGTGTTGCATCATCACAGAATTCTGCGATGCTGATAGCAAACGCAGAGTCCGGCGTTTTTAGAATTCCTACCAGTTTTCCGCCGAAAATTCTTCCATCGAAATCGAATGGGACCTTAATAGCACCCACGGATGTTGATAGCATAGGGCCGGTGCAACACATGCAGATCAGAGTGAGTACGCATTTTGGCCGATATTGTGTTTTTAGTTTGATATGCTAAGGTTTAATTTTTATATAAGTGTTTTATAGTCTGTAAAGTAGAACTTGTTGTTTATGTTTTATTTATGTTTTACACAACTTTATTCACCATAAATGAAATGGTGGCATAGTTTAAAAAAACTTAACTAAACTTATTTAATAGTAATAACAAAAAGGCTGTCAATAATCATAACCATATTAGCTAACAACTCATGAGCAACGTTTGATAGTTTTGACATTAATTTAACACTTGGTGTCGGTACAATTCCACAAAAATTTTGTTGTATAACTAATTTTTTACTCTTCGTTTTGGTGACAGTTGGCTTATGGCGGTATTTGAAACACATGATAGATATCATTACATACTGTGCACAGAATACTACTTTGTAGGAGTCTGTTTTTTTGACTCACTTTTTGACAATATGTAGCTGCCAGTACTTGCTTTTTGACAATGCTTGTTTCAGTATGCAGTTTATACTCTGCTTTTCTTAACTCATTTATTAGTCCGTTCGGAAGCGATAGCTTGCGTAGCGGACTTATGTTTTAGCCCACATGTTTTTTTATATTTTTTTTTCCGAGCGCGAGATCTCCGAGATGCGTGGGCCGACCGGCTTGAAATTTTGCACGATGGTCAGTACTAGGCCGAATTTTATAATGCCGGTCCAAAATTTTGGGGGGCGCACCCCAAAAAAATTTTGGGGGCGAAAAACATGCAAAATTTGGCCCGATTTCGGACGACTTCGAAGTTCGGCAGCGAATATCTTCGAAACGGATGAAGATATTTAAAATCGGATTTTTATTCTGTCTACCGCAATTCCTCCTGTGTTAGACGAAACAAGTCCGGTGAAGTTCGGTCCAGTGACCTTGGAGATCTCGATGTGAAATCGTACCCACCTAAAGTGCATTTTTCGGAAGAACATATTTCGGCCCCTAGGGGGTGCTGCGCCCCCAAATTTTTACATGCGCTAGAGAATCACAAAGTCTTACTAGAGCACCCCCCACCGGGGATGGGGGCCCTTCTTACAACTTTTTTCAAGGGGGGGTCAAAAATTGCCTTAAAATGTGGAGTATTAGACAAAGGATCTTTGAAGCCAAAGGAAGTAGCTTCATGAGACTTTGCCACGTGACGTGCTGCTAGATGGGGGTGATAATGCAGGTACAACTTTTAGGAGGCACCGCCCCCTTAAAATTTGGGAGTGCAAAAAACGCGCAAAATTTAGTACGTTTAACAACAACTTTCAACTTTGAGCGCAAATATCTCTGAACTGCATAGGGATATCGACAAGCGGTAAACGGCGTTATCAAATAAAGTTAATTCCGCGTTGAATAAAAAAAATTGTGTGAACTTCAGTCCACTAACATCAGAGATTACGCGGCTAATGTTTACCCACCAACATTAAATTTTTCGGAAGGCCATATTTCGGCCCCTAGGGGGTGCTGCTTTCCCAAATTTTTACAGGTGCTAGAAAATGACCAAGTCTTACTAGCGCACCCCTCATCGGGGACGGGGGCCTCCTTTACATTTTTTTTCAAAAACTGATGAAAAATTGGCTTAAAATGTAGCGTATTAGCCGCGAGAACTTTGGAGCCAGGGGGAGTAGCTTTAT
>Ga0209367_1005871_pt1 | contig 17004 bp, 7 predicted proteins | sample WorMetLIZISLAND2_FD_187412 | JGI IMG/M metagenome (GOLD analysis project Ga0209367, IMG submission 187412) | Marine gutless worms symbiont microbial communities from Max Planck institute for Marine Microbiology, Germany - Olavius geniculatus... ... | reverse complement strand
CCCCTACCCTCCCTCTCGACGGGCCTGAGTGCGTTAATAGCGCGTTAATTTATGCGTTAAAAAAAGTTAACGCAGTGCGTTAATGCTTTAAAAAATTAACGCTTCAACAGCTTTAATTGTTAGTTTTTTCTTAGATTTATATTTTGCAAGGTAATGTAAAGACACATTTACGGTGTAACAATCACATTATTGCGTATTGTCTGCAGAGTGTGCCAGAAAAATAATTTTGAAAATCGGTCAATAATTGGCGAAGATACGGACAAAAATAAAGTAGCACGTTTTTTATTGGCCCTCGGTGTATTACTGTGGCTTTTGGCAATTTATCTTTCACACGGTAGTGTAGTGACACAGTTAAGGTGTGGTGGGATACTTAATAATCGCTTTATTGCCAACTGTATAGAAAGTGTGCCAGTGAAAGAATTTTGAAATTTGATTAATAATCGGCAAAGATATGGACCATACCAAGTGTGGCGTTTTTTGAGACATAGTGTATATGCTAGGATCCTACATTGTTGGATGTCTGGAGCATGATGAGCAAACTCGCTGCGAAGGCCCAAATGCTACTACTGGTGTCACGAAATGCTACTGCTCAAAGAACCTGTGCAATTCTTCTGACGCTGATACTGTTATTAACCCTCTGCTGGTTACTGTGTGTGTGTCATTGTGCTTGACAATCGTGCGGAACAAGACAAATGCATACGTAAGCTAATAGGAGAAAATGCTACTAATCCAGATTCGAGAAACTCGGTGTGTTACAATATTTCGTGTTCAAATGAAAAATACTGGTTTCAGTGTTGCTTCAGTGTTGTATGGATATAGGCCTACAGTATGCATATAGTAATGCAGACTCGAAGGGTGTCTGCATATGCATATGCATATGCATAGCAAGTAAATTATGTGCAACCACGGGCGGCGCTAGGAATCTGAAGCTAAGAGGGAACAACGGGGGGTGGGGCAAGGGTCAGGGCACAGGGGACAATAATTTTTTAGTGTGGGCCAAAAGTCGTCTTTATTCAGCTGCTGTGTGCATCAAAAACGTAGCGGGGTTCTGGGGTAGAGCCCTTAGTCGGGGGGTCAAGGACGCGAATCCCCCCAAAAGCTGAAACACTTTTAGCTTTTGGACGTTCAATGAAAGCCTCTATTATGACTGTTTTTTATATTTGGAAGTCAAAAATTACAGATATTTGTGCTGTCTTGCAAAAATGACGTTTAATATATCACCCCTTGGCATATGTAGTCAACAGAGGGCACTTTATCACCTTCCAATTTTTTTTCTCTTGGGGGTGGCGGGTAATCAGAGGGGCAAGGACAAGGGCACAGAGGGACAGATGCCCCGCTGACTCCTCTCTAGCGCCGCCAATGCGTGCAACCCCGCCTCTGATAAACATTTTACTACCATCAATTATTTATCCCTGGTTATTAACAGACTGTGACGAGCACTCGACTTAATTATGTTCTGCTGGACCCAACTATTGACAGAATTGCCGACATCACGCAACGTTTTCAGCTGCCAATGAAAACAGTACCGAGTTCCAAGTGCAACTGGAAAAATTTCTCGGCCCAATGCCGACATATTATGCGGCCGACTGCCAAGATCTGTGAGACCTTGACCCTAGCTGTGACCTGCAACTGACCTACTGAATTGAAAAACTGAAAATTGGCACACTGGTTATTCTTCCTGCCCGGGGAACAGTCACACGGATTTTGCTTTTTCTACTCATTAACTTTTGTCTTCAGCATAAAAACCTATACAGGACAAGGACAGACAGACAGACAGACAGACAGACAGACAAACGGAAGCTCAAGATCCGTAATGCAGCAGCTTTGTGGCTATCATGACAGCCGTGTAATAAAGATCAAGTTTTACACTGAAGCAGCTATGACATATAACAGAACAAAGAAAAGAACACAAAATATCAGCACGGCAAGACGATCAGTTAATGACAGAAAGAAAGTTTTTGCATCAAAGGACTGGATAAACCTCACAATAGGTTATTCAAAGATCAGTGGATATTCTGGTTTTGCAGATTTGAGCATATGCGTATAAAATACATATTAAACATTTTTTCTTCAATGGTTGATGTTACAAAACAAAATGTTTAAGTGTCATTAAAGCCCCTACGATCTTAATCGAAACACCCACCCCAAGCAAAATTTGTTGTGAATTTAATTTGGCAGCTGAAGAGGTTATTCCGAGTCTGTCAGCTGATCCAGAGTTTATCCCGCCAATAATGCCATTGCCAGGGCAACTTTCAGCGAGTTATTCCGAGGATATACCAAAGATGGGTGCTGCTTTTCTTATCCAAGGGATAACTTCACAATTATTCTGAAGAAAACTTGTCATTACGTGAGTTCATGTCTCATTTCATGTTTCATGTTTCTAATCCATTCCTCTTAATCTGACACTTGCCAAAAACTAAGTCCAATTAACTTCTTTTCTAATCCATAAGACAGTGAACTGAAAATTGATTAGAAAATTTCTAATCTCTATAAGGATTAAGCAAAAATGTGCATTTGTTTGCATTGCGGCTTTTGTGTTAAAAGAAAATTTCTGATTATCTTTTTCTGATCCAGTAGATTAATGCAAATGTTGGATCTTAAGCTCAATATAAAACTGAAGTTAGGACAAGTTAAGACTTCAGTTCATGTTTGCAATTATCTTGGTATTCATTCTAACAGAAAGTGTCAACCATAATGTTAATCCTTCTTCTCGATGAAACATGAACTCGTGTATTAGACACAGAATTAAGGTCTTACAACATCAACTAAGCCTACACGAATCTGCACTGCATCTGTTTGGCCAGCTGTGCAAATGTTGCATCGTTACCAAGTCTTGTAGCTTTCGCACCGACATACTGCACCGTGGAAGCCACCAGCTTGTGGTCAAGCTGACCATGCTGGACACACATTGTCCACAGCGACGTGGCAAGCTTGAAGACCCGCTCGTTCTTTAGGTCCCCGTGAGCCAGGATGCAGTTAAACAGCTCGAGCGCAAGGGCAGACTGCCGCGGCAGGGTGTCCGAACTCGCACCGAGCTCTCGAAGCCGCGTGCCGACCTCTCGGAGAAGGGTAGCCGCCATCTGGTCAACGTCACCAGTGAACTGAGGATCACCGCCATACAGAGCGTCGTTCGAATCCACCCTGATCACGTGGTACGGGAGAGACTCTTGCACGACCGTGGAAAGCACGGCCAACACTTTGATGTATATCAGCACTCGACTGTCTGCACTGCCATCCCACGGGTGGTCCTGCACCACGTTCAGCAGACCCCGCAGCAGATACAGTGTGCCAAGCTCTGGGCTATCTGGCACCACAATCAGCGTTGACAGGAAGTTCTGGATGTAATCGACCAGCAGGGGCTCGGTGGATCGGATTTTGCCATCCATGTCGAGGAATCGTGGAACGCTTGGGATAAGGGCAATGGCGGCGCGGAAGAATGCATCGGCTTGTGAAAGACATTGATTAATCATTGCAACCTGCACCAAACGCACCGACCGCCGACTAGACATGTATCAATAATAACAAAGATTTCTAATAGTTATTTTATTTTCAGTTTTTGTTTTACACGATAGCTGCATCGGGATACGGTATTTATATTTTTGCACAGATAACAATGACAATGATGTTAAAACTGAACCAAACATGACAGACATTACCGTAGACAAGCAAGCAAGGAAAACAAACTGACAATAACAAAGTCAATCAGACTGACCCCTCATCTCTTCCGAAGAAGGCAGCATTAGTTGCCAAAATCTCAATAAGGTAACTAGTAGAGTTTGTAAGTAATGTGATGATCATTAGTCATTGTATTCAGCCACATCACCGAGCTTGGCGTTAGATTAAACTGACAGCAGGTCTGTTAGTTTTCAAGCGCAAACCTTCATTGCATATCATATTGTACCTGGCCAGACTCAAGGTAGAGTGAGAGTCGGTGAAAGACGCCATTCAGCGATGGAATGGTGATGAAGGCAAAGGCAGCACAGGCGCGGGCAAAGGACGCGGTCCGGCGCGTGTGACCGCCGGCACTAGACTGAGTGGCGGCACGGTGCAGCTGGGCGGCGATGTGGTTAGCTGAGTGCACCAGATGCTGCAGCACTGGGTCGATGTTGTAGAATGCTGCTCGGCACTCCACCACGAACGCCAACTGCTGTTCCAGATCCGCTCCAAACGACACCGCCCGGACCAGTCCGTTGAATATCAGACAGCCGATAGCACGGACCTGGTCCAGTGATATTTGAGATATGTCAAAGTCAAATTCAAGTCAAACGAATTATCTGACTCAAAGTCAAAGTTGAAGCTTAAGCCAAATGACTTTGATGCAAAAAAGTCAGAAGTCAAATTAATTTTAGCCCATCTGACTTTGACTTCTCTAGCATGCCAGGTTTTGGAGCAACTGAAACGCCACTTACATCTGAGCAGTTAATTTATTCAAAAATGCAGTCAGCTCCGAATTTATACAATATCACGTACTGTGTTGATTGACTTGTTGACTTGCCTAAGGTGTCAAAATTTAAAAAAAAACTAGAGCTGTCAAGGCATTAATTTTTTAAGTGCATTAATGCAGTGCGTTAATTTTTTTAATGCATTAATTAAGGCGTAAATTAATGCACCCAGTCCCGTCGAGAGGGAGAGGGGGATAAGTTATCACAGGCCTCGCGACGTTTGAGGGGCCCTGCCTGTCTAATATGGAAAGTTAGAAACACATTTTTAAACGTATAATCAACAATAATTGACATCATAGGTAGCATAGAAATCTATTAGCATGTCATCGAAAATCGAAATAATTATTTATTTACAGTAGTGATGAAACGAAAACTACAGTTTAGTTACTCGAATTCATTCGATTGTCAAATAACCGCAGTTTAATGAAATATTTCAACTTTTGCTTCACAAAATTTAGTAAATTAGCATAAATTTACGTATGTGCGTTAATTTTTTTAAAGCGCATTAATTTTTTTAACCCGCGTTAATTTATTAACGCATTAACACGTTAATTAATGCGTCAGTTGTGACAGCTCTATTATTAATTAAAATGAAAAGCCAAAATTTACTGTTGTGATTAATCGTAATTGCTAATTACGTTGTAGGGTAGTTGTTTGTCGTTATTTCAGATCAGTGAAAGACAGAACGACTCAGTCATGGCCGTTAGAAAGGCAGCACAGATTGCTGTCAAGACCATTCTATGGCAGCCATGAAAACTTGACACCCCTCATGATATGATCATGGAACCTTCCTCTCTGTGAACCTGACACCCCTCATTTGCCGTCCTTAACACACATTGTAGTTTTAATTGTGGTATTTCATTCGTTTAGGATTGGGTTTTTGGTTTTCATCTTTTCTGGCTGTAACAGTTTTTAACCATTTGTCTATGAACGACTATAACACGTTATGATTAATAGATTAAATTATTAATTATCAGTATTGTAGGCTATAATTTAAGTTTTGTTTTTTGTTAATAACTCGGACTTTGTTCATAGAGATGGGGTAAAAACAAACCAAAAAAAATACAATGAAAATAATGACGATTTCTGTGTTGCAATATGCCATGTTAATGTTGAATGCTGTGATATTATAATGTTGTTACATAAGTCTAACGTTAGTAGTATTTTTTTATGCCTGCTGCATTTTGGTTACATTGACTATGTTGGGTACTCATGAAGTCGTAATTGTTTGGTGGTAATTTGCTTACTGGCGACAGTGGCGTCATGGGTTCAAAGATTAGGAGGGGTAGGCCTATGTAGTCGCAATTTGCTCACATTCGGCTGCGAATTTTCGTCAGATGAAATTATAGGTGCTCAGCATTTCAATTTTGTTCCAAGTTTCTCTAAACTGAGGGCTTTTAGCCCCAGATTTTGCATTTTTGGAAGAAAAATTTTCGACAACTAGAAATTTTTCTGACAGCCAAAATTTTGCCAAATTCTCTTCAGCAGCGTCATCATGGACTTTAAAATGTTTGACAGACAGCTGCAGATTTCATACAGAGAAGATTATGGGCCCTTGACATTTAAGTTTGTCTACAAAAATCCCTGAATTGGGAGTTTGCTGCCCCAAATTTTGCATTTTGGACAAAAATTTTCCGACAGCCCAAGATTTAGGGGGCGGTGCAGGGGAATTGACCCCTGCTGTCTTGGCCCGGTCGCAATGCCACTGATTCAGCCTGCCTCTCCTGCACCACGCCACCGACTGGCGAGTGGTGGTGAGTGGTGGTGATGCTTTGTGACTAGGAAAGTAATCGTGGTCCTGGCGGAAAATAATGGCATCTAGTTACTATCAGGTTTAGCCAACAACAGCTGCCTTGAGACTGGGATCTCTTCCCTGCAATTCACTGGCCAACTCTCTCTCTTGAAAATACTACAGTTTTGTGTAGGCCTACGTGGACCTCAAGTTTTATCACAATGATGTAAAATATTGCCTGTTTTCGTAACATAGCTGCTATACCACAAACTACTAGCCTACTGCTATTGTGTTAGTAGTACAACTTCTATGACGATATCTACTGCTGCCAATTTCTGCGTTTTTATTATATTTTAAATTCACTGTTGATATGCCAGCAAATCACAACCAGCAGTATGCTGTATTTCAGACGTAAAACAAGAAATTTGAGCTAATGCTCACGAGATGCGTGAAAGCCTATAGCAGTTCCGGTTCAGTAGTTTAGCTGAAAATTGGGGTGTTCACGCTAAGTTAATATACAAATACCAAATTCTCTATCTGGATTGCATAACAATAGTAGCGTGGCGCCACATTGTGAATGATATAGACTTGTGTCGCAGCCCGAAATTGCCAAAAAATCCATAAAACCCCCTATTTTGTCGTTCAAGGTCATCGAAGGTCATTGAATTCGGCGCTAATCGAGAGCCAGTGTACGACTTCCTATTAGTGATTAATAGTAACTTAGGCCCTTTCTCGCACCGCTACTGAGATACAGCGACTTATTGGCCAAAAAATCGCAAATTTTGCCCACCTCGCTCTCATTTAGCGCCCTCGTTCGGGGTGATCCCCTTCGAGTTTATGGAAAAGCTTTACGGTTCCTGAAACTATAGTCTTTCAGGTAGCCTACGGTGAGAATTTGGTGATCCTAGCTTGCACCATTTTTGACTGATCCACCTGTGTGACAGACAAACAGACGGACAGACAGAATTGCGATGGCTAAGACGCGCTGAAAGTAGTAGCTGCTTTCGTGCGTAATAAACGAGTTTGATATTTTACCATAAACGGTATACTGCTTTGGAGTTGATTATTGTGGCTGGGGTAAAAACATAGTGTAGTTTCGTTGTAGTGATTAATAATCACATTTTCTATTAATGATATTAATAATGACAGAAATAATAATCATAATAGAGAGAACACACTGTTAAACACAATTTCAAATGTTGGCAGTTTTTCGATTTTTTATTGTGCATTTTCATACCAAGTTAATTTATTTTCCACTCTCGTTCTTGTAACTGAAATTTGTCATGATTACGTCAAAGAGTAAAACAGTTTCTGATTGTATACAATTCAAATTGTACAGCGTATCGTATGATAGTTGTGGAAGCCAGGAGAGTTTGCGTTTTCGCCAGTGACGCAGTCCTGAAAATCTAGTAACAGCTCAGTTGCAACTAAAAACTTTCAGCTTATTTTCTTCTCCTAAAGAAAAGTCCTGTCCTGGCAATGGTCTTAGTCCTGATATCACTTTCTGGATCGTAGTTCATTCTAAACGACAAAGTTTCGGGAAATTTCATAAATTTAGACTTACTATAGATACTATTTATACATGAGAAGATGGGGGAGTGTCAGATGGTGAAAATGGAAGTTGAGGCCAGTGCGGTGAGTAGGCAGATCGTCAGGGTCTGTGACGTCATCATCCCAGTGGTAGCAGCGTTACAGTAATCAGTGCTGCACCAGCATTCCTATACACCACCACACAATCAGACACTGCCTTACGTCAAATTATGATGCCTTAATTAGGCCTAACGCAGTTCTGTTTTTAAAGCTAGGTCGCATAACGCATTTTACACTGTGGCCCGTATCGACCAACTTCCAGATTACACCAGGCCCGTCGAGAGGGTGGGGTAGGGGGGTAAGCTACCCCGGGCCCGCGATGTTTCGGGGGCCCTGACGTCGCTCAAAAATATAAAGTACACCAGAATGCACCATTTAAAAAAAATTCAAAAAATTTTCTCCCCAGAGGGGCCCCGTGGGAATGTTTGGGGGCTCCGCGAGAATGTTTTCCCGGGCCCCACTGTAGCTCACGACGGGCCTGGAGTACACTCGACTTTTCTCGGTTAGCCCCAGGTTCTCTTAGTTCAATTCAGCATCCTACCCTCAGCAGGAACGGTAGTGGTGCTGTTTCACTAGTCATAGGTCTTACACTGCGTCTATTCACACACAATGCCCCAGTTTCCGCTAATGGTAGGAGGCTGAGTTGAATTGGAAGAATGTCGAGTTAACTGAGATAAAGTGGAGTGAAGTGTCAACTAGTCGAGTGTGCTCTAGAACAGTTGGCAAGATATTGGCCACCCGTTCCGTACGGTATCTCTACTAACTCGGGAACAAAAAAACTGCAAAAAAATGGGGAGAAGGTTTGTTCTTGCTTCGAGCATTTTATCGCTTGAAAGTGACAGTTATAGCGACAGAGATGGCCTGTAATGAAATTGCTGGGTAAAGTTGAAGGCTAATTTTTGTTAACTTCTTTCGATGTATAGTGTATTTGTTGTACAACACGTCGAAGTAAGTGAAGGTTAGAATTAACTAGAAAGAAAAAAAGAAATAGGCCTAAAGTTAAGTATAGCTTACCTCGACGGACGCCATCTTAACGAGCCATCCATTGATGCGTTCATTCAGTGATCGTTTTTTGCAGCCACCAAACGCGTCCGATCTGCTCTCGCAGAAACGATGAGTTGATTTGTACGGTCCAACGTCAATCGTGTATCTATGCACGCACCATGACCATGACACGAACAACTAACTATAGGCTTCACGCTGGCACGTGAGACAATAGTACCGCTCTGTTTGATAACTACCTATCTATCTAAAGCAGTACACTGTAGTTCTGTCCTCTCAGGATTAGAAGAAACCATAGACATAGCCAGGAATTTGTACTGAGGCACTCCTGCATGGGACCCCTTTTCTTTCCCTTTCCTCCTCTTTCTTTTTCTACCCTGCCCCACTCATTTCTCGTCTCGCCCACAAATCCGGCTAAGCTGTCTGAATGAGCACCGTAAGCTCCCCTAGCGGTGACTGGGGTGGAGCCCGGCTGCAAACTGGAATTTTTACGCATTTTAATTGGCTCTCAAAGCACATCCCATGGCAACATTTTTGTCGTTTAGCTGCAATGGCTGTTACTTAAGTGTGTTTCAAAGGTGTCCCCTGGCCCAGTGCCAACATGAAGAAAACCTACATTCATGCCGAGACCGAGTCGTGAATGTCTACACTGTGTCCGGAAAAAAATAACCCCTTAAACATCGTACAATAAAAATGTCAAACTTAAACGAATTCAAATAAAATTTCGTACGATTCATCTGCAATAAATTACTAAAAAAATCACCAAATTTCGTTTAAAAATATTATTTCTGAGCGTAGTCACGAATTGTTGAATATCGATAGCAAAATATCACCGTTACCAATATGGCGTTACATAAGTAAACCCTGCGGTTAATGTACATTTTCGTAACTCCAACAAAAAACACCCGATTCTGGCAACATTCCGTATCAACAATGCATTATTTATTGGCAATCAAAGAACAAAATTTCAAGTAAATCTGCCAAAGCATGCTATAGTTACAACAACTTTTGTAAGGTCATCGCGAAACACTTCAGTTTTAGGTTTTTTGTGTCTGACGTAATCCACAAAAATTGAAAAACCTGAAACTGAAGTGTTTTGGGGTCACCTCACATGATAAACCACTGTAACTATTGTTTGCTTCAGCAAATTTAACTAAAATTTGTCACTTTGATTGCGTATAGATTGCTCATTGATGACGCATAATTTTGCTAAAATGGGGTATTTTTGTTAAAAACACAAAATTTTATAGTAACCGCGGGGTTTACTTATGTAACGCCATATTGGTACAAGAGATATTTTGTTACCGATATTCAACAATTAATAACTCCGTTCTAAAATAATATTTTTGAACAAAATTTAGTGACTGTTTGAGTAATTTATTTGAGATTAATCACGCCAAATTTTATTTAAATCCGTTTAAATTTGACATTTTTATTGTACGATGTCTAGGGGGTTACTTTTTCCGGACACAGTGTATATAATAATAGGTCTACCCGCTGACGACTCGCTTGGCGCAGGTGGCGTTGTCGCAGTCGACCGACTTCCAGTTATCAGTTGACCAGATCTTCTCACAGTGCTGGCAATCATAGCAATGTATTGCCTCGCCGAGTGGCGCAAGCGTCAGAACGATGATGAGGCAGGTCAACGTCATCAGCCTTACCAGCTGACTAACTGATAGACTACTTGCCATCCTCAGCAGCAGCAGCCGCCTCGCTCCATTTGCAGCACTATAGGCCTATAGTCAGATACACAGTCAGATACCCACGAAAATACACACGACGTTTACTACATTTGCTAAACAACATAGCAGTGGCGTGACTGGAGTCGATCCAATTCACTTCGAAGCCCAAAGGAGAATTGTATCCGGAGGCAAAAGTGACGTTGACTTACTCACAGTGGTCCTTGAGGCCCCAAGAGCCGAAAATCGAGGCCGATTAAGAGCCGACATCGAGCTGCTTTTTACCAGACAAAAGGTCTGAGGGAAAGATGTACGGTAGGCATAGGCATACCGGTAAGCTCCATCGGCGGGGTCCGTGGAGGAACTTCAGCTGCAAACGCACCAAACGCATTCTGCCAGATTTTGGGAATTTTTGGCATACAGCAAACGGCTAAAACTTTTAACTAAACAGTACAGTTAGCTCGTAATAAAATAGGCCTACAATACATTGTTGTCTAAAGTTCAAAACTCAAAGAATCTTTAGGCGAAATCGCTTTTGTATTTTTTGAATACAGCTAGTCATTTCTCCGTAGCGTGGTCTGTCGTCTGCCCGTCAGATCTGTCGTCTGTCACACGCGTGCCACCTGCTTAAACGCTTTATCTTTATCATAGATGTTAAAAGCATTAATTTGCAAATAAAAATATAAACACATTTTCACTTTTATACAAAACATGTAAAAACGTAGATAAAAAACATTAAACTACATTTAGCACAATAACATGTTAGAAACAAAAAGCTACCATTTCTGAAGACTAAAGACCGAAATGCACTGAATGTTATTATGTAATATGTAACTGTGATTATGGTACCAATTCAAAACAGGGCTAAACGGAATTTGCCCATGAGAAATGCATATTTTTAATCTTGTACGTTAATCTTGAACAAAAACACGACATAAAAATAAAACAAAAACAAAAAAAATTAAAACATAAAAACATGTTTTTAAATTTTTATAAAACCATAAAAATGTTTTTAACATCTACCGTGGTCTTTATTGTATAGGCCTTGAGAAATAACTAGAAATTTGAGACAGACCGACAGAGCCTAACGTGAGGCGCCACCGTAGGTCCGATTAGCCTACTCCGATTACGAGAAAACGTTTGGGGCTGAAATTCCCCTCGTATAGCAACGTCACGCATCGCGGTTTCGGAGAAGTGGAAATAAAAACGTAAAAAAGAAGAACAAAAACAAAACGGAAACATAAGACCTCCTATTACTAATAGGCTATTACTAACGTACGGGCGGTTTAACTAATATAGTTCGTCTTAGGGCGAGTTGCACCAACGTCGTTCGTGATCTTGGTTCAGCTGAACCTAGATCAAGAGTTGAACCGAGTTCACGCTGAATTATGTTGCACCAAGTTGAACTTGGATCATCTGATCCCGTTCAGTTGAACGGCCGTGGTTATACCGTGGACGACGTTGAACTAGGTTCAAATTCAGATTTGACCCGGGTTCAAAGTTGAACGACGTTGGTGCAACGCGCCCTTAGTCGTCTATACGCTGGGTAAAAAGTAGGCTACAGCAACTCACGTTAGTGTTTCACGCTTGTCTCATATGCCGTTGGCGCTCTTTACAGAAGGCGCATAGAATAACACGGTTGCCCACAGAGTGATGACGCAATGGACAGTGACGTCATTACTGTTCAATTTACTGAAATGACATCTTCTGATTGAACAAGTTAAGCTCAAATATTTATACCAGCCTAATGAATGCAGCAGCAATTAGGCCTATTACTGCGACAGCTGCAAAGTGCTGATATAACCCACACAAAAAGAGATGTGCGATGTGCGATAGGCCACGATTGAGATCAGAGTCTTGTAAGGGCCAGTCTGGAATTTAACACGCGATAATATCGCCCCAAAACCATTTTTGCTGTTTTCGAGTTTTGAGTCATATTGCCCTTACATAGCTCTGTAAACTGTTGAATTTTTTTGCTCTGATTTTTGCTGTTTTAAGTCGAATTTTGTCCAAATTTTTGGTATTTGTTTTTATGACAATAAATTCATTTACTGTTTTCAGAATACCTCCGGGCGGGTAAAAGAAGTTGGTGCAAGGAAAAAATTATGCATGATGTAATGTCTGCTGCAGCCAACCGAAAATAGGGGGTAGGTGCAAATAGCGCGCAATTATCTTTTACGGGTGCCGAGTTATAGTCATTTTTGTCCCAAAATTCGTTGCCATGGCAACGGGGGTCGGCAGGGGAAAAATTTAAGTGACACCGTTGGATAGCCCGGGCCCAAAAATAGGGGGTAGGTGCAAACAGCGCGCAATTACCTCTGACGGGGACCGAGTTATACCGCTTTGAAGTTCCCATAGGCCGTAATGCACAAAAAAGGTAAATTTTGAAAATTTTAATAGAAAAAATATAAGGAATGTGTCCGGCGTCAGGACGCTTCTGAGCCATTAGCGGCGTCGGTCGGTCCAACGGGCTGGTCTGTAGCCGTGCACAAGGAAAAAAATAGACGCCTAACGGCGAATTTCGCGCATGCGCAGCCACGTTCCCTTTGAACCGATTGTAACCAAATTTTGCATGTGAGGTCGGGTGGGCGATGTGATCACTGATGCCAAGTTTTATAGAAATCGGTTAAGGGGTTTCGGAGTTATAGGACCCCTCAAACGGCATTTCCCATATAGGCTAGTTAACGTTCATCGCCCTTACAACAGTGTCAGCACTACCGTGCTGCACTGTGATGGAAGTTATTCACAAACTGACGACATTTTAATGATAAGAAGTCGCATAAGCCCTTTCAAATGACAGGAAAATCATCGATCTTAGATGACCTTGAAGGGTCATTATGCAATCTGTTATGCCACTTTTGTGGTATTGTGGCTAAACAGTACGCCATAAAGTGTCGGCGATGGTGCCGTTGGATAGAGCGAAGACGAGTTGCTATATGCTTTTAGCAGTAACCATGTCTCTATCTGCAGCGGTTTCGCCGCAATGTTGAATGCAAAGTTGCTGCATGCAGCCATCACCCACATGTGACGTATCCTAGCGTTTATTGTAGCGTTTGATATAGCAGCGGCACCCTAGCGTGTATGGAAGTTGAACGCTGGCCTTCGGATATGAAAGGTACGGTCTGCCCACCAAAGCGATAGCTATGCTTCTTGTTATCTTAACTGTTCAACAGTTAAGGCAAAAATTGAACACCATAGGCCCTATTGCTCATTCTGGAGTCTGTACTCCAATTTTTTTTCTTTAGGACAACATTTTGGTTCGAGTGAGGGGCCTGAAAGCTCAAACTATAGGCATACTGTTTCATGTCCGAGTAAACTTTTACCGTAGTAGCGTGTACTACCGACCTAGGCTATTTAGGCTATAGCTCGTTGCTCTACTACCCCTTGTCCCATGTCCCTTGACAGAAGTGCCTGGGGCTTTGGCCTAGCTAGGATTCTTGGAATCAGGTGAGTTTTGTTGTCAAAAGTGAACGGATCCGGAAATTCTTGGTCCGCCTCAGTACGCGGATTTTGACCTAGGATCCGCAACGGGACAGAAACGCTGCATTCTGTGTCAGTCAGCACTGCATAGGCCTAGTGAGTCTTTTGCACGTGAGGTAGGCCACTAGCTTGTAGCGGGGCCGTCTTTTGCCAGTGGGGGCCCTTGGCACTAACTTACCCGCGGGGCCCCTAATAATAGGCTATACCACATAGCGACCTGTGAGGCTGTGACCACACTACACCACAAACTGTAGGATAGGTGCATAATTTGACAGTGTGTTAGGGGGGGGGGTTGAGAAAACAGTTGGAGGGTTCAACCCCCCAACCTCCTCGGCAATTCAAACACTGCGTAGACCCCTCCAGCCCCTTAAATAACGCCTTTGTTTCAAAGTTTGTTAGCAGTTATTAAAAAAATACACTCGTCACAAAACAGGAGCCATGTACATCAGTCCTCTTAGGCTCTTCCGCAAAAAATCCTGCGGATCTTCGTCCGCGGACGGTCGCGTCCGCAGTCCGCACATATATATATATATATATATATATATATTGCTGGCTTCGATTCATGATGACGTCACACCGTGCTTACTGGCCGTAGCCGACCAATCACAGCAGCGCATTGGCCCAAATACCGAGTTCAACGCCATTTTGTCGTCGGAGACGGGTGTTCTGGATTTACGCGTAAGTTTTGAGTAATAAATGTGTTTTATTATCGCAGTAATCTAGTTTGAGATCGACTCACAACTTACTGTTGTCTGCAGCCAGCGGATGATGTAGGCAATGTCAATGTCGATGAAAGCTATTTCGCCGAACCCGAAAGTCGGGAAATCGCAACGGCCGTATAACTTGCTTCTCAGCTGAATGTCATCGTTGATCAAACACGAATTTACTTAGTTTTTTGCAAATGTTTTGTGTGTTATTTGTACACGTAACCACGTACACAGCATTTGCTAAACGCTTAGAAGATTATTAGCAGGATTGTCTGTAAAATCCTTCAATCTTCTCCTCCACGAGTCGGTCGGGGTTTTATCGAGATCTCTGTTCCATGGGTCTGCACTTCGAACACGGTAGAGACGCGATTACCCATGTAGAGTGCTGGGTCCTTGCCTGTAAAGGTGTTTAGCAGAAATACGTCCTCCGCATAGGAACGTTTGCTTCAGTTAGGTTTACTTCAATTAGACTCCCCTGGCATTATTTATTGTTTATTGTTACTTACTCTTGCGTAGGCATAGCCAGAAATTGGAGTCACAAAAGGCGAACTAGCTCCAAGGGCCAAAAATTGAGGCACAAAGCCGAAAACAAAGGTGGACTTTTTGGGGAGAAGCCTGTCGCCGGAGCGCAGCCCCGGAAACAAGCGCTTTTGGACATGTAAACCCTCTAAAATGCATACATGGAGTATAAATTTTATTAGTTTTACTGATGAACGTTATAATGCACTGCATATGCAAGGCAAAAAGGTGACCTTGGCATCTTGGGGGCCATGGCCCCTTTGGCTCCCTAAATCCACCTGTGCCTTGAGCTATATCAGAGGACTCTGGGGCCAAGCCCCAGCCGTAATCGAATTAGCGGAAATTAAATATTATCTTTTAGATCTGCTAGCAACAATTTTAATTATTTCCCGAAGAATCAACTGACCACATTTAGTGCAGTTTAAACGTGTGCTTGTCTTGTCTGGGAGATTGGGGGAGAAGGGGCCTGGGCCCCTGATTCCGCTGGTCTAGCCACTGAGATTTGTCAGTCTGCAGCAGTGGCGATCGCTATATGCCTATGCTATCTTGCAAAAGTTCGCCACTATGCAGTTTGTGGTAGCGATCTAGGCTTTAGGTAAGTACAAAATCCTGCATAAGAACGCTTCAGGGAGTGAAAACAGTTAAGCTGTGATCCCCACAGAGGTGTACTGCACACTGCACAGAGCGCATTTTACCCCGCCTGTTAAAATGTTTGGGACGTGCAAAAATGGTGGGAACAGTTCATTTAAATAGGTGGTGTTCAATCATGTTTTAGAGTATTTGCGAATCATCTCACATCTAACTTTCAATTCTACTAGGGAGGGGGCGCTGCCATTCCTGCAGACACCACCTCTGTTTATGCCCTATGCACTAAATGTATACTAAATAATCACTCATTGAAACGAATCATTTCCACAAGCGATCTTAGTTTACTCTAACGAAATGTTTTTGCGATTAATTTGGAAATGTGGTTTTTGAGCCTGGGCGAATAGTAACGTTTGGTTTTTCTCATCGTCAGAACTGGGTGGGTGCACAGCGAGATGTGCTTGCTTTCTACTGTAGGCCTACCAATTCTTGAATGGCCTTTTGTAGTTGACAATGCCAGACTATTTTAACTATCAAAGACTACGTTGTGAGAGGGTTGTGATAACTTCCGCCTTGTGTTGTTATAGTGATGTTCACTCATCAGCCGCCACTCATCGGTTACTATTATGTCCATTGATGTTCCCTGCACGCCATGAGACAGCAGTATATGTCTTGTTCATTGCAGGGTGCTGTTGCTGTAGCAGCCTGTAGGCCTAGCTCTAGTATACGAGTTAGCACTGTCTGCATTTACTGTATTGTACCTACACGCAGTGACAATCATACGCAGGTAAGCGACTGCTAACATTTTTTGTCTTTTATTATATACATTACTTAAGTGTGGGTGATTGGTCATAGACCGTGTCCAGGGCCCCCCAGGCACTTGTTTTCAAGGCTGTACGTCGTCAGGCCAATGCCGCCTGGAGTGACTGCGTTCAGGCAGCATTCAAGTTGTAAATGAGATGTCAGATCCACTCTACAATCCACAGATTTAAGATCACAGTTAATTAAAATGTAATTAAGTTTCAGAGAAGACAGTTGTCATCTGAGATCATTGAACGCTCTGCTGAGCAGTTATTTAAAGGTCCATGGCCACGGTCAAACTCACTCGCGCAATTTCTGTAGATTTAAATTGAACATTTAACCTCGCATATATAATATGTCGATTTGAGTTTCATAAATATATGAAATTAATGCGTGAATTCAAACGAAATGCGGCATTACGTTACGTTATGCGAAATATTCTAATCTATCAGTGCCCGCAGTGACGT
>Ga0209367_1005870_pt1 | contig 17005 bp, 11 predicted proteins | sample WorMetLIZISLAND2_FD_187412 | JGI IMG/M metagenome (GOLD analysis project Ga0209367, IMG submission 187412) | Marine gutless worms symbiont microbial communities from Max Planck institute for Marine Microbiology, Germany - Olavius geniculatus... ... | reverse complement strand
CACTAAGTCAAGACTCAAGACAGTCAATGTCAACTACTTAGTGCTGAAGTGCGACACGTAGCAAACAGCAACATCCGTACAAAAGCTGCTGATAAAACTCTGGAATTGTCATAAATTAAACTAAAAGTGCTAAAATTCACGAAAAATCACGGATTTCACGAAAGTCGGCGTTTTCACGGAAGAAGGACAATTTCACGGAAAGTGTCACGGCCGTGAAATCGTGAATTAAGTTGGTCCCTAGTGAGGGTTAGAGTTAGTGAAAATGCATGTTGTCGGATTATAGACAACCATATTGGCATCCCAAAAATAAAAATAACGTGGAATATTTGCTCCCGTGAGCAATGTCATCTAACTTTTTCATGGCTTGTACAGAGAACTGTTTCCAGCATAGATGTACAGCCATTTTTACTTGACTATAAAACTTGCCACCAAAAAACTTCACAAGTTATTTGATTATGTTTTAAGTTTTTGAAACATGTAAAATTATTAATTTGCAAATTTGCATTAACTTGATAATGATGCTACCGGGGTGGCCACACTGCCTCGAAAGTTCTTGAGAGTCCTTGAAATTTTTTTCTCCATTTTTCCAGGACATGGAAAGACCTTGAAAAGACTATAGGGCCTTGAAAGTTTTGGAATTTGAAGTAGCAGGTCCTTGAAAGTCCTTGAAGTTCAAATAATCACAGGCTGAGAATTATACAGACTTTACCCCTCAAAATGTTGGAAGTTTTTAAAGTTAATGTGACAGTTTTGTGTATAACAGTTCAAATTTTTTTTAATTTGCATCTCCACCTTTAAATATCTTCTGCCGCTCTTGTTTCTAGTGTGGTAAGTTGGTAAAGCATTGCTGGAATAAGTATGGAAAATGTACTTGAAAGTCCTTGAAAGATCCTTGAATTTTTCCCCCAAAATTGTGGCCACATTAACATAAATTTATTTTGGTGATGTTTAATTGGTTAACACTTAATAAAAGTATATTAATTTTTTTGCTGATGTATATAATCAAATTCTGATGTCAACATAGGCCTACATAAGGAGTAGAGTAATAATCAATGTTACAGAACGAAAGTTTTATGCTAATTTCACTCTTGGGAATGAAATTTGCAGGGAACGAACATTCTACCTATGTAACTTTCTTTACCGAGTACGAAAATTCTTGGGTACAAAAGTTCCATAAATCCTCTGTAACACTACTATTTACCATTGTTACTTGCTGTCATGATAACCAGATGATAGTAAAACTCATCTATGAAGTTTCATTGTCTGAGAAAACATTCAGTAATGTAATTTAGCTGTTTGGATGGCATACTATAATATTCATATGAAAGAAGCTATAATTAAGCTAATTGTTACTAGTGAGTAATTTGCATAAGGCAGTACTAATTAGCTCTATTACAATATACATATGTTGATTGGTGACTGTTGAGTGTGTTGTTTTTGTTTCAGGTTTCGTCATTAGATTTTAAAGAGTGCTGAAGACATGTCTAGTGTTGAGGATCTAGCTGAGGTGGCTGCAGTTCCAACTTTCTATGTGTGCAAGTTAATTTGATTGAGCAGAGCTTGCGACAAAGAATTGTTTATTTGGTCATGTTTGTACACTAGTTTTAGTGACTATTTTTCACGTAGGCTTAAATCATAATATGGTTTTAGTTCGTTGCCATTTGATTTTTGTTAGACCTATTTGTCTTCAATTTGTTAACGTGTATTTCTTTTCCCGTGTCAGGACAGCTGAGAAAAACTTGTTATATGAGTATATAAAAATATTTTTTGACATCGTCTGACCATGGATGTTATGTCAATGATTTTGTCTGGTTTTTAAATTGATTTCCATCTTGACACGTTTCTTGTCCATTCACAGTTGATAGCAAAAACTATCATTGTGCACAATGGAAGTGTATTTTGGCAGTGAAGTTGAATCAGAAATAGTCAGAATTCTGCTGTATGATGATGACAGCTTGCGGCTGTACTGGAGTGATTGCTGATGTACATCTGTGTTTGTGTTTTGCCCAGTGTCCGTTGTGCATGGAGCCATTTGACATTGATGATGTCAGCTTCTTTCCGTGTACTTGCGGCTATCAGGTGAAAACTGACTGCTGTACTGTATTCGTCTGTTGCAGACTGATGCATACATACTGGCTATGTTACCCGTGATTGCTCTGTGCAAATGCACTAAAATGGGACAACAGATTTATTACTGTTTAGTCCATGTACTACTGCGAGGTCGCCGTGGTTGCTTCATGTTGGGTTAGTCCTGAAAGGTTGATCCACTTGGGAATCAGTATTTTTCAGACTTCTCGGCACTGAGGAATTCTGTGTTCTGTGGAAAATTGTAGGCCTTATTTAGTCTGAAAATTTTTATTGTGGATATTTTGCAAAGGAGATAAAATGTCAGACTGAAGAAGAACGTTAAAAACAGAATCATAGCATATTGGTGATCTGTTGCTGTATAGCAGTTACGGTAGGCTGTACACTTGTTCGTACTCTGCTTTGTATTGGATAGAGATGCTGATGATGATAGTAGGTATACCATGTTACTAGAAAGCAAAAATAATGTTGTGCTAAATGCAGATATGCAGATTCTGTTGGCATCGTATTAGAACCAATGAAAACGGCTTGTGTCCAGCATGCAGAAAGGTATGTTGTCAATGCTTAATGACACAGAACATTTTGAGATTGACAGATAGTTGTGCAGGTATTACCAGTATACATATTGCTAGGCACTTTATGTTTCTGCCTTCGAGAGATGCTCATTGTCTGGAAAGACCTGAAAACATTGCGGAGTTGAATACTGGCACAGAAATTTTTGGGAAAATAATATTGTCAGTTTATAAATAAATATAACCTATTGGCAGAAGTAGGTTAGTTAATGCATTTTGCCGTGTTTGTATTATTATCCTGCTGTTGCTGTTATATCATTATTGCCTATTAGTGTACATGACATGGGTAGCCACAACACGGGAGAAGTTTCACAAATGGTTAACAGATGGAGAATTTTACATTGCCTGGTGAGTGGCCATGCTGTTTGTAGTTAATATTGAGTATGTTATTTTATAACAATTCACAGGCTGTGCTTAAGTGCCGCTATCACAGTTGTATAATGTATATGTATCGTGTGTCAGGCTTATCCTGAAGATCCGGCAGAATTCAAGCCACTGACAGATGACGAGTGAGTTCATCATTTGATGCTCTTCTTCTTAGAAGTCGAATGTTTTTTTGTATTCTGCACAAGAATGATTGCATGAACAGATGTACTAACTAGAAGGTGCTCGTTAGAGTGCATATCTCTGCCAGTGTAGAAGTTTTCGCAGGAGGGCGCCACCATTCTTGCCGGTTGTGTATTTGTGTACACAGACGGACAGATTGATTAATCTCATAATCTCCTCCAATTCAGTTCGTTCCACTGGCGGATATAATTATGAAGTGCATAGTATTAAAATGTGCAGTTATGTAACTCAACTTTGCCTACGGTAATAACAACGTGGTTGATGACCAGTGTTTTATATTTTGGTGTTTGTGTTTAATTTAGAGCTGTCAAATTAATGTGTTAACAAAGAAATAACGCATGTTAAAAAATTAATGCACGTTACAAAATTAACGCAAATGTATAAATTTACTGAATTTTGTGAAGCTGGAGTTCCAATATTTCATTGAACTGTGGTTATTTGACGATCGAATAACATTCGAGTAATTAAAAAATGTTTTGTTGCCATTTGATTACTACTGTTAGGGTCCTGTAACACAGCTATGAGTTGGTCGGTCATCATTCCTGTCGCCTTATCAATGCAGTCCATCTACAATATCAGCAATATATAATGATGCATTATTAACGCATTAATGCATGTGTTAAAAAAATTAAGACAATGTGTTAGTGAATTTAGAAAAAATTAACACTTTGACAGCTCTAGTTTAATTTTCTCATATTGGCCACAAACGTATATTATTTTTTAATTTATGCTATTCTTGTCTCTGTTGATAATGTGTCTAGGGTGCATAGAATTAAGAAAGACAGGAGACAGAAGGAGTCGCAGCGCAAGCAGAAAGCGGCTGAGTGTAGAAAACATCTCACGAATATCAGGTCTGCCATTTATTTGTGTCAAACTGCAGATGTAAAGGTGTGATTAATTTATTAATTTCAAATAATTTTTGGAGATTGACAATATTTAATCGGTACCAGCTCTAGTTTCATCCTGTCTGTTCATCAGTGCATGATGTTGTCTTGCACAGAAGATGGATCGTTACGTCTTTTGCCAGAAATGTGCATGTCTTGACAGAGATGAACTGATGTGCTAAAATGCAACATTTGTAGTTTGTTTTTTGAGATGTCCAGAAGATCTGGTGGTTGATGCCCTTGTAAATTATTTGTTTCATATTATGGTGCATTAAACATTGTTACTGCTGTTAATATTACTATTACTAAAATTGTATTTCGTTCGCATGTACTTTCTTGGATTTTCTTCCGGTGTGTGGAAGCATAGATAGTGTATTGTTAGTTTGTTCGATTTTTCGCTATTGCTTTTATTGTTGTCAGTCGCAGTGCAACTGATTGCGTGCCATGCCTGGAGTGCTTTAATTGATCTATAACATCTAGCTGGATGTGAAGCTTTGAGATTCGAATCGGCCGTTTTGATTTGATTTGAAAGTGATGGGCCGAATCAGAAATTTTTGAATAGTCATGCGTACCCATTGCTTGTCATAGTCAAATGGCTCAAACTATCAATGTCACTTAGTGGTACAGTACATAGTTGCGCTAGCTCTATGAGTGATTATAAGCTGGCATTGTTTAATGTGTTTGAGGATTGAAATGGGGAATTTGTAACTGCAGTGCACAAACTGAATAGCTGGAATGCAAGTCGTGACTGTCGTACCATTGTAGAACGTGTTAGGCCTAACTGTTTAGCATTATATACGGCCTATTCAGTTTGAATTTAAATTGTAACACCCAGTTCGATCCGTATTTGATTTGAATGTGAACAGTTGATTTGCAGGTCTCTACTCTATGCACATGTTTACTGTTAGCGTTGGTGATGCATCAGTTGTGATCGCCGTGTGATAGCACTTGTCAGTGAAATTATCCCACTGGCACAGTTTGCTAAAGAACTATGAGGCTTCCTTGGCTGTGTATGTGTCATCACTGCAGCAGTTTTCTATGGTTGCTGTGTAGAGTTGTACAGAAAAATCTTGTCTTCGTTGTCGGTCTTTCTCCGCGACTCTGTGATGCTGAGATTCTGCGTCGTCATGAATACTTTGGAAAGTTTGGCAAAATTCACAAAGTTGTCATCAACCAAAGCACCTCATACGTTGGATCACAGGTCGGCAATGCTGCATACTAAGTAGTCTAGCACATGCATTAATTTGAGGGGGCAGCATGCTCTCACGACTGAAATATGGTCTTCTGAAAAAAATCTGTTTTAAATTTACAATGTACACCTTTAAAACTTTTTTTGTTCACCGACCAAGGTTTACCTAGTTTTCGTTGAACATGGTAGAGGTTGTAGTTGATCACTTATTACGCGCGAAAGCAGCTACTGCTTTCAGCGCGTCTTAGCCGTCGCAATTCTGTCTGTCTGTCTGTCACATGGGTGGATCGGTGGAAAACAGTGCAAGCTAGGATCACCACATCTTTACCATCATCTGCCTGGAAGACTAGTTTCATGAACCGTAAAGCTTTTCCATAAATTCGAAGAGGGTCATTCTGAACGAGGGCACTAAATGAGAGGGGGGTGGGCAAAATTTGCAATTTTTGGCCAATAAGTCGCTGTATCTCAGTAACAGTGCGAGATAGGGCCTAGGTTATTATTAATAACTAATAGGAAGTCGTACACTGGCTCTCGATTGCCGCCGAAGTCAATGACTTTGGATGACCTTGAATGCCAAAATAGGGGGTTTTATGGATTTTTTTGGCGATTTCGGGCTGCGACACAAGTCTATATCATTCACAAGGTGGTGCCACATTACTATCGTTATGCACTCCAGATAGAGAATTTGGTATTTGTATATTAACTTAGCGTGAACACCCCAATTTTTAGCTAAACTACTGAACCGGAACTGCTATAGGCTTTCCCGCGTCTCATGAGCATTAGCTCAAATTTCTTGTTTTTCTGATTATCAGTATCTTGATCCACTGCGGAGATATTCATGATCAGAGTCTAGTGTAGTCTGAAATCACACCAAATTATGGACATTTTTGGCTTGTAAACTTTTTTTTTCAGGGGGAGAGGGCTCAAAATTTTTGGATATAGATTATAGAATTATACCCACTTCTGATAATGTGGCAAAGTTTTACATTGATCACAACTGAGGTAGCTTAGATAATCATGTGTTGAAGAAAGAAAAAATGTCTCTCATAAAACGTATTGCTTTGCAGTCAGAACTGTTCATTGCTCTCACCGGATGGCTTTGAATAGGCATCAATGCATGAAACCAAAATTATAGTCAGTTGTCGGGTAGCTATGTTTGTTGGGTCGTAGAAAGGGGGTGGGGCATGCGGTATGTTGCATATAAAAGATTCTGATCTAACGATACCCTAACCTGCCTATCTTGGAGTAACTTTATAGAAATTGCTTGTTAGCAAAAAAATAAACTGTGAATGAAAGGCACAGTGTGAAAATGGTAATAGCAGCTTCAACAACAGCAGTAGAGTGGTAGTGTATTCCTGTGGTTACGTATGCAGTAATTTTCGTATTACAGTAACTGTCTGTTTGTTTGTTTGTTTGTTCATATGCTCTGTTGATAATTGCTATGATCATGTTTACGGTTAATGTAGCCTTGTATATGACACACCTGTCTTTTTCATTTTTCTTGTATTATATATTATATTTGCATGTTGTGCATATCTGTTTGTTTACTGCGTATGTAACCAAGTAGTTTGTTTCATGTAGGGTCCGAGCGCAAGTGCGTATGTGACATATTATCGAGCGGAGGATGCGTTGGCTGCAATACGAACAGTAAACAACCTGCAGATTGACGGACGGACACTGAAGGCATCTCTCGGTACAACCAAGTACTGCAGTCACTTTCTGAAGAACACTCAGTGCTTAAAGCCGGTATGCTAACTAACATGTTTACTTCAAGGAAAACAGTTTTCAGTTAAAAATATAAGCACTTTTTACAATGTTATTAGAGTGTTGTTTATTTCCTTCCATGTACTGCAGTTATTTCTTCGAGAATATTCAGTGCTCAAATCTGGTAAAGTAACATGGCTCAATAGTGTTTTTTGCTGTTCCTGAATGTTTTTCTGCTAAGATGCAGCCAACTTTGGTGGCGCTGTGGCATGCAGTTGAACAAGTATGTGAAAGTCTGTTTACATCTTTGCAAGAAGTTGGATGTGAAATGCGATTGCAGGTGACAGCCTAACAATTACGCACTGTGAGTCTGTGGCTAAACAGAATATGCTGAGTGAATGTTGAATGCACGGGCTAATAGCTAGTGTCTGTGTGATGTGACAGGAATGCATGTACTTGCATGATTATGGTGACGAAGCAGCCAGCTTTTGCAAGGAGGAAATTCAGCAAGGGTCAGTAACCAGTTTATTTCAGTATCGCAAGGCTTGCCAAACTTTGCTGATGCTTATATGAAGACTAAATGTGATAATAGTAATTGCAGTTGTTGATAATTGTGATTAGTTGGTTTGATGCTTGTTGGCATCAAAGAAGCATATTTGAGACATATTGCGCTGCAGCAACACATGAGGCTGATCGAATGACACTGACAGTCTATTAGTGTGAGGGCCAACATGTTAGACACGAACCCAATCCAGTCTACCTGGGAGTTACCTTGGATCGGACTCTGTCTTACCATACACACTTAAAAAAGTCTGCAGCTAAAGTTAGCACTCGTAACAATCTCGTCAGGTTGCTGGCTGGATCATCATGGGGAGCATCTGCTACAACCCTAAGAACGTCAGCTTTGGCTCTCTGCTACTCCACTGCAGAATACTGTGCCCCAGTCTGGGACAGATTACCTTACACTAAACTGATTGACGTCCAGCTGAATGAATCCATGCGCATTGTCTCTGGAGCTCTATGCCCAACACCTCTTCTGTGGTTACCAGTCCTCAGCCACATCACTCCCCCTCACATCCGGCGAATGCCAGCAAAAAAATCAACTTCTCAGTAAGATCAGGTCCTCAACCGTCACTCTGCTCCTGATATCAGACATTGAGTCCGATCCTGAAGTCCGCTTGACATCACGACATCGAGTATGGCTCGAGGAACCACAACAGGAAGAAGTGTCACCACGACAGAAATGGACTGAAGAGTGGGCAGCTTCAGATGTAGTAAACCGCTCATTGATCATGGACCCTTCTCCATTGCACTTCCTGGATTTGACCTACGTCGACGCTTGTGGTCAACGTTGAACCACTTTCGCACTGGCCAGGGTCGATGTGCAGCCAACCTCGTCCATTGGCATCAGGCTTCAGGTCCGTCCTGTTCCTGTGGCGCACCTTCACAAACTATGTCGCACATTGTGAACAATTGTCCAGATACTAAATTTCCCGGTGGTCTGTCAGCCTGGTGAAGAGGCTATTGCCTGGCACGGCATGCAGAGCATGTGCTAAGAAGTGCGAGAGCGCCTGATCTTTGATAATAGAAACTCTTGCTCTCCTACATTACTGTTTGCTGTAATTTTTAGGCTCAGTCTGTCCTGTTTTACTGACTTAACACAATCTGGATTTTCGTTATTATTGTTCAAAATGGAAATTCAAGTATGAAGTGAACTAATTTTGTACTGTGCGCCTCTGTGTATTGTCACAGATTTGATTTAAAATGGTTAGATGGCTGTATTTTTCAATTTAAAATGTGCATATGGGACAGAAGTTAAGAGTGTGAAAGTGTTGATTTTTGAGTGTAACGTTGGATCAATTCGGCTCACCGCAGCTAGTTAATTTTTGATCATGTCCATTTTGATTTAGTCATTTTTAGGCCCAGTCGAGTCTGGTCTGCTTAGTGAACCAAACTACAGCAGTATTTCAGATAGCACACACTGTCAACTCTGGTGCATGTAGTCAGTGTTCTCATGGAACTGTTGCGGATGGATGATTGGTGCAGGAAGCACTTGGTTTATGAGCAGAGGTTACATGAACAGTTTGGCAATCTACCATCAGCACCCAGTATCAGCCCTGATAACATGGTTAAATCACACACGAGGTTTGTTTGTATATTTGTGGCTTTTTTTAACATGAAACTGATGTTTTAGCTTGTGTTCCTCGTGTGCTTGCTTTCAGTTTGTGATATGTTGATGTTGGTCTTATTTTAGCTTATATTTACAGAGCTCCAGCAATTCCTGAAGGTTCTGTTTTGGGATTTCAAGTAATCTGGTAACAGTGAGTTGGTTATATATAAGCTGCTAGTAGTACCTTATACAAGTAGGCTTACATAAGGATTAGTTTGCATGTCTGATTTGCTGGCATATTGTTTACAGATGGCACTATTCCTTTCTGTCTCTGGTCTTGATCATTTATTTATGTCTCTGTTATTTGTGTGATGAATTGGTGCATGAAGTCAGAGCGGAATGCAGTGAGTCTTTTGGTTTTACAGGACGAAGGAGTTAAGTCCATCGGATAGTGGTCAATTATCTCCTGCTGGTTCATCTTCAAATCCTTCTCCTCCGGACGTCTCTGGCTCACCTGTAGGGACGTCGGTTGAAAATACGACATTCCTGGACCCTTATGTACCTGGAAGCCGGCCGGCTGAGAGCGTGACAAGACCTCCACACAACATAGCACCAGTTGGACTGATGAACATACAGCAGCAGTCGTCGTCGTCGTTCATACACCAACCTTTGCCTTTCGTTAGTTCAGTTGGCAGTGGGCATCATCTTTCGCTGTTCAGTGATTCTGGCTTTATCTCAAGTCGGCAACCTAAACCGTCATTCGATCAGTCTTTGCCTGGTATCTGTTGTTGATTCTGCTACTTCATTAGTTGTAATGCTGTTAGTCACTTATGTCGGTTTTGTTTATTTTTTTCTTTCATGTATTTGATCACAATTTGTTAAATGCGCAGTGCACTTTACTTTTTGCTAGATATGGAGTTGGTGGAACTTGCAATATCGTTGGCACCAGTACCGTCGATGGTATTGCAAGCATTGGTGTTTACAGTTTAAAGTTACATCAACAGCTGTGCTGAGAAAACATTGTATTTACTGGTTTTGCAACCAGTCTGCGTCTTGTCATTGTCTGCTGTCCTTGCTGAGTGCTCCATCATATGCTTTCAGCAGTATGCTTGTGATTTGTATTGAAAGTGTTCTGGTGTTGGCAGATGAACAACAGCAGCAGCAACAACAACAACGGGTGCCTAGGAACAATGACCTTGTGGCAGCAGTAGAGGCCCTGAGCAATGGTCCCGAGTGGAACGGGTCGTCCGGCCCTACTACTAATGGAAATAACACTTCGGATTCTTTATCACAAGATGATGATCTTGGTTTGTGTTCTGCCGAATGTCTGCTGATTTTGCAGTTTGTTATAATTTGACTATGTAGTAGACAAAGTCAAACTTTACTTTTTAATAATCAGTGCAGTATGGCCACATGGTCCTGTCCTGGGAGCATCAGCCCTGATCGATTTTCTGTTCAGATGGCGTAAAAGGCACCTAAAGCAGGTTTTTTAGTTTTGTACGGGTAATTAGATAGTAGGAGGGGATATCAGAGGTGGGTAATTTAATTAGATATTGGCTGTATGAATGTTAGATAGTGGCTCTATGAATGTCTTGTTAGTATTACGTTGAGTGTGTGCTGCATCCATATGTTAATATTGTTAAATGTGAGGTTTAATGTTGATTTTTGCTGTTTTTGTTTATTGTCACTTGTCAGTACAAGTGCAAGCGATTGTGTGGAAAGTGTTGTCTCCGTAATGACCTGTAATGTGTCGAGTGGGATGTGAAACCGCACTCACTCGCTCAACTCATGCTGGTAAAAAAGGTAGCAACGTGTGCTGTGCGTTGCTGTCATTCGTGCGTGAATTGCTTGCAGGCTTTGACCCGTGGGACGTGTCGGCCCGTGCGCTGGCTGATCTAATCGAGAAGGAGAAAGTGAGTTCGTATCGGCCAACACAACTGCCAGTGCCGGCCCTAGTGCAGTCAGCTTCGTTGAATCATTTCCACAGTTTTCATCCTCGCTTGAAGCTGATGCCTCCTGGTTTTACTCCGAATGGATTTCCTCCCAACACGGCAAATATGCGACATCCGGGTTAGTGCTGTGTGCAGATATTGCAAACTGAGATTAGTGCTGCTCAGATTTCATAGTTTGATGATTACATTAATTTGCCAATTTGCCCTGCCTTGCAGTTATCTTTATTATTATTTCTTAAAATTCTGTATTGGACACATAGTAACAATTATTAATGCATATAAATCAATTGGTAACACGTTGGTATTTATTTTTCTTATTATTTTATTAAATTTTTAAAATGTTTTGGTTCTGCATGCATATTGCTGTACCAGCATGCTGGCGTAAGTGCATTGTGACGTTGTGTGTTGCATTATAAATTTGTGCACAGTGTTGCTGTCCTTGGCAGTTGATCGTGCACCTTTTTTTATATCTTTTCTTTATTAAGCAGTTTTTTGCAGATGCCCAACTGAGTGAGCATTTTGTTTAAATTGGCAGCTTTCCGACTAATTGTGTTGTGTTTACTTCAGACAGTTAGTTTGATAATTATGATAATGTTGTTGCAGTGCTGCCACCACAAATGGCTGCATTACAGCATCAACAACAGCAACAGCAGCGCAGTCGAATGCTTGGACTGATGCAGTCGCAGACGTCGGGCATCAACCAAGCACAGTTTCCTGCTGCTGCTGCTGCACGAATGCCATCGTCGTCGTTCACTAACAACACAGCCCCCGGCACCCCTCCTCGCGGTCTCTTTCCCAGCGCCACCGAATCATCTGCTCCTAGCTCAGACTCCGGCATCTTCTATCCCAGACAACCACCACCACCGCAGGTATTGTCGGATGACTTCATAGCTAATTCAGACTTGCCTGGAAAGCTAGAAAACATGCAGTGCACTGGTGCTGGCGTTGTGCATTAGCAGTATGCTTTTACGTCATCTGTCTGTCCTTGGCTGTGTCTTGGATTTCATTACTGAGATGTATAATATATGCATTAAGATATTTCTTGTGTTGTTTTATTCACTGCTGGATTCCTTGGTGCATCGGGTTGCCAGCTTTTTTGGTTGAAAATACCACATCTAATGTATGTTATTGACAGAAAATGTATTATTGTTCAAATTGCTACAAACGAGAAAGTCATTCATCACTGTTTTTAGGCTAATGTCATAATTGAGTATTACTGTCAAACTAGGAAAATTTGATGCCTGATTTGACGAATGAGAGTTAATGAATAATGTCCAAAAAGTACCAAATGCTGAACTGAAATTTTTAATTGTTATTGTAAAATGCCCGTTGACAACCCTTGCAATGCATTGCTGCTGTTCACCAATGAATAAACAACACAGCCATTGTCACCAGTTTTGTCAGTGTGCTCTGGGACAAAGTTGGACTGATTACTTTTGGATGTCAAAGGTGAAAATGAAATCATTGTAGAGGTTATCTGATATGTCATGTTCTAACCACCTACTTAACGAGCTGAATCTCTGCAACATACCGTATTTTGAAATAATCATATTTCATCCTGCAAGTGGCGATAATAATGCTACTACTAGTAGTAATATTAGAAATAATGCTGAAGCTATGCACGTTTTTCCGTAACGGTAGGTTTCCCTGTCAGTCCAGCTATGTTTTTTAGCTTTGTTTTTAATTTGAAGTACCCAGTATCTTTGCTAAATAGTACTTGATAATGTTGTCCATTGTGACAGGCTAATGATGCTTTTATGTGGCGAGACTGGCAAGAAGGCTTGAAGGCACTGCTGCCCAATGTGAACATCAGCTTCGGTGCTCCAGCACACACTACTGCTGGCCTGACACGAACTGGTCTGACACAGAGCAATGGATATCTGCCTTCACAAGCTAATGCTACACACCTCCCTATGCACAGTGCTTTGCCATCCGACAAAAGTGAGTAGCTAATGGTTACCTGTGATGTTCTAACCTACCTGCAAACCCCTGTCTCCTTCAGTCAGCTTGCTGCAGGTTTAAATTGCCGAAAAATGTTTTCTGCTGACTTACGGCTTTAGTTTGTTAGATTTTTTCTTACATTTCCCATTTTTATGTTTGTCGTTGTTTATTTTTACCACAATTTCTGTTTGCTGCATTCTTTCATCTTCCATCTCAGTTAACATTTTACGATGTGAAGTTGTTACTGACTTTTCATTTAGTCTTATGCAGTTGTTAGGATATGCTTGCTTACCAGTGTTCATTGCAGTTTTCTAGCAGTGTATTGAAAGGTGTGGTAAAAGACTGTCAGAACAATAATGTTTCTCATTTTATATTTGACTAAATTTTATTAGGTTGGTCGTCTCGTTCTGCATTTGATCTTTCATGGGATCCTGCTATTGTCAATTCTGGAGATGTTGCTTTAAACGATGGTATGTTTTGGATATTGTCCTTCACGGCTCAAAATTGCATTGCTTTTAGACTATCATTTTGGAGATGCATATATTAGTAGTATGTTTGAAATTCTTATTAATCTAAAACAGCATAGTGATATTGTGATTGCAAAAGTTTAGTTATTTCTTTACGTTTTCCACTGATTTTTTGAAACCTGCCACATTTTCCATAGTCTCTGCACTGCTTTTGTGGATCAATACACTATTTGTTATATTATTTAAGCTATATCATCTGTGTTGGTATTTTTGTTCATCAGTTTTGTTCATGTCTGTCTACAAGTCTACATCGAATTTTCATGCTAAGTCATATAAGCTTCAGAGTGCCTATTAACTGTGTTGCTTTATTTACTTTAACTGTATTACATTAACATGCGTACACAGTATTTTTTAATTTGTCATCAGAATTTATTTTCAGTGCAAATCTAACAATTTTTCCAAATTGTAAAGCTAGGCATTTGATCAGTGAACATTGTTACACTATGTTTGATTGACAGTACTCTACACTGAATCAACGTATGCCTGTGGTCTGATGTTATAACAAAATGCTGATGATGACAACGTGGGTCGGTCGATGTTATGCTAGGTTTGGTTGATGATACACCGCACTGGATGGCATCATTGCATCACTTGACAGAAGACACTGTAGGTTCAAGCAGTACTGCTGCTGCTGCTGGTAATGGCAACACGTTCGGCCTGACACCGGGCAGCGGTCCTCTACAACCCGCGGGCTCATCGTCATGGATGATGCCATCGCAGATGATGTCAAGTTGTGTTCTACCTCCGGGCTTTGGACTGGCGGCCTCTGCCTCACGGCCAAATCAAACTGCTGACACACAGATGCTTGGTGACCGACAACTATCTGCCTCATAACAAGTATGCGACTGACATCTCGTCCGTTTCCTTATTGATACATCCAGATGCAGGGGTTTTACAGCAGATTTTTATTTGTTATTATGGTTGTTAGAGACAGTAAGGTATAAAATGTGTGCAAGTAGGTACAGCCCAAAGTTCTAGTAAAGCATTGCAGTTTTAGCTTAGGGACAGTTTGTCACTTCATAATTGAATCTGCATCTGACGTTTCAAAATAGTGTTAAATATTAACCTATATTAACATTTTACACCGTGTCTCAATAATAAAAAGGGGCACTTTTATTTTTTGAATAACTCCGTGCAACATTGGCCAATTTTAATAATTTTTGGCTTACAACATCATGAAGAAACTTGATGTAAATTATTGTAATCTAGCCCACCTCATCTTCATAATGTTGCTACACTACCTTGTGAAATTTAGAAGTCGTAGTTTGGCCGTTTACAGCAATGAATTTTTACTGGCTAGCACATGCATCGGCTCAGAAATGATCAATTGAATAGCGACAAACATGAGTAACAGTTATTATCTCTTAGAAAGTCTTACATGTTACATCACATCATTTTTTATGTGCGACAGCATGTAATGCTTCGCGCACCTTAGCCATCGTTGAAGCGTCCGTCCGTCACATTCCGGTATTGTGTCAACACAACGCAATCTAGGATCCCGAATCTTCACCATGGACTGCCAGAGACTCTAGTTTTAGGATCCGTAAAGCTTTTTCCGAAATTCAAAAGGGGTCACCCAGATCGAGGGTGCTAAATGAGAGGGGGTACAAAAAATTGACCATTGTGTGTCAATAAGTCGCCGTATCTCAAAAACGGTGCGAGATAGGGCATAGGTTACCATCAATCATTAATAGGAAGTCCCATACGCCTTTTCGATTGACATCAAGATCAACGACCTTGAACCCCCAAAATAGGAGTTTTAGTGAATGTTTTGCGATTTTGGGCTGCAGCACACATTTTGAGAGTAAATTGGCTGAAATGGCTTTAGATAGACCAAAACAACCTGCATATGGAATTTTCAGCATTAAACGTAGATTTTAGCAGTTCAAGTCCCGACCCTGTAGGTTTAAGGCCTTCGCACGCAGGCATCAAAGAGGGGTACCCCCATAAAAGGTCGTTATTTACCGCTGTTGGCTCATCTAGCACTTGCAGATAGACATAAACTTGTTGCTTGCTGTAACAATAAGCTTTCAGTGATTTAACGTTAATGACCTTGAACAACCTTGATCTCCCAAAATAGGGGTTTTAGCGACTATTCTGCAGTTTTTGGCTGCAGCACACTCTTCGACAGTGAATTGCAACGAAATGGATGGAGATAGACCAGGACAACCTGCGAACAGGAATTGCTATAGGCTGTCGTGCGTCTCATGAGCTTTGCTCAAATTACTTGTATTACTGCATGTGTTCAAGTGCCCTCCTTCAGCATGAACGCAAGCGGTAGACGTTGACGCGACTCGCCAACAGCACGTTCAATAACGCGCGACCCAGAGCAGCTCACTCGCTGTTGATGCGTCATTTCAGTTTGTCGATGTACAACCTTAAAATGGATATGATTTATGTTATATATGTGACGGATTTTCAGTGATTTTATGGTCTCAATGATTTTATGAGCCAATGAATGCGCTCCCCAGTATGAGTTCATTGTTGTAAACGGCCAAACAATGACTTCTGCATTTCACAAGGTAGTGTAGCAACAGTATTGAGATGAGGTGGGCTAGACTATAAACATTTACGTCAAGTTTCTTCGTGATGTTGTGTGCCAAAAATTATTAAAATCGGCCAATGTTTCACGGAGTTAGTCAAAGAAAATAAAAGTGGCACATTTTTTATTGAGACACGGTGTAGTTGGCTGTATGTTCATAGCCGATACGACAATGCAGAGTGGTGCTCGCCGTGCCTTCATTACATCTATCAGAATTCTGGCAGCACCGCTGCAGCTTTGCTGTAGTCTTTGTAGTCTTTACATGCATCTTTGGTACAGTGACCAGTTTGCCCGCTCGTCTGGGGAACCTGGGAATAAATATCAGGGAATTTGCTATCAGGGAAAGTGTCCTAGGAGGTGTGTTTATTGTTAAATTGATGTTAGGGAAAACTTGTGTTTGTTAGCACAGACTTAGCATAACTTTTATGGTTATGAGGCATTTTCACCGTGCTGATGAGTGGTCATGTCATGTTTGTTTTGCAGGGCTTGTTCAGCAATCTTCTACAGCAGCGGCGACGGCAAAGATTTTCTGCGTTTTTTCTTTCCTTGAAATTGTTTTCATTGGCTATGCATTTGACTTGTTTGAATCCCCCTCTGCCACTTTGCCATGCCGTGTCAGCCACGAATCAACAGCGCAATACTGCCATCGCTATTTCAGAGGTGTCGGATGCTACAACAGAATTAGTAATAATCGATGAGGTTATTTAAAATAAAATATCACATGCTAATAATCTATGGTAAAATGAATGTTGTGTAAAGTTGATAATATTGTTAATGAATGCTACCTAACTACTGCTGGTTTTATTGGTTGCTTTCTGCCAGTGAGTGAAGAAGACATTTACATGGCAACAATCAACTGTTTGTTCATTAGTGACAAAATTTATATATATTAATTTATATATATATATATATATATATATATATATATATAT
>Ga0209367_1005869_pt1 | contig 17006 bp, 10 predicted proteins | sample WorMetLIZISLAND2_FD_187412 | JGI IMG/M metagenome (GOLD analysis project Ga0209367, IMG submission 187412) | Marine gutless worms symbiont microbial communities from Max Planck institute for Marine Microbiology, Germany - Olavius geniculatus... ... | reverse complement strand
AGAGGCTTCCCGCTGGTGTTCGACCATCGCACCAACGAGGCGCAGTTCATCCGCCTTCTTCGAAGAAGAAGCCGTTGACCGCTACCTTTATGCCTGGGTGAGGACTGGTGAAGGACTAGCGCCCCGCCGGTTTTCAAGCCAGAATTTCTATGTTCCCGGGGTATCTAATCATCTACCGGTAATCAAAAGCGATTGTTTATAGATAGATCAATGTCGCATACAGGTAGGTTGAACACATTCTCACGTGCACGTAGACTATCTGAACGCTAAGCGTAGGACTAGGAGGTCAACAATAATCATGCATGGAGCCAGTGGTTGGATTTATTCACAGTGTGAAATGGGAGGCCAAGCACGCAAGAAATTAATATTGTCACTGAACAGTATTGGCTGAGCAATATTATCAAACCATAGAATTATTGACATTAAATTATATATTTCTATGAACCAAACCTGCAGCTATTCTTCCGGAGAGTCGCCAGACGCGGTGGTGGTCGTGGATGGTGTCGGCTGATCCACTGGCGACGGTCTGCCGGGAGGAGGTCATTGATGTGTGGTGGAACGACGATCCGCTGCGTGACCGACGGAAGTCTAACCGAGTTATGTCTGGAATCACGTCGACGTCCGCTGATGACGAAAACGGTGCGACGGAGGAACTCGGCAGAGGCGGCGAGGTAGAAGTTTGATGTTGTCTGAAGACAGCCAGCCACCACCACCGCTTCAAATCAAATCAGGTCAAATCATTTACTTGATCAGCAGATAGCATACTAAACAGTTGCTGTCAGCATAATTAAACAAGAACTCCAGCTGTCGCTAGCAAAAGCCGACTGTTTCTGAGATGTGGCGACCAATAGGTTGAAACCTTGCATTGAAAATTGCAATCAAATCGCTGCACATGGAGACATGATTAGTATCGACAGCCATATAGGAACTCGTCGTCGCCCTATCCGACGGCACCATCGCCGACTTCTTACGCCTTACCGTTCAGCCACAATACCGCAAGATTGGCGTAGCAGAATGCGTAACCTAGGTCATCGATCAAAATCAATGAAGATCAATGTTAACGGGCTTATATGCGACTTCCTATTGGTGATTAATAGCAATCAATTGACCCTATCTTTCAGACTCGCACCGTTTACGAGAAACGGCCAGTTTTCAGTTGAAAATGCACATTTTTCCTACCCCCTCCATTTAACCCAAAATCTTAAGATGTTTCCCTTGTACTGCATTGTCTTCTTTTAACCCCCTCCCCTACGTCACACTTCGTCACAATAATGTAAACCCCCACCCCCTTGGAGCGTGACGTCATTTATAGACGACCCCACAATAGACCGCTTGAAAGTTGCAAGCCTTTTAAAACTAGCAGAATCTTCACACTCACAGGCTTCACGTACACGCCTGCCCTGACGTCGTTGTCGTTGTTGTTGTTGTTATAGTTGTTGTTGTCGCCGTGTAACGACGACAGAGATCTGTCGCCAAAACTTCTGATGGTCTTTAATCTCACACTGACTGCAGACGGTTGACGCTGAGCTGATGCGGCGGACGTCGATGTCTGAACAATCACGTGAGGTTCCACGCCAGACACGACGACGACGCCGTAGACCACCATCTAACATACGCGTACAAACGTAAGTACAGCTTTCGCTATAGAGCATGTACTTATTAGGCGACATAGCAGTCTTGCAGCGCAAACAATTACGCCTATATTCTTACTCTTACACATTTCTCCGCAGCGTGGTCTGACGTCTGTCACATTCCTGCGTTCGGGTTAAATCGTTCGACGGACTTTGATGCCATTTAGTAAGTACACAGTACACTTGCGGCGTCAAACCCCAAGTCGAAACATGCAATTGCGTTAGGTGGCAATTCCTTTTTAACCAAATTATTTTGGTGCTTAAACTGTTCACACCTGCATGCTCCGAGTTAGACCGGATCGACAAGGTGAGATCCCCACAGCAGCCGGCGATTTTCACGGACAGGGTGCATTGGAAGACTGAATGAGATGAGTTTAAGCAAAGTTCTCGGCTCGTTCACGAGTGTAAGTAAATGACAAGAACACGCTGAAGATGAACTGACTCACCTGAACCAGGAAGCAAACTCTGAAAGACCGCAGAACTTCGTGATCAGTCAGACAGCAGAACGTCATAACTCGTCCAGCCCTCCTGTCATGACAGCGGCCAATATCACGCCAGCATCACAGCAAACTGGTAAACCTTCGATATTATAACTTCCAGCAATGGTCGAACTAATAGCCACTGGCACACAGTGAGGTGAGGACCATGAAGTCACTACTGATGTCTATCTATCGGCAGGTTTACAGGCACCACGCCCTGGAACCGTACAGCACGGCACGCCGCTGTGATCTGCACTGGCTGGCATCAACGCCCGCCTCGCTCTAGTGCTGGGCCACACACCGATACCGCTACGATACTATAATACCGCACCGCACCGCGCGGTGTTACAAGCCACGCCTCTAAATAGACACAATGACGCCGAATTTACGGAGCCTATTTTCGGCGCCGGTTTCTGGACTGTGTGTCATCGACATTAGCTATCTAGAATTCGAGATTTCGGTCTTGACTTTTGTCCGAATCATTAAAGGTTTTTGCGAGAATGCGCTATATTAATTCACTTTTGGTATTTTACATTTGACACTCTCCCAACTCCCATGCAGTGCTTGTTTCATTACGGAATTCAAGTGAAAAGAAAAAAAACGAAAGGCAAAGCTTATATTCGGCAGAATAGGCTCTTTAACGTCTTTGACGTCTTGACTGCGGAACGTTTGATTCCGTGACGGGTTAACCATTTATTTTGACATTTGCCGAAGTTACATAACGACCACGTGCAAGTCGTTTTTGACATCACGGCGCAGTATAAACGGGTAATTAGCTGGTCAATAAATAATATTGATGAGTGCAATTTTATCTATCGTGTATCGTACAAAGACTGTTTTTAGTTGTTTTTTAGCATGTCAGTATGTTTTGCACTGTGTCTACAGCGGTTTGTCTGTTGATTGCTTTAATAAAGACTATCATCATCATCGCGGTTATCGACGGTCTGAGGATAGGAAAATAACTGCAGGTCCGGCGTACAGGAGGGACTTGCTACACATTCCGCAGATAGAAGAAACTACGGCAACAGAGTACCACGCCCGGGCGTGTTCCGCTGACACGTTTGCCTTCCGTATTTTTAAAGTAGTCGCGGCGAATTTCTTGCATCGGCGCATCACTAAGCGTCGGCGTTGCGGTTCCGCTCTCAACAAGGGCGTTACCTGCCTGTCAGGGCGTGGCTGCTCAGCCGCTGAAGCCGAACTCTGCAAAACACACGTCGGGCGGAGGCCGCTCACACCGCTGCCGCCTCTAGAGCTGCGCGAACTGCTAAACCGTCTTACTCGATATTTTTAATTCGACGAGAGAAATCGATCAAAAACGACAACATTAATCGGGATTGTGCGATTTAGCAACATAATAGTTATTCACAACAAAATTTGTGTAATATTTTCTATTTCACCTTAACACTGTCCCACGTACTTAGACTATCTTGAAAAAATTAAAAGATTGATTTTATCACAAAACTATGACATGTATTTATTATAATCCACTAAAATGTGACACTATAACTTCAGAAAATGAAGACTTATTTCTTATTTTACAACTTCTTTTCGTCAATCGCAAAAAATAATAATAACACGATGAACTAAAAGAACAGCTCACAGCCACTCGGCATAACCTGACAGTCGATTGATCGGCAATTGAAATAATGAGTGGCGCAGGCAACTTTAAAATAATACTTTTTTGTCATGTTAAGGCCACAAGCGGACACTTTGAATAACGCTATATAAATCTCGTCATTGGCAAACTGTTTATTATGTTGTTCAAATAACAATATTTTTTGCAGCGCAAACATCATAGGGGCCTATTGCCTTTCGTTCTGCGCACATTTTGCTGTATATGAACGACGTGGTCACATGAAAACTTTGTTGCTGTTAAAGATAAGGCACAGGATATTTGATCGGCAGCCGGTCAAATATCCTGTAGGCCATATAACCGGTCAAATTTTGTCGCCTTAGCCGCTACGTACGACCACCATAATGGTGGTCATAGGTACCGGCTAAGGCCGTTAGAAGATTACTTTTTTGTCCACTCTGTAGGTGTCTATATTATAATTATTAGACTGTTTATTTTGCTTGTCTTGTGCACAAATGAGGCTCAGTAAAATTTTGAACGTTTGTACGAAGCAGAACGGTGATCGTGCAATGTTCGTGATTTCGTAGAAAAATTCGATTAGACTACAGGGTAACGAACTAAGCGAACTGCTCGGAGCACAGGCGGCGACCGGTTTCCGTTTCATTCGGCAGCCGCAGGAGTTGTTCTTCCTCAGAACGAAGCTGCCATCTGGTGAATCCCAACCAAAACGATAATGTCCAGCAACCAGCATTCGTCCGAGTTTTATGCAGGTTGCATTTTTGACGCGCTACAGCTGCATGTATAGACGCCGTTGGCACGGTTGCCGTCCGTCTCTCCGTCCTCCGTCCGTCGTCGTCGTCGTCGTCTGTAACGGATGTATTGTGACTAAACAGTGCGAGATAGACCCTATGTTGATAATGATCACTAAGCCTAATAGAAAATCGCATATTAACTTTAAAATAACATGAAAATCATTGACCTTAGATGACCTTGAAGAGTCATAACGCACTATGGTATGCCAATCGTGCGTTATTGTGGCTAAACGGTAAGTAATAGGGGGTCGGCGATGGTACCGTCGGATAGGGCACTGGCAACTATATAGGCTGTCAATATATAGTAGGCCTATCGTGTCTCTGTCTGCAGCGGTTTGGTCGCAGTTTTCAATAGAAAGTTTCAAGCTATAACTGGCCATATCTTGGAAACGGTAAGAGATAGGGCCAAGGTTAATAATCTACAATATTCAACGGCGTGGCGTAGTTGTTAACCCGTTTCGGCTGAAACAAAGTTACTCTATGTCGGGCCCGGTTAGTACTGCGATGGGTGACTGCCTGCGGGCAGGTAAACCATCTCGGTGCGAAACCTGCCAGCTAGGTCGACTCAGCCTTCTACCCTACGTGGGACGGTAAAAAGAGTAGTAACTCATTTGCATGGGTTACGGAAGGTGGGGACGTTGGTACAGCTGACTGGGGTTGCCTAGCCGGCCGCTGCATGCGCCAGCTTGTGTCTGCAGGCTGCACACGGTGGCCGTGCGGTAGGCGGCTCTGGTTAGTGACGAAAGCGCATTAGAGGCGTGTTTGCGACGATGCGCTATACAAATTGACGACCTTTACCTTTTTTCTTTTTTTATAATGGGAATGGTATACGCCCTTTTAGATTACATAAAAATCATTGACCTTGGATGACCTTAAAGCCAGTACTGCAACAGGAACTGTAAAGGCTGTAGCGCGTCTTCCCTAGCGACAGCACATGAAAATTGAAGTTTTATATGTCCATATACGAAGTAATAAGTTAGTATATGCCTTGCATATACTACCTTATTACTTTATTATATTACTTTATTATATTGTTGCAGCCACATCCCTGGCAATGTTTAAAGCTAGACTAAACGATTTTGACTTGGTTCGGTTTACATCTGTGTTTTAACAGGTTTTATCGTGTTGTCTTATTCGTATGTTTTTTTTCTTTTTTGGGGGGTCCATGTAAGAGGTTCTTGCAGCCCTTTGTGCCCTTGCTCAAGCCTTTTCATTACTCATTTTGTCAACGTTTTTTTTATCTGCTTGTCTAAATAAATGATTTGATTTGATTTGATTTGCAGACACTGCGGATGAGATCAAAGCTTGTTGCGAAAATGCACACAACTGTGCAATTTTAACTTTGTTTTTTTTTATTTTTGGGGGGGGACATATTTTCCAGACTCCCATGCTAGACAGGGGCTACGGGGCCTCCCTCGCTGCAGACCCTGGGCATCTCATCGCCAGGACGAGATAATAGTCTCATCATAGAAGTTGTTAAAGGCCGGACCGATTTATTACGGCCTATCAGCTAGGCCTACTTTAATAATATATCTTATATTAATTTTACCCGATTACTGTTTCAATAATGAACGGACTGACGTAAACGTTAGGATTCAGCAAAAGATTTCAGAGTTCAAAAAAGTCAATAATCTCGCAGTTGCATGCTGTGAACGCTGCCACTGACTGCAGCTTATCCTTGCAGAAAGACCGAAGTGTTGGCGGACGAAGGCCGAGTATTGCGTAGCGGACCGAATGAACGAGTCTGTAGATCGCTGTTTGTCAGGTCTTGCAAGCCGCTCCAACAAGCTAAATATACCGCATACACGAACAGAATTATTTACCTGATTATCACACATCGCAGAGCTAGGCTAGGCCCTATAGGCTGCATCATCGAAAACAATGGCTGTAATACCCCGTTTACACGATCGAACAAACATCGAGCAAACATCAAGCAGGCCTCATGGAACCCCGCCCCTGGCTCAAATGTAGGCCTAGGCTTAGCCGACAGCTGATCACGTGTTATATAGGTCTTCCAATTACAACCCGCCCGCCCTCCTAATTAGCATGCTAATTACTATATCTCGTCGAGTTAGCTGAATGAATGCTAGCAAACATCGAGCAGACGTCGAGCAGACGTCGAGCAATTAGCACGTGCATTTTGAATACATTTGCTCGAGGTTTGCTCGATGCTTGCTCGATCGTGTAAATGGAGTATAATGGATACGACAACTTTGACGGTGCTGTCATTTTCAGTGGCATGGTAAGGAGCAGTAGGAAAGGCCAAAATTGCTACATAACAATGAAACACAATGAACATTTATTGAAAATCTTTCTTTACCATCACTGGTAGCACAACAAAATAATTAAAGAAAAAAAATAAAAATAAACGTATACAATAATACGACAAAGTCAGTCACATGACCATTGATATGCAACAGAATTTTAAAAATTTTTTTAGTATTACAGCTAAATGAAGCTGGATTACGTACAACACAATATAAATGTCACATAAAATGTCATAAAATGTTGAATATATATACACTTCACAATCGCAATAAAAACGCTCTATAAAATGTTCTTCAGCCTACTGGTAATTATTTAGAGAAAATGGAATAAAATATTTTTTTTAATTTTTCAGTTCTCGTGAAGAGTGCTCGAATGTTTGTGATGACCGCAGTCGACTGATTATATCTTGTGAACGTTCATTTGGCTTCAGCAAATAGTGCAAACATGAGCTGTCATTAAAAACATTGCGTCGAAAAAATCGTTGCGCAAGTCGCTCTCGTCGATCACCAGCGTATCAGCTTCAGCAATCATCAAAGATCCGCTAAAGGCCTAGTCCAAGTACTGATAAATGATTCGCACGACTCGCTTCTGTAAAGATTCAAGTGATTCAGTTTGTGCAGCTGTTAAAATTAAGTGCCACACTGGACTGGCGTACTCTAGAACAGGCCGTACACGGCCATAAATTTTGCGCTTCCGGGAAAATTTTTTTCTTGTCGAAAAAGTTACGAGCAACATGCAAAATTAAGGGCTGAAACCTCTCCCCTATTTGCGGGTAATTTATGGGCGAAATTGAAATTTTGAGCACCCACAATTTTCTCAGTTGGAAATTTGTAGTTTTTGGATAATTGTCACTTACTGTCCCTCCTACATTTCTTAACCCAGGACGCCGTTCATACGACTCATTTCATAAATGCAGAACAACTCAAAACTTGGCTTACAGTTAATCAGTCATAGACAGTGGTTTCTATATCCCCAAATATTGAATTAAAATCGGGCGCAACTTTCTCCCCACTTTCGGGCTGGTCTCCACCCCCACTTTCAAACTCAAGTTCCCCACCCCCTCTCTCTTTTGGGCTTCTTCCTGTCCCTACGAGAGAAATTTTGTTAAGGTTGTAGAGTGAAAAAGGATGGAAAAGTTTTGATCTACGCCCTTAACAAAACTCCCCCAAATTTCTACTAGGCGCAATTAAGCTGCGCCCACCAGGTATAAGGATAGAAGCCACTGGTTATAGGACTAAATACTTACGTAGGCCTAGTTACAAACGTAGGCCTAATTACAGTTAGACTAATATGGTTCGCCTTGAGTAAAGCTAAAAGTTAGTGCCAGGATTATGTTCAGAGGATAGAATTAGCTTCAGGACTAGAGTTGTGTTAAAATTGCAAGTATTCAGAATCTGTCTTATTCCACGACGTCCATGATCCCAGTTTTGACAGGAAATATTGTGTGATGTAGGCCGAGTTTGATCAAACTCTGTTATTACTAACAGCAGGCTACATCACTCAAAGCAACGTGCGCGGAAAAAAAACAAAAAAAGCCCAGCTAACGCAAAGGGGAACACGCGACAGCGGTGCATGTTTGAAGGCTCACTGCGAACAAATCTAAGCTCATCGATCCAGCAACTGACATAGAGTACGATGTACGCCAGATGGCGCCACCGTCTCGCTGAATGCTGCTGTTCTTGAAATGTGCGTCGCAGCTTAAAATCGTCGAAAAAGCCATACAAACCCCTATTTTTTTCGTTCGAGGTCATCTTAGATCATTTATCTCGGTGGCAATCGAGAGCTAGTGTACATGTAACCCATACGACTTTCTATTAGTGATTAACAGTAACCTAGGCCCTATCTCGCACTGTTATTAAGATACAGCGACTTATTGGCTAAAAATCGCAATTTTTGCCCACCCCCTCTCATTTAGCGCCCTCGTTCGGGGTGACCCCTTCGAATTTATTGAAAAGTTTTACGGTTCCTGACACTAGTCTTCCGGGCAGCCGACGGTGAAAATTTGGTAATCCTAGCTTAGACCGTTTTTGACTGATCCACCCGTGTGACAGACAGACGGACGGACAGACAGAATTGCGATGGCTAAGACGCGGTGAAAGCAGTAGCTGCTTTCGCGCGTAAAAATCGTCGGTATTTAGCGATGTGCTGGTGGTGCCCTGGTCAGCATGCGACGCGGGGGTCTGTCAAAGGTCAGACTCAATGGACCCCACACGCTGTCTATTGACTGCTGCGCATCCCAATAGGCATTGTGTACGACCGTAGCAGCGCGCACTTTGCTTCCCGGCATGCAGTGCGGGAGCAGGTGCGCGTGCGCGGTGGCGCGGAAGATGTCACGTGGCGCTTTGACCAGCATTCATCACATCAGTCAGTGACTGTTGAAGACATACACGCCTGACGGCACGCCAGGCACGCGACGCCAGACTGGCCCAGCCATATCAACTCAGCAGTAGATCGAAAAAAAGGAAAAGAACTATTGTCTCCAACTCTCCAGCATGCAGCCGAAATACTGTAACGGCTACAGCAGGCTGTCATAAGAATATACGCTTCCGACAATAGTCACTGACATTTTAAATGTTGCAAGAAAAAACAGTGATTCATCACAGCTGATAGCTGAGTAGGCCCCTATTGTAGACAACATCGTCGTGGCAGGGGCAGATATTCTGGCGTGTCGGTTCAAATATTTTTTCCAATAATGCTAGATTTAGGGAAGGAGAAATTTAAAAGCAAAATAAAAAAATATGAACACCCGTCTATAAGTCTCTCATTTGCCGGAAATTTCTGCTGTCTGTCGGAAAATCGCTACTTCCTGCCCCCGACTTTTTTTTAGCCCATGACGCCTCGGAATGGGCAGATAAGCGAACAAGACCATCAGCTGATGACCTAACGTAACGTAACGTATCGTCACCAAGGTTGATCGGAGGTCTACAGTGACTGAGTGAGTTAGCCGTGCCGGCAATTTGAGGCTCGATAAGCGCGCGCTACGTCAGAATCTTATTAGACCCTCGACGACCGACAGAGAGAGTGACCGACCCTCAAGGTGTAACACTACGCACGCCTGTAGTCTACTGACTATAGGCCTACGCTAACTGTTAACCTGGCCGGTTTAGAGGACAACAACCGGATTATCCTTTTAAGACCCTTTTAAAAATAAACTAATACTACAGTTAAAGTGTTCAACAGATGCGCTGTGAGCAAACATTCAGCCAAGACTAGGGACGTAGCATTTCAAAACGTATGAACAGACGGCATGGTCTTGCCTTCTATCGCTGCGGCAGCTGCAGAAACAGGTAGAATTTTTTTACTAAGCAGGCGTAAAATATAATTAAAACTTAAGTATATTTTCTCACGACCAGAAATTTTCTCGAACTTCAACTGAAAGCACAGGAATTTTCTTTTAGGCCTGACGTTAATGAGTGTTCTATAAAATTATATACCGGTATCATACCGGTAGGCCTATAGACCGAGATTAGTTCCTACCGTGTAAGGCGCCAGAGCTGTCAGCGTGTTGCAGTCTTGTCAGATCTCCGCCGTTGCACAGAGCTGCACCGCCTAAACACACAGCACATTCAGCATTATGCGGCCGTCCTATACCGCACTATGCGTCTTGTCCGTCCGTCTGTCTGTCTGTCTCTCCGTCTGTCCCGTAACTTGAAAACAAAAAAGCGCGTAAAAACCAAATTTCACTAAAAGTTTCACGATCGCTTCACACATGGCGTCGTTGTTTTGGTTCAGTCTTTACGCTAAAAACTTAGACGGCAAAACCAAGTGCATTTATTTGAGCACCGTGTTACTGTATGTGCATGTATGTGTCTACTCAATTATTTTGGAATAATTGTTGTAAGGGGTGGCGCAAAAAGCTCTAGGGGGTATCTGGCGTTTCGTTTAGCTTGGTGTCAAGAACTGTGGCTGCAATTCCCATAGAGGAATGACAGAGGAATGGGGTTAGGTTTTGTATACTGACCGATTCTGTTGGTCTGATCTATCATCGGTTGTACAATTCGTCGTCGAGCGTTGATGAACCTGTAACAACCACAGTGTCATGTCCGCCCATCACCCCAGCACCGATCATAATTAAGCCTACATGAGCACACCCATCACTCCCAAGAAAACTCTCTGTCGCTTCAACGAAGCTAGATGCACCGCCCTGCAGCGAGTGCAGACTGGTTTGTCGCAACTCACGGCGTACTAATCGTACAGTTTCAAACCCACGGTATCGGTCTCGGGACAAGTACTAAAAGAAAAAAATGCGGCCTAAAACTACGTATGTCGCTGATCCGTAACTCTTGCATAGAAAATTCGTAACTCATTGGCTAGTGAACAAGAAGATTTTGGCGCCTACTTGTTTACTTACACTTTTAAAAATGCAACACATTATTAACCGATTAATTAGTTTACAGTATTTGCAATTTACAACATTTGCAATATTTGTCTATTATTTTTATTACATATCGATAGCTATTTTTGCCGTTAACAACGTTGTCATCGTTGGTTCCGTCGGTTTTGGTCTCGTTTAACCTGGTCGCCTATAGTCACCCAAGTTTTAGGGGAGAAGCAAAGCATGCATGACTTCGATGATATAAGATACAGGGCTAGCTAAAAATAGACCTCCAAATTATTACATAACGCAGCGCAGAGACGAAGTTAACGAGTGGTGGGATATTTAACATAACCACGTTATTGCAAACTTTCCGCAAAACGTGCCAGTATTTTTATATCGCTCAATATTGGCCAAGATAGGCCTACATGGCCAAAATTCAGAGGCTTACTTGTATACTTTGATAATTTGAGTTAATTCGTTCCAGCGCTAACAATAAAAACATTGTGTATATAGGCAGGCTTACCAGTTGTTGACCTGCGACATCGCTAATCCAGCCTGATCTGCCAAATCCTTCTTCTGATCCTCGGACGGATACGGATGCTGCAAAACAAAACCAATTAAAATGTTGTTTCAACACTTGCGGGATTTGATTTTGCCTCAGGCTTTCAACTTTATAATTGAAGTTAAAGCGGCAGTATAATTAAACCCGGGCCACAAAGTGTCCCCTCATTAATCTGACGACGTGACGTAAGTCCCCCCTAAAGAGAGTTCGTATAATTTAGAATCTGAGTTATATCCACTTTCTTTCTGGTTTGCCTCCAAATACGTTTTCACAGACCCACAATGTCCCAGAATAACTGACAGTGTCAATGAACCGTAAACGAGCTTATAGGGCTCATACCCCGTTGTTTGACTTACAGACAGAGCCAGGGAAAACGGATAAATAAAAAAAGGAAAAAGATGAAAAAGGATGGAGAGGAAAGTGGCGTCGTCGCAATGGGCAGAAAATCTTAGACTGTCCGAAAATTTTCATCTAGTCAGAAAATTGTTGTACAAAAACATAAAATTTGAGGCCCAACTCCCATTATGTACAAACTTAGAGGCAATATTAAAATTATGATCCTCTGTGTCTCCAATGTCGAATATCTGTACATGTGTTTGTCGAAAAATTACAACTTTCTGCTTGCTCCCAACTTTTTTAACCCACGACGCCCCTAGACTTTACGAAACTTGCTCCAACATGCTCAAGAAATATAGATGCTCCTGAGTGTCCTGACTAATACCCCGTTTACACGGTAAAGCTGGCTCGACGAACTGGAGCGTCCAGCTAACAGCCTAACATATACAATTGCTCGATGTCTGCTCGATATTTGCTTAATGATTGCTTTGTGTGGGCTATGTTTTATGCATGCTTCATATTTGCTTCATGTTTGCTTGATCGTGTAAACGGGGTATAATAATACAGTCAGATGACATACGGCGAGGTGTTGGAAAAGCCATGTTCGCATGATGTTCGTCGACAGTTTGGGGAAGACGCCGCGACGTTTCTGGTGCTGCTTTTTTGCGTCAGATGATGACTCCGACAGCTGCTCGCCATCTCCGTCTTCGTCTACCGATCCAGCGCTACTTACTGCCTCACCTGCGCCGCAAACATGTAGAAATATACGGCGTTTCGAACTGTCCTCCGTCTCATAAAATTTTAATCGACCCCAAAAATAGCGGTGCAGTTTTAGGCGCGACAGCACGTAGTGCTTACCGTGTAGGCCTATATCGTAATTACGAATGTCCGTCCGTCCGTTTGTCTGTCTGTCTGTCTGTCGCGTATCGAACCAAACCCTGCGGGTGTGACCGTGAGATAGAGACTCCGGGTTTTTACCGCATGATCGTGTAGCGCCTCTACCTTTCTGCGGCCAAATTTCGTGCCGCTGGGTGAAAGATTTTCATTGAACGTTAAAAAGAGGTACCCATATTAGATAAATTAACCGGACATACTTCTATGCCGTATAACAGAACAGGCAAACATTTCACCTTAATTAAGTAAAGTACAGCTTCTTCACTTGCTAAGCGACCTATTAGCGTGAAAACGGTGAAAACGGCTGCAGAAAGAGACAGATTAAGCACGCACGCTGACGAGCTTTCCGGAAGTACTATTATCGCTGACCTTGAATTCCGAAAATAGCAAATAATGCTTTAGGCCAAAACACATATTTTGAATTGCGTGGCCTAATAAACATATGTCGCTGTTAACCGCTTACCTCTAATGGCGCGTTACGAATTAGGTGTTTTTATAGACACGTAACTGGTAAAGCAGCAGCTGGTGCTTAAAATAACTGCACTGTTGAAAGTATGCATTTTATGCTACAAAGCCGCCATAGCTGAGACTATTTTGCTATGAGGGAGGCAAAGCAACCGGTCTGCCGATGTCAGAGAACATTGAAACAGTGAAACTGGCCACACTGCTTGTACTCAATCAGGCAGCAGTCAATTAAATCAATCTCATTCGCTGAATGAACACTCACTGGCCCCTGCACCCCCGTGGGACATTTACCGATTAGGGACCACCCAAGTTGACTAAAGCAGTGATCGAACTTCCACGCGACACGTGCGACCAATGACGTAATCACAGTGACGCCACTGAATCACGATTAACTACTGAACGGGATGATAGCCAAGCCGATCGGCTGCGCAACATTAAAGCGGATGACACACACGAGAGAAAACGAGTTTTATTTTCAGACAATAAGAAAGCATAGAACGACGGAGTCCAATTTAAAACCCGCACACGCGTGGCAGCATCTCGCGTGAAGCGAAGGATAATTTACCCGCTGACGTCATCGCTGACTTGATTTTCACAACATTTCTTTGCTGTTGAGCAAACGTCGTTGAATCCGTACTAAATTAGGTAAAACACCACGACTTAAGCGTTCGATGACAAGAGTATTGAGATCGTCGAATTGCACAGCGCCGGTACAGTTATAACTGAACCGGCGCTGTGCAATTCAGCGATATAATCTCATACTGCGTAGGCCTACTTGCTTACCCACTCCAGCAGTGCGGTGCTTAGTATACTGACAGACCTGAGTCAGTGTTGCTGGTATTTGACTGTGAATTCGGTGAGTCGTCGCAACGGGCTGTTCGTTGCAGGTCTAATTGCTTGTCGTGTCGAGGTGATGTGTCGCTATGTTCACGACCGTCAGCCGAATTCTGTCATACACAGACACACGTCATAAGCATAGTGTTGTCAACGTTAATGCCAGTATATTGTACTGCGCTGGCTAGTGGGTATATGTTGTCGGCGTATAGTGACTTTTGCTTTTAGGCGCCGTGTATAAATCCGCCTTATTATTATTATGTGCACTAATATCTCGCAAAAAGTACAGCACGCCTACTGCTGCAGAACGATGGATCACGGAGATTGTCCGGGAATAAGTTCCAAGCCATCAGACTCCCAACAGCAAAGGCCCCACAGCCGAAAGTACTTCCTAGTTTTCAGATTTTAAATATTATTGTCAGATTAACATCAAATTCAGCAACTGTCACAGTATAGGTCTAAATAGGCTGAAGCTGAACATGATGTAAGCTGGAACTCTGCTACAAAACAGATTGCTGTCGAGTGTTGGCCAATAGTTAACAATCGTGCCAGCTCTTCAAGCTTTCATCCATGCAGCGTCGAGAACGGACACACACTTCTAGGTCACGTGACACCTACCACGTGACACAGGGAACCGGGACAGACAGTATAGACGACTGAAGTACCATCTCGAGTGACGTCGTCGAGTCACGTGGCTGCTTGACACCTTGCAGTGGCGCCGCTCTACGACAAGTGGCCGCACAGTCATCGGACGTCAGTCGTCATTCACTGTCGCTCTGCGCACAACCCCTTCAAAGACTTTTCGATTTTTGTTCATCTATATTTTTACTGGATTAAATGCTAAATTTAAAAACGTTCCATGAAATGGTTTTTCTTGGCGTTAACGTAGGCCTACTGCATCTACGGTTGATGGTAATAATGTGAAGTACAGACGTGTAAACCCATGTTTCCATCCAGAGCAACGCACGCAACAAACGCAACGCAAGAATAAATACATCGCTTCTTTTCTTGCGTTTTGGCCGTTCGTTCGTTTACGTCAGCTGCATCCGTTGTGTTTGTTGCATATAATTGCTTGTGTAGCCTATTTTTCTTGCGTCGCGGGCCTTGCAAAGTTGCGTTGTGTCCGTTGCCTTGGATGGGGGAAACTATACATGACAAGAATGCTTTAAATCTAACCTTGTTTACTGCGTCGTCGTCTTGCGTAGTGGCGTAGTACTGCGGCACTGTAGCAGCGTCCGTTCGCTGTCTTTTCGCTGGCGCTTCATCACTACAATCATCATCATCAACAGCAGGAGGAGGAGGAGCTTTAATAGTCGCAATTTCAGCAGCATCTTCCAGTGATAAGTCGATCGGCATTTTTCCTTTCAGGCAGCCGATATAGCGGCTACAGAAACTGTCGCAAAGCTGATGCACCTGAAATACAAAATAAAACATTTTGGCTTACTTTGTTGTTGTTGATATGACGATGATTCTACTTAACTTAATCGTAAGTTTACCTCACGTGCACTGTAAGAACAACAAAGGCAACAGTAACGAAAATAGGCCCCTACACGGTTGTGTTAATCAATTCGTTTAAGTTGATCAACAAAATCGAGTAGGCCTAATAGGTGAGCTAACTATTTAATAACTAGTTAATAATTTGCAAATTAGCATCATCGCAATCAACCGCCACAACAAAATCCGATCTCATTTAATCGCATTTGTTTCCAGCAGTTGTCCATGATACTACTTGGGTGAATACAGAAAACTGAGGTCACTTTTTACGGCTTGCAACTTTAAAACTTGTCAGATCGACAATCTACCTTTTCGATTTCCATCAGATGAAAGCGCAGAACTTGAATTGCCTCAAGGATCTGTTAGAGAAAAAAACAGAACACACAGATAGCAATATAAAATGTCGAATTTCTGCGTTAACCCATGTGCAATACGGCAGTTCTTCTTGCAGTTAAAAATTCAGCGTTTAAACGTTTTTTGCAATACATCGACGTGGCCGAATAAGTTGGATAAATACGTGAGCCTATTGCATCATTTCGCGAGAAGTGTTATCACGCGTTTACTTTTAATATGCTTTGGCTTAGTGTCACGATATTGTACACTTCATGGAAAAAATAATAAGTCAAACCCGATTGCTGCATGCTGAGACGGGTGTCTGCCCGTTTCGAGTAATATATTTTATAAGCCCTATATGACCAGATACTCAGGCCAACTCAGCCAGGCCGTCCTTACGTCGGTAAGTAAAATGACTACTGACTATGGCTACGGAAACCGATATTAAGAAAAAACGGCGATTTCTAAGCTTATACGGTACGTAACATTCTGGCATGCTGGCATAATGGGTCCTACTGGGTGGGGGCCCAGTCATCTCAAGGCGAACGCAGCCAGTCACGCGCGGCGAGTTCAACCCTCGGCGGCTCAAAATGTCGCAAAGGGTGGGTAGGCATTTGATCTCACGCAACGAACTTTGCTGTCAGTGCGAAATCTTTTTTTCGCTTTTTCTTCTTGGCCGCCGAGATGCCAAAAACTCGTCGAATGTCGACGCAAAAGACATTCACCGAGCAAATCGGTCGGCAAGGCGGTCGTTTGGACACGACCCTTAACAATGTCCAACCGGTGTCTGAACTTTGTGGTTCTAATTGTATGCCGTGATGCGGGTTTCCTCCTTTGATCCGTCGAGTGTCTCAGAATGTCCGTTATCGACGGTGAGTGACGTAGGTTCGCCGGGGGTGCTGAAATCGCGAGGCCTGACAACGCGGCACCAGATTCGTAGGCTACGTAACTTCCAGAAGGGCTAAGAAAGTACACTATCTGGTGCCGCAGTTCGCACCGATGTGTAC